>LWDU01036208.1_pt2 | contig 22073 bp, 18 predicted proteins | sample 727161 | NCBI WGS metagenome assembly LWDU01 (sample SAMN04566230, study PRJNA314399) | hydrothermal vent metagenome | isolation source: deep sea hydrothermal plume seawater | place: Mexico: Gulf of California, Guaymas Basin | collected 2004-07-11
GTTGTGTTTACGACGGAATTCGGTCGCGGGCCGTTCGTTCAGTCGCCAGGCACGGACGGCCGTGGGCATCATTCACGAGTTTACAGTTCGTGGCTCGCCGGCGCCGGCATCAGAGGTGGCATGGTCTTTGGCAGCAGCGACGATCTGGGAGACCGCGTCGCCGAAAATGAGGTCAGCGTTCACGATCTGCAGGCCACAATTCTGCATCAGCTGGGACTTGATCATGAACGTCTGACCTACCGTCACGCCGGCAGGGATTTTCGATTGACCGACGTGCACGGCCGAATCGTCCATGAAATTCTGACGTAAACCGGCCTACTTCACAGGTCGTCATTGTCCGATGCGATCGAACGCAACTGCGTTCAGCTGTGTGCTTTCCCCGGGTCGCGAAAGCGGTATCCAACGCCGCGCACGGTCTCAATCAGTTCGGAACTACAGCCGAGCTTCTGGCGAATGGCACGGATATGAACGTCGATGGTGCGATCAAAAACGAGTGTGTCGCCCAGAGCGTCATCAACCAGTTCGGAACGCGTGAAAGCCCGGCCCGGCTGTCGCACCAGCATGTCCAGCAACGCAAACTCGCTGGGCGTCAGATCCAGCGGTTGGTCGCCTTCCATTGCGCTGTGGCGTCGGCGGTCCACAACGACTCCCTGGCTGGCCGCGACGCTTTGCTCACCGGTCGCTGACGATCGACGACGGAGCAGGGCCTTGATGCGTTCCAGCAGCACCTTGACACTAAATGGTTTCGTGACGTAGTCGTCGGCGCCCATGGCAAGGCCCACGACCTGATCCGTTGCCTCCGACTTTGCGGTCAACATGACCACAAGTACGTCCTGGCTGGCGGGGTTGGCCCGTAAACGCCGGCAGACCTCAAGTCCGTCCATGACCGGCAGCATCAGATCCAGAACGACGACATCCGGGACTTTGTTCCGGACGTGGTTCAGGCCATCCTGCCCGTCGCAGGCAACGGAGACGCAATAGCCCGCCTGTTCAAGATTGTAGAGAAGCACGTCCGACAGTGATCGATCGTCTTCGATGATCAAAACGTGATGTTTGGGCATAGTGGGCAGTCAGGAAGTATGGTGCGTATTGACGAGCAATCTTTGCCGTCAGGCGACCGAGTGAAGGTCATGTTTGTGTCGAGCGATCTCACCGTCGACCAGATAGATGACGTCTTCGGCGATGTTTGTGGCGTGATCGGCAATGCGTTCAATGTGTCGTGAGGCCGAAAAGAGATTCAGCGCGGCTTCGATCAATTTCATGATGCCTCGCATTTCGTTGATGACTTCGCGGTTCAGGGCATCGACATCATCGTCGCGAAGGCACACTTCGCGGGCAGCGTCGACATCCAGCCTGACCAGAGCATTCAGCGCGTCCTGGACCATCGTCACCGCCAGTTGAGCCATTCGATCGAACGTCTCCGGGACCATGAACTCCGGGTACAGAGTCAAACCCTGAGCTCGTTCGGCGATGTTGACCGCCAGATCGGCAATGCGTTCCATGTCATTATTGATCTTCATGATTGTCGCTGTGCGACGAAGATCAACAGCAACCGGCTGATGGAGGGCGAGAATCTTGAGGCAGTCCTCTTCGATCCGAACTTCCCGTTCGTTAACGAGCTGTTCGTGATCCATGATTTCCGCCGCCAACACCGGGCGAATGGCGTGAATCGCTCGACAGGCTTTGCGGATCATCTCCTCAACAACCGAGGATTGCGCCAGAAGCTGAATTTGAAGCGACTCCAGGTCGCGTTGTAAGTGAATGCTCATGGGTTACCCAAACCTGCCGGTAATATAGTCTTCCGTCTGTTTTTCCGTTGGAGTCGTGAACAGTTGCTTCGTGGGACCGGCCTCAATCAATCGCCCCTCGTAGAAAAATCCCGTCTGGTCAGACACGCGCGCCGCCTGCTGCATATTGTGCGTCACAATTACGATTGTATAGCGTTCTCGCAGTTCGAAGATCAGGTTCTCAATTCGAGTCGTCGATGCGGGATCCAGTGCCGATGCGGGTTCATCCATCAGCAGGACCTCCGGACTGGTCGCCAGTGCTCGAGCAATGCACAACCGCTGCTGCTGACCTCCCGAAAGTCTGAGTGCCGAATCATTCAGCCGGTCTTTGACCTCGTCCCATAAAGCCGCTCTGTGCAGTGAGTGTTCCACGATTTCGTGCAGTGTACTGCGGGCACGAACGCCCGTCAGTCGCGGTCCGTAGGCTACGTTTTCAAAAATCGACTTGGGAAACGGGTTCGACTTCTGAAAGACCATACCGACGCGTTTGCGAAGTTCCACGACACCCGCGTAACCCACGGTTACGCGAATGTCCGGCTGCACCGCTCGAAACTCTTCTGCGACGGCTTCGGTAATTGGGTAGACGGTGCTGGAGCCGTCCACGGAAATGCTGCTTGTCTTCGCTCCGCAGCCAGTCAGGGAAAACAACACGACGGCCACGGCCATGTTCATGGTCGTCTATGGTTTGTTCTGGTTCATTCTCATCCCCTGCGTTGAATTCTGCCGTCGCTGATAAGCGGGTAAGGGAGTGGATTTGCAAAACGCACAAGACCCACTCGCTGGCGCTTCGAGCTCGTATTGCTGATAAAGCACGGGCGCATCTTCTGAAACGATAACTGACGTGCTGAGACCTGGGGCGTTGCCGTTTTGTGGCTGAACCGGACAGGCAGAGTCCGTTTCTTCCGCGGTGGCTAATCCCACACCTCGTTATGGCGCGGGATGGTACGGGTGATTTGTTAAGAAACGGTTAAGATTCCGTTAAGATCCGAAGGCCACTCAAGCGCGGGGCAATTTCACTGAAAAAACTGTGCCTTCACCGACCTGGCTTGCAACGTCGACTGTGCCATGGAATGACTGAGCCAGGTGCTTGACGATCGAAAGTCCGAGTCCAGTGCCTCCCAGTCCGCGGGACCGAGCCTTGTCAACGCGGAAGAACCGCTCAAACACGCGGGGCAGGAATTCTGCGCCGATCCCGATGCCCGTGTCCCGGCCTTCAATCGCAACCATCGAATCCTCGTATCGGCAGGCAACCGTCACGTTTCCTTCGTCCGGCGTGTAGTTCAGCGCATTATCAACCAGGTTGTCCAGGATCTGCCGAACACCTTCCTGGTCAGCACGGACATGAATTTCGGAAGAATCATCGGATGTGGTCAGGATGATGTGTTGGGCGTCGGCCGCGGCCAGGTGCTCGGCAATACATGACTGAACAACGTCAGTCAGATTGACTCGTCCGATGTCAAACGTCTGCTGTCCCGATTCAATCCGAGCGATGCTGAGCATGTCGAGGATGAGTTCGTGCAGACGCTCCGCCTGCTCTTCAATTCGCAAAACGAATTTCGTATTGTTTTCCTCGTCGGCGATTGCACCATTAAGCAGTGTTTCGGTGTACGCCTTGATGGATGTTAAAGGTGTTTTCAATTCGTGCGACACGTTCGCGACAAATTCCTGCCGCAAAGATTCCAGTCGTCGCAGTTCGGTCACATCATGCAGCACAAGAATACAGCGAGTTGACGGTTCTGCAGACAACATGGTCACGTTAAAGCTAAGCACACGATTTTCGTCACCACCCAGTTCGATTTCCAGCTTCTGCGTTCCACTATGATTTCCGGGCCGGGCAAGTGCCTCATGTATCACGTGATTGCGAACCACGTTCAGCAATGGCTCTCCTTCCGCTGCTGCGGGCGATCACACCTTCAACCATGCCTTCCAGCACCGTGACCAGCCGCCGACTGCTTTCCCGCAGCTGAGCCTCGCGAGCTTCCAGCCGGTCGCTCATCCGCCGGAATGATTTCGCGAGTGTTCCGATTTCGTCATTGGACCGCACAAACAGCGGGTATTGATAATCTCCGGCGGCGACTGCTTCCGCGGCCTGTGTCAGACTGCTGACGGGCCGTGCGACACGTGCCGCAACAAAATACGTCAGCCCCACGACGGCAAGGCTGACCAATATGGCGACAAGCCAGATCAGGCCCTGCAAGGCTCTCACCTGGGTGCGGATCGCCATCATGGGCAGCGCCATCCGTACAAACCCTGCCGGTGCGCCGTCCTGGTCGACCCGCAGCGCGACATACAACATCGGTTCGCCGATCGTTGGACTGATTCGTTCCGACGTTCCGTTCCCCAGTGCGGCCGCCCGCACCAATTCAAGGCGATCTTTGTGGTTCTCCATCTGTACCACTGTCGACAAATTGAGCTTCGTCGAATCTGCCAGCACGTCACCATTCACCGCAACGAGCGTGATTCGAGTACCAATTTCTTCTCCCAGCCTGCGCACGTGTGACTGCAGATGTTCCGTCGGGCCAGTCAGCAGTTGCGCGGCCACGTCGCTGCGCACCAGCGCTGCCGAATCGTGCAGCCGTTGTCGGATTTGCTCGACCACCTGATCCTGTTGCCAGCCCGAAACGATCACGACAAACGTCACGGTTGCTGCCAGGTTCAGCACTGTGTACGAGACGAAAAGTTTCCAGAACAGCCGGGAGGACCACATTCTGTGCTTCCATGATCGCAGGCAATATCGATTCGTACACGTTTTAGCGTGTGTCTGCCTGCAGCGCTACCGTATGCGAAACGTTTCACAAAACTGGGAGTCCGTCCTGTCGGCAGATTGGCATCTGCAATGGACAACGGCGGTTACCAGAACACCACGAAACTCAGCCAGCATCCGATGACAAATGCCCCGGACGCCAGCAGCAGCGGCGGCCAGCGTGCGGCAGGTTCCTGATCAACTGAGGCATCGAGCTGCTGGATGGCCAATTGGCTGGTGCGTAACCAGCCGGGCTGTTCCACGTGTGAAAGGTCGCCCTTCGGTAGCCAGCCGATGAACAGGGAAACCGCCACCATGGTGCCGGCGGTTACCAGAATGCTGAACGGATAAGCCGCGAAGGAATTGGTCATGACGGCTGGCAGAATCTGAATGCCGTAGGTCTCTGCGATCGGTCCGGCGATCAGACGCAGCACTCCGTAGCCGGCGCCCGCCAGAATACCAATCAGCCCGGTACGACGATGCACGCGCGTAAGAGATCCCATCAGAAACAGTGTCAGCAACGGTATGACAAAGGTGCTGGTCAGGTCCAGATAGAACAGCAGCATGCCGCCCTTCATGAACGGGACGTACAGAAAGGAGCCGGCAATGATCAGCGGTGTCAGCAACTGTCCGACGCGCATGTAATGCCTGTCGTCGCGATCATGTACGAACAGTCGGGCATAGACGTCTCGAGTCAACAGGGCGGACAGAGTGGACCCGATGGAATCGAACGTCGAGAATGACGCCGCCAGAACGCCGGCCACCACGATGCCCTTCAAACCGGTAATGGAAAATTGGTTGACCAGATGCGGGTAAACAGAATCCGCCGCTCCATGTGGCAACTCGCCCACATCAGGAAACAACGCTCGCCCCATCACTCCCATCGACAGGTTGAAGAACGACATCACCAGCATCGCCGCGCTCGCGACCCAGACTGACATCTTCATGTCCCATTCGCTTTTGGCAGCGAACATTCTCATCGTCTGAGTATGATTCACGATCGAGTATGCGACTCCGACGATCATAAAGGCAAGTGCGACCAGCCAGCTGGGAGTACGCCGAGTGATCACGCCGGTTGAGGCATCGTACGTGCCCCCAATTATGAGACGACGCTCAATTGTGGCGGCATCTTTGTCGCCGACATTCAGTTCCTGCACGTTGTCATAGTTGACGTGCAATAGTTCGGCGGCCAATCCGGTCTGGTGATCGTTCAGCCGTTGGCTGATGCCGTTCCATCCGCCCACTTCGTTCCAGACGAGGCTCCAGATGATGAGTCCGGCAACGGTCATGACCGCAAACTGAAGCGAATCCGTCACCGCCACTGATTTTAAACCGCCCAGTGCCGTGTACACCGTGGCCAGCGCAGCGATGAGGGCCACGCCCCACCACGCCTCAACGCCCCAGCCGCACACAATCGAAAGAGTCAGGTACAGAGTTGTGGCGATGATCGCCAGCACCAGAGTTCGGTACTGAACCTGAATGAACGCACACAGCACGCGCACGGACGGACTGAATCTGGCTTCCAGGTATTCTGCATTTGTGTACATTCCCGCCCGATAGATCGACGGGTAAATCACGAACGCCCCCAGCAGCCAGCCGCCCACGATGCCCACCCAGTTTGTCACAAAGTAGCTGAGCCCCAACGTGTATGTGCCACCGGAGTCCGCGACCAGATCACTGGCATCAATCGCTGTCGCGTACATCGAAACGCCGACCAGCCACCATGGCAGAGTTCTTCCCGCCAGAAACCAGTCGGCACTGGACTGAACTCCGCGGCTCAACCGAATCCCATAGACAATGATCGATCCGTTCAGCAGGATGACGATCAGCCAGTCGATCAGATTCATGTTGTCTCCGTCTGTGACGGTTTGTACGAGCCAAGGCTCGAAACCTGACGCGCGGCCGAATCAGGATACGACACCCGCAAATAGTCGTCAGTTTGTAAACTTCAGTTTCCAGTCACCGAAGTGATGAAACGGATCCTGCCCACGCGCCAGCACGGCAGGCCAGACCCTGTCCAGAGAGTTTGCGCGAACAGGTTTGACGTGTGGGGGGCAGTAACTAATCGCCAGGCCGCAGCGACGGCGTTCTGAATGATTGGGATTGCTGCCATGAATCAGGTGGCCGTGGTGAATGGAAATCTGTCCCGCCTTCAATACCAAATCCACGGCCTGCCCGTCGTCGACATCGGCCTCAATCTCCTGGTTAATGCTCAACAGATTGCCGCTGCGGTCTGATTTTCCGTGTGGCAGAATGCCCTGCCGGTGGGATCCTGGAATCACACGCATGCAGCCGTTTTCCACATCGCTGTCATCTACGGCGTACCATGCCGTCAATGCGTCGGGAGGCTCCAGTCCCCAGTACGTCACATCCTGATGCCATGCCACGAATTTGTCGGTGGTCTGTGGGTACTTACAGAAAAAGTGCGTGGACAGCACTATGATGTCTGGTCCCATCAATGCGGCAATGCAGTCCAGTGTTTTTGCGTTTGTCGCCAGTTCCCAGATGAATCGCCGGTCGATATGACGTCCGTGCAGACCAATGATGCACTCGTCTCGTCCTTCCCACAATTCCAATTTGTCGAACGCTTCACGTACGACTGCCGCCTCTGACGTGTCGTGGACATCCAGACGTGTCAGGTACCCGTGGTCTTCAAAGAACTTGACTTGTTCTGAGGTAATACTCATGTCAGCTCACAGTGATTCAGTAAACATTGGACATGTGCGTATCTAAGAGCGCCTGATCGCGTTTGGAAACGATGATTGCAGTTATGCTCGCTCTGTTCCTGCCGATCCGACCATCGCAGAATGATTGCCAGTCGGGTTCGAGCCAGGTTCTGACGTATGTTGAGGCCTCGACGAGGATTGTTATTCTATCTGATATCCGTCGACTACTGTGCTGTTTGTCTGGTCGCCTGTGAATCAGTCTATCAGTATTCCAATGACCTGTCTCCGGACAGCCACGACCCGTATCGTCAGTCTCATGGAAAGTCATAATCGTGCAAATCGATCGTGTTGAAGTGCTGGCTGTCGCGCCGGAGGTGCAGCGATTCACGTGGTCGCATGATCTGCCCGAGCAATTCATGACCAACACGCTGGTCCGCATCTACACAGACGACGGCGTCCAGGGTGTCGGTGGCGTTTCCAACTATACTTCCTTTGCATTCGATCGGTATACGGCAGAAACGTTGCGGCACATGCTGCCCGTGCTGATTGGCAAAGATCCATTGAATCGTGAGTCTATCTGGAATGCGCTGTGGTCCCGCGTCTTTCCTCTGTCGCCGGGTGCACTGGCGGCGATCGACATTGCATTGTGGGACCTGTTTGGCACGTATGCTGGTTTGCCCGTGCATCAACTTCTCGGTGGGGCGAGTGACCGCATTCGATCTTATGCCAGCACACCACTGTTCGATGACGTACCCACGTACCTGAAGTTTGTTGAGGACATGATTGACCAGGGATTTCAGGCGGTCAAATTTCACTGCTGGTGCCTGCCGGAAAAGGATCGCGAGTTGGTTCGGGCCGTTCGTCTGGCCTTTCCGGATCAGAATGTGGCCTTTATGCTGGACGTCGAAAATAATTACGAATGGCAGGATGCTCTGGAAATGGCCATGGAACTGGAAGACCTGGCGTTCGAGTGGTTCGAAGCGCCGTTGATGGACTTTGACCTTCCCGGCTACCGCAGACTGACAAAGCGAGTCAACATACCGATTATCGCGTCGGGCAACTGGATTCAGGATTTGCCAGCTTTCGAACACGCACTGCAGACGGAATGCTGGTCACGAGCCCGCACAGATGTCACGGTGTGTGGCGGATTCACACCGGCACAGAAATACATGGCTCTGGTCAGGGCGGCCGGTATGAAGTGCGAAGTCATGTCCTGGGGCAACACTCTGATTTCGTCAGCAAATCTGCACCTGATGCTGGGAACCGGTCTGAGTTCCTGGTACGAACAGCCCGTTCCGTACAAACCCTATGAATACGGCATGCATCAGACCATTCGCACAGGGGCAGACGGTTTTGTGCATGCACCGCAGGGGTCGGGACTTGGTCACAGGATCGACTGGGATGCCATGAAAGCTGCGACGATTCATCGATTAGACAGTCGTGAGATCGCCTGATGGGTGATTCTTGCGTAGAACAGTTCACTCCACACTGGACACAGCAGGCCGGCAACAGAGAGTAACTGCAAAGCCGTTCGGCGTTTCAGTGAACGGCTGGCACATCGCTCCGCAATGTGCAGACTGTCGTCATTCCACGAATTAGAGCAGTTTACCAAATTGACTGAACAGGTTCCGGCTCGTGGGGGCAGCCGTTCTGCTTTTGAAATACGTCAACCGCGGCCATGAGTCAGTGAAATTCGCTGTAGAAACAACAATATGAAAATTACAGAAGTCGTCTGCCAGATTCTTCGCGTTCCCGCGGTGGAAGCAAAAACCGCCAGCAGTCAGGACGCGTGCATCATCCGAGTGCGCACGGACTCCGGTCTGGAGGGAATTGGAGAAGCAGATGCTTCTCCCGAGGTGATTCGTTCAATTGTTGATGCGCCGTTCAGTCACAACATTGCCTGTGGCCTGCGCGAAATTCTGGTTGGCGAAAATCCTCTGGAAACAGAAAGACTGTGGCAGAAGATGTATCGCCGCACAATGTACTTCGGAAGAACGTCAGTGACGATCGCCGCCATGGCCGCTGTCGATCTGGCCCTGTGGGACATCAAAGGAAAACACTACGGCGAACCGATTCACCGTTTGCTGGGCGGAAAGCAGCACGATTCCATCAAAGCTTACGCGTCGATCCTGTTCGGTCGTGACGGAGCTGAAACCACAGACATCGGGCGCAAGTGGACGGACGTCGGCTACCAGGCTGTTAAGTTCGGCTGGGAGCCGATGGGCGAAAGTGAAGCCGTCGATATCGATCTGGTTCGCGGTGCTCGTGAAGGAGTCGGTGATGCCACGCTGCTGATTGACGCGGGATGTGTCTGGGACACACGAACCGCACTTAGACGAGCTCATGCTTTTGCGGACTTCGGGATCGAATGGCTGGAAGAACCATTACGCGAGGATAACGTTGACGGATACGTATGGCTGCGAGATCGTTCGCCCGTACCGATTGCTTCGGGCGAAGGCGAGTGCGGGCGAGAAGCATTCCGTCCGCTGATTGACCGGCACGCGCTTGATGTGTATCAGGTGGATCTGTCACGTAACGGGTTCACGGAAGCGGCGTATCTGCGAGCTCGCATCGAAGAAATCGGGGCTCGTCCGTGCAACCATTTCTACACGTCACCGATCACCGCGGCGGCCAGCCTGCACTGGCTAAGCACATGTCGAGACGCATTCCTGTTTGAAGATTGTGTTGAGGATTCTCCGATCCGTAACGAACTGTGTCACGAACGCATTCAGGCAGACAACGGCTTCATCGCGGTCCCCGATCGTCCCGGGCTGGGAGTAACGCTCAACGAAGACGTTGTTGCGAAGTTCCTTGTCTCTGAATCCGTTTAGGGGTTCGTCAAGTCTTTATATTGGGGTAGCCGAACAACCCCCGTTCTTGGACTTAACCATGCACTGCAGCAGTTTTCAAAATCACGCGGTCGTTCTGTAGCGGAATTCGCCAGGAATTTCGGTAGTGAAAGGTCGAAAGCCTTGGCGGCTTCCGCTACGACAAAAGTAGAATGCACTAGACCGGAATTCGCTGGGATGTGCAGGCGGCTAACCAGTCCTGACGGGAATCACGTGAACTCCCGTGTCCGCCAGTGGATTGCCGCTGTGCCTACCGGTCAGTCACTGGCGGCTTATGCCACTGATCGATGAGCGCCTGCCAGAGTTCTTTTCCGCCCACGGCGTTGGACATGATGACCAGCCCGTCACCGGTTTCCGGGAAGAATTCGCTGTAGCAGCGAAATCCCGTACCGTTGGACCCACTGTGATACACCTGTCGACGTCCGTCGACCGATCGCAGTCCCCAACCCAGCCCCCAGTCGGCGTTCTGGTCCTCGCGATGCGAACCGACCGCCAGCATTTCTGCTCGCATCTGCGCCGAAAGGGAATGAGATCGACCACGATCTTCTTTCATGATTTCGACAAGAAACTTCGCGTAGTCGGCGGCCGAGGTATACAGAGAATAGGCCGCGTTGGCGTCCGCGTAGTACTTCCGCTGTGTCTTCACGATGCCGGTTCGGTCATGCCCACAGGATGATCGCAATGTGAATCGGTCATCCCAGACGTACCGTGTATTGCTAAGAGCAAGCGGCTTGATCAGGCGTTCGAGTGACAGCGTATCGAGATCCGTTTTTAGGTGTTTTTCGACCGTCCGCTGCAGCATCAGAAAGCCTTCGCCGGAGTACCGGAAATCCGTGCCCGGATCAAACGCTAAAGACAAGGGTGAGCCGGACCGCCAGCCGCCGGCACGCCAGTTGGGCAGGCCGGAGGAATGAGTCAATGTCATGCGAGCTGTGATCTGCCGATGTCGTGGTTCGTCTTTCAAGTAGTCCGCTTCAAGGTACTCAACAAGTGGCTTGTTGAGGTCGAATTCTCCTTCTTCAACGAGTTTCAGCAGCAGGTAGGCAAAGAACGGTTTGCTCATCGAGCAGGCTTCCATGATCGTATCCGGTTCGACCAGTTGATCGGATCCCGCACATCGGACCCCATACCCGCGCGACCAGACCAGCTGATGATCAGCCACCACGGCACAGGACACTCCGGGAACTTTGTGCCTGGTCATCAGGTCGTCAAGCTGCTGCTCCAGCCGGTCCACTTTTTTCTTCAATGCTGCTGTCAGTGCTGGCTGGCCGAAGTTTTGCACGGTGGAACACAGAGGCCCGGCAAGCTGTGAAGGACCGTCTGCGTTGTCGTCAGCAGTAAAAATTCCATATCGTCGGCAGACGTCAGTAATCTGGACAGGGTCGATCGCTTCAACCTTCCGCCCTGCGTGTCCCTCAGTCGTCACAGCCTGCAGCAGGCTGTTGATGACCGCTTCTTCGGTGGCGTCTCTGACGGCCTGAAACAGAGGGGACAGCTGATCATCACGGAGCAGGGCGGTGGATTCCGTGGGCGAGTCCGTCTGGTACGCGGAACGCACGCTGGCGGCAGTCGAAAAGGCAAGCACGTAGTCACCGCTGCCGTGTGAAATCGGTGAACCGGCCGCTGCCAGCCCCAGCGGAGCTCGTTTCGCCAAACGTTTCAGGCGACGCGAATCCAGCGGTGCGTCCGTGGCGACGATGACGATACAGGACCCATGTTCGTGCTGACGCACCTCGTCCTTCAGGTAATATCGCCCAAGCTCGCGACCGACGGGAACTCCGGCAATCGTCAAAGCGCCACCGAAATTGGTCTGGACCAGGACGCCAACGGTGTAGCCGCCCAGCTTCGCAGGAAGTCTGCGAGACGAACTTCCAATCCCTCCCTTCCATCCCATGCACCGAACCCCCGTGCCGGCTCCGACGCAGCCCTCTTCCACCGGTCCACCGCGAGCGTTCTGCAGAGCCGCGATCACGTCATCCCCTGAGACGTGTTGGCCACGAATGTCATTCAGGAATCCGTCATTGCATTCTCCGACCACCGGGTTCACCGACCTGACGTTCTCACAACCCGGCTGATTCAGAACCCAGCGCACCAGCGCATCCGCGGCCGCAAACGTGCTTAACGTATTTGTCAACACGACTGGTGTTTCAAGGACGCCCAGTTCATCGATCTGTGTGCTGCCCACGAATTTTCCGAATCCATTCGCGACATGGATGGCAGCCGGAACCTTTTGCAGAAATATATTTCCGGCGTGCGGTTTCACGACCGTCACTCCGGTCCGGACAGAATCGCCTTCAACAATCGTACGGTGTCCTACCTGGATACCGTCGACGTCTGTCAATGAGTTGGTCGGACCGGTCGGCAGAATTCCGATCGATATCCCCAGGTCTCGCAGCCGGGGGCGTTGATCTGCGGTGTCACCGGCTGTCGCGGTGACATCGGCATTCAGACAGGCCAGGGCAGGAAAAGCCAGGACAAGACAAAGCGAGCAACGTGACATCCGCTGGCCTTCGTATCAGGGGCGTATGATATACTGAAAACGATTTGCGCGAGGCACCAGCCACCGCGATACCCTCTGCTGATTGTAGATCGCTCCGTACACGAGGAGCAATGCAGAGAGCGAACGTTTCGGGGCACCCATTTGCCCGGGGAGATCGCTTTTCTTGTTTGGGGTCTGGCGACCCGCGTTCACCAATCGTTTTTTGTTGACAGGATGTACAGGATCAACAGGATTCTATTCTGCTATTTATCATGTGCATGTCTGGTCCGGAATTGTTGTCGGCTAATCAGTTGCGACCGCCAATCGCTGAATGAACCAAACCGATCCATGGCGGCTGGATCGCGAATCGATGTTTCGTTCTCGCCAGACCTTCGCATATTCGAGCTTCAACGCCCTCATGCGAAGCTCTCGCTGTTGACGCGCGTCCTCGGTTTCGTCCTGCGGGACATTCGATACTGCTTGCAACTGGCCCCGGAGTTTCGATTCTTCCACGGACAGTGCTCTGCGTCTTTCCACTTCGTCCTGTGTCCTACTGACTGAGCGCCCGTGGACCATCCATGCATCGCCAATAATCAAGTCCAGGCGTCCGTCGGAATTGAAATCCGCGACACAGAGTCGGATGTCATTTGTAGGTGAATTCGGGCTTTCATACGTGCCATCGTCGTCTCGACGCCTCAGTGCCGGGACACCGGAACCAACCAATTGCTGCGGTCGTCCAGGTACGGGTTCGGCGTCGGTGGCGGCTGTGTTGCGATGCCATGCCACGCTGCCATCGGACAGAGCAGTCAATAAATCGTGCCGACCATCGTTGTCCCAGTCGGCGACCACTGGCGCCTTGAATGTCGGTTCTCCTCGAACCTGTGACACCAGCGCCTGTGGCTGAGCAAACAGCGGTGTGTTTGCATCGCCGTCGTTTCGAATGAGCCAGATGGACGCGTTTTTGGCCGACAGCAGATCCTGGTCGCCGTCCCAGTCGTACGCGAAGACTCGTGAGTTGTACCGAAAACGCGGCTGTGTTTTTTTGTGCGGCACATAACTGACTGTCTGAACCGCTGAAAATGTCTGGTTTCGCCTGCCTGCAAATACGTAGAGTTGGCAGTCGCGTGATCCCGTGATGAGGTCTTTTATGTTGTCTCCATTGAAGTCGACAATCTGAGGGCCAAAACCGGTGCAGCAGAATTCGTCACAAGCAGCATCGCTACTGCCAGCCTGCAGGAACTCACCTTCACCGAATTCTGGTGCCGCCTTTGTTCCGATGTTTCGAAACAGTTTCACTCGCGCACCGGTGTACGGATCTTCCTTATACAAACCGACCAGCAGATCCAGTTTTCCGTCGCCGCTCACATCGGCTAAGTACGGAGCTGCATGAGGCAAATTCTGGTTGACAATTCGAACCGGTTTACTCAGCTCATCGCTTGCATCAGCCAGTGGCAACAGTACGGCAATGGTCATCAGTGAAGTGAATCTCATATCCGCTCCTTAACCAGAGGAATGTTCAGCCCCATGATACCGCAATTAGTCCCGCCTGCCCGAACAAACGACAAAGAACCTCAGGCAAATCTGGTGTGCACGGTGACTCAGTTTTTGAAGTTGTGTAACTATCGGCGTGAGTGGCAAGGCGCTAGCCGCCGGTTTTTGCTGAACGAACCCGCGGCTAGCGCCTTGCGGCTCACATCCCAGTGTGAAACACTGAGTCGCCGTGGTCTGCTTTGTGGCGTTCCTTGAAGGGATCTGCGAAAATGACGAGATCGCCCCGATTGAAAAACGAGACTTATACAGGGAAATTGCCATCAATCGATTCAGCCGTCACTCCGTCATCATGGCGTTGCTCTGGCTAACGACATTTCCGCAGGTATCAGCGCAGCAGACTCCCAACCTGTTGCTGTTTATGGCGGATGACATGACGTTTACCGATCTGGGTTGTTACGGGAACCCGGATGTGAAAACGCCGCACATTGATCGCCTGGCGACTCAGGGCGTTCGCTTTACACACTGCTACAACGCTGCTCCCACGTGTTCGCCATTGCGACAGAGCCTGTTCACCGGAATGTACCCTGTGCGAAACGGTGCTCATCCCAATCACAGTCGGGTTCACGAAGGAGTGAAGTCGCTTCCTCACTATTTGACACCTCTTGGATATCGCGTTGGGATTGTCGGCAAACGACACGAAGCCCCGGCCTCTGCCTTTCCGTTTGAAATGCTCGGCGGCAGCCACGGCGATGGTGGAAAGACTCCGGACGGCACGGACTTACCGCTCGACAAAGCGCGAGAATTCATTTCGCGTGACGCCCAACAACCGTGGTGCCTGGTTGTCACATCCAACCAGCCGCATACGCCGTGGAATCGTGGCGATTCGTCGCAGTACGATCCGGACGCACTGACCGTCCCGCCGTACCTGGTGGACACCCCAACGCTGCGTGAAGCCATGTCGCGGTACTACGCTGAGATCACCTACATGGACGGGCAGGTGGGCACGATGCTGCGTCATCTGGAGGATTTCGACCTACAGCAGAACACCGTCGTGCTGTGGCTCAGCGAACAGGGATCGCAGTTGCCATTCGGCAAGTGGACGTGCTACGACACCGGAATTCATGCCGCCGCAGTTCTGCGCTGGCCGGGAATGGTGAAGTCCGGCTCAGATTCGGACGCACTGGTCAGCTATGTCGACATCGTGCCGACATTTATTGAAATCGCTGGTGGAAAAGCGACCGGCATGGACGGGAAATCATTTGCACCATTGCTGCGCGGTGAAACCAATCGTCACAACGATGTGGTCTTCAGTGTGAATACAACTCGAGGTATCTACCACGGATCGGAAGCATTCGGAATTCGTTCGGCGACCGATGGTCACTGGCTGTACATTCGAAATCTGCATTCTGATAACGAGTTTCAGAATATGGTGACGCATCGTGACACCGTTTTTACTTCATGGAAAACGGTGGAAACTGACTTTGCCCGACAACGAGTGAATTCTTACGTCAGACGTGCGCCCGAAGAACTCTACGACCTGGCCAACGATCCGTGGTGCCTTTCGAATCTTGCCGCCACGTCCCTTCACCGCAACCAGCTGACGAATTTGTCTGCACACATGGATGTCTGGATGCAGCAGCAGGGTGATCTCGGCGATGCGACAGAACGTGCTGCGGAAACTCGACAGCCCAGGCAGAAGCCCTGGTCCAAAAACGGCGAATATGCGCGTCAGGCGAAGAAGTAGACGCAGTAGTACAATTGAACGAATCTTCTACAGCGGAATACGTTACGAATAATGATGATGATATCGAAACTCAACACGGCGAACCGCGTACTGCTTCGCTCATGCATTGGCCTCGTTCTACTTGGCGCGGGCTCTATCGCTCTGGCCGAAGATCAAACCGGTGACGACCATCCGCTTCCCACCGTGCTGGCCAGACGGGGAAAGCTGATCCTTGACGATGATGGCTCCATGTCTCGCGGCGGCAAAACTGTGGCACGGTTGAATGACACGGCCACGCTGCGCGCTGGTGCAGGCGCGTGGGAAAGAGCTCCGAATGCCAACGGCTGGCGTTCGACATGGAAAAAAGGGATGGGGCACACGCCGGTTGCGTCGTATCAGGGCTTCCATGCCAACAATCTGATCGTGGAAGTCACCTTTCGCTACGGCGTGATGACAGAACCGTGGCACACGCAGTGCTTCCGGATTGCCGCGGATGATCGCCCGAAAGTCACCGGACATATTGTTTCTGCCTGGGCCAATCCCAACAACGATTTCATTGAATCGGGCTTTCTGCTGCAGCACATTCGCAAGACGCCGGAGAAGAAGATTGTCGAAGACCTGCTGCTGGACCGTCAACCGATCGTTGTCGAATCTGAAGAGTGGTACACCGCAACGCTGGAAGTGGTTGGCGATGAAGCCCTGTTTCGCATGGGCGATCATGTCGCGTACACGAAAGCAAAACAAATTTGCATGCCCAAGAACCTGGTCTCTCTGACGTTGGGCACGACGTGGCACGAGATCAAACGGGTTCGCATCTGGCACGCCGAACCACACCCTGAGTGGGCGGCGCAGAAGGCTGACGTTTTGAAGTCTCGCAAACCATTCGATCCTGTGGTACACGATTACAGGAAATAATGACACGAACGCCACATCTGCAGTTGCACCTCGGCATGCTCGCCACTTCGACCTCTGCTGCGGAGCCAGGAATTGCGTGTGCCGGCACGCGCCGCTGCGGCTTGATCTGAACCGCACATTCGACATGACTGTTCACAACTTACCTGGCCAGCAAACCTGGCAACCACAGGCTGAACGCCGGGACAAACGTGATCAACAGCAGCGTAATCAGCAGAGGAATCAGAAATGGAACTGTGCCGCGAATCACCTGCTGAACCGAAGCGCCCGTCACGGAACTCAGCACATACAACACCAGTCCCACGGGTGGAGTCAACAGGCCCAGCACCAGATTCAGGATCATAACGATGCCCAGTTGCAACGGGTCGATACCAAATTCGATTGCGGCGGGCAGCAACACGGGAACTGTGATTAACAGCCCCGCCACAGGTTCCAGCAGCATTCCGGTCACCAGCAAGGCAATGTTGATCAGCAGCAGAAACACATAAGGATTGTCGGTCAGCCGCAGCATGGCTTCCGTCACCGCTTGAGGTCCCTGTTCTAGAGCAATTACCCAGCCGAACAGTCCGGCCGCTGCCACAATCAGCATGATTGATCCGGTTGTCGAAGCAGTCTTCACGAGCACGCCGTGAAAATCCTTAAACGACAGTGACTGGTAGCACACGCTCAGAAACAAGACCCACATCACAGCCGCAGCAGCAGCTTCGGTCGGAGTAAACACGCCACCCAGAATGCCTCCCAGAATGATGACGGGCGTAAGCAGCACCGGCAGTGCAGCACCAACGGCCGTCTGGAGGGAAATCTGTGGAGCGGTGGCTTCGTCACGCAGCGGATTGCGGCGAGCATCCATGAACACAAATACGCACAGAATCGACGTCAGCACCAAAGCCGGCAGAACGCCGGCAAAGAACAGCGATCCGACCGAGACTCCCGCCGTTACGGCATATACGATCGCGGGAATGCTGGGTGGCATAATCGGTCCGATCAATGAAGACGCTCCCGTCAGCCCCAAAGCAAACCCTTCGTCGTACCCCCGTTTTTTCATCGCCGGAACCAGCACAGAACCCAGACCCGCCGCGTCGGCGATCGCCGCGCCGCTCATCCACGAAAACAACAGGCTGCTGATCACGTTGACGTAGCCCAGACTGCCGGGGATTTTTCCGAACATGCAAAGCAGCATTCGAAACAATCGATCTGCCAATCCGCCGGCGTTGCTCAGGTAACCGGTCATGATAAACAGTGGCACTGCCAGCAGCGGAAATGAATCGATGGGAGACATGGTTTGCTGCAGTGCAGTTCCCAGCGTAAACGGAGACCACGCGAAATACACAAGACATGGCAGCAGCATGCTGATGGCAACCGGAACTCGAATGAACAGCAGTACCAGCATGGCAAAGATTAACGCTGCCAGAATCATTCGCCCTGCTCCAATTCCAGATGAAAACCTTCCTCTTCGGTGATGCCATCACGCGCCTTCGGACGGCCTGTCGCCAACACCTGTAGCAGGTTGATGACGGAATGAATGGCCATCAGCAACATCCCCACGCTCACCGCGCCGTACCACCAGGACTTGGGGATTTCCAGCGATGGTGATCCCACTTTGTCCATGTACCACACGAAGTGGCGGCCACCAATCAGCAACAGCAGGCACGTCGCTGCCACGATGCTGTGACTCAGACATTCCAGCCAAAATTGTCCGCGAGCACGAAGTCGATGTGACAGCACATCGACTGTAATGTGTCGACCTTCTGCCATCACAAACGCCGCCGCCATGAAAGTCATCCAGACCAGTGCCATGCGAGCCACCTCTTCACTCCACGAAAACGGAGCTCCAAAGAAATAGCGAGCGAATACCTGAGCCCCCATCGTGCTGACAATCACAAACAGAAACAGCGCCGCCAGAGTCTGTTCTGTAAGACTCATCCAGCGGACACAACGCGCAAACGGCAGCGAGTTTGTGCTTAGGCTTGCGGTATCCGTTTCCTGATCGTCGTCGGTCGGGGGATCCGTGGACGTCGAATCGTTCGCGGCGTTCATGGCTCCTGGCTTTCCGCCGATTCGGCCGTAATCTCGTTGTAGAGTTCGCTAAACGCAAAACCGCTTGAGAAAAAGTCTCGAGCCCGCCTGCGAAAGGCGTCGACGTTCACATCTTCAACAATCTGCATAGATCCATCCTCTCGCCATTCTGCGATCAGTCGTTGTTCGTCCGCGACGATACCGCGATAGACATCGTTGCCGAGGTCCCGCACGGCCTTCATCAGGGCAACCTGTTGCTCTGCGTCCATGCGTTGCCACACGCGTTCGTTCACCAGGATCTGGATCGAAGACTGAATGTGACCGGAAAGATTGAGACACTTTTGCACCTCGTGAAAACCTTTCGCCTTAATCACGGGAACGGGATTTTCCTGGCCGTCCGCGATGCCCTGCTGCAGAGCCAGATAGACTTCGGCAAACGAGATCGGCATCGGGCTGGCTCCCAATGCGTCTCCGGAAGCCTGCCATATGCGCGCTCCCGGCATCCGCAGGCGAAAGCCATCTAAGTCATCCGGATGGCGAATCGGAACGTTGGACGTGATGTGTCGCGAACCATACGCCCACGTGTCCAGGACTCGCACATCGTATTTTTCGCGCAGCTTGTCCCAGTGTGGCGCCATTTCTTCGCCGCGAGCGGTCTCGAGCATGTGATCGAGATCGCGGGTTGCGAACGCGGCATCCAGGACTCCCAGAGGAGGATGCCACATGGCCAGAAACGAGGGACCGGAAATCGCAATGTCCAGTTCACCCGCAACAAGCTGTTCCAGCAGTTCGGCTTCGCTGCCCAGTTGACCGGCCGGATAGACGGTTACATCCAGATCGCAGTTGGCCGCATTCAACCGTTCCGCCAGATGAGCGGTCCCGTACGCGTGCGTGGGCGCACTGACTTCATACACATGAGCCATCTTCAGTCGCAGCGGCTTGTCGGCCGCATCATCCGACTGGCAACCGCACAGGAAGATCAGCAACATCGTCAAGACCCGACGATGCCACAGCAGAGTCGGCGGGCATGTTCGATTCATCCAGAGGTTTCCGGCGATGTTTGGAGTGACGTGAGGCACGCAGTTTACTGAGTGGCCCGCCCCTGAGCAATGAACGGCAGAGTTTGGGTGACGCCACGAATCATTTCACCTGTGGGCGAGCGACTATTCGGTGTGCCACTGGCTCTGCCAATGTTGTCGTGCGAAAAAACAGATTGAAGGCAGAGCTGCCGCTGATTTCAATTGTTCCGGTGCTCGATTCCACGTGAAGAGAAACATCTTAGCAATCCGATATCTCAGCCAAACTGATCCCGCCAGGTTCCATACGGTAGGAACTGTCATCGAAGGCTCAAAGCACTGGCAGAGCCAGTGGCACACCTCGCTGCAGAGCGTCAGCTCGCATGAACCGTCGAAGACGGCGGGTGGCCTGAGCCTGCGAAGGAAGCCCCGGGGTTTCACTCGTACCTCGCTCCAACCCCGGCCACCCTTCCCGATTGCTCAAAGTGCCGAATGCGTCCTGGGTGGCGTTCTGACACCCGGCCACTCGACGACACAACTCACTGGCGAAGCCAGTGGCACACCTCGCTACAGAGCGACAACGGAGAGTTTCCGAGCGTCAGCTCGCATAAACCGTCGAAGACGGATCGGCTGCGGGCCGTCCCGCCTAGCCGAACAGATCCATGATGGGTTGACCGGTTGTCAGGGACTGTGAAATGCCGCTGGCGTCCTGCGGATTGTTGATCGGTATGTCGAGAGCGTGGTAAATGGTCGCGGCCAGTTCCTCGGGACGCACGGGATTGTGGGTGGGATACTCGCCGTACTTGTTGGACCTGCCATAGACGCTTCCGCCCTTAATGCCTGCCCCGGCGATGATTGAAGAGAAACATTTGGGCCAGTGCTGACGTCCCGGAGGAGACTGTTTCATCAGGTAGGGTGTGCGACCGAACTCGCCCGTCACTACGACAAGCGTGTCGTCCAGCATGCCGCGTTCGCTCAGATCGGAAAACAGCCCGGACAGCGCCTGATCCAGACGTGGCAGACAGAACCCCATGCCATAAGACCCGTTGCCGAAGGCATTGCCCATGCCCATGTTTCCGCCGTGCATATCCCAACTGCTGCTCGGTGGCCCCTTCTTGTCGTGCTCCGCCTGTCCTGTCCAGCCGTTGACCGTGACAAAGCGGACGCCCGATTCCACCATGCGTCGGGCGAGCAGCAGATTCTGTCCGAGCGGATGCATGCCGTAGCGCTCGCGAATCTCGACGGGCTCGCGGTGCAGATCAAATGCCTGCCGACCTTCGGGTCGCGTCAGGCCGTCGTATGTTTTTTCACGCAGGTCAGACCAGTCCTTCACCTCCTTATCCCTGTCGAACTCGGCGGATTCAAGACGGCTCAGCAGTCCCTTGCGTTCGTTGAAGCGAGCCTTGTCGTACGAGTTGTAGATCTGCGGCGGTTTGAAGCTTGCCATCGCCGGATTGTTGTCCGCCGCACCGACGAACAGTGGAGCAAACGCCGAACCAAGGTAGCCACCGATGCCGATATTGGGTGCACAAAAGACGGGCGGCCCCACGCATTTGATGAGCCACGCATTGGAGATAAAATTGCGAGTGCTGGGTTTATGTTTCGCGACATGCGAACCAAGGTAGGGTTGGGAGTTCGGCTTGCCCTGCTGGACACGTTCCGTCGACTGGCCGCTGAGCAGATTGTGCATCGCATCAAAGTGATTGCTGATCGCGCCCGGATGCGACATGGAGTTGATGAGCGTGAAGTGGTCGGTCAACTTTGCCAGTCCGGTGTGCATCTCATTCAGAAGCATGCCCGGTACTTTGGTGGAAATCGGTTCGTACGGTCCGCGATATTCCAGCGGTGCCTCTGGTTTCATATCCCAGGTATCGACGTGACTTGGGCCACCGCACAGCAGCACAAAGATGCAGCACTTGTCTGACGCAACGGCGTTGCCGGAAGCGTCGACCTTGTCGCTACCCAGCACAGTTCCCGGCATGCCGAGACTCATGGTGCTCAGCCCGCTCGCGATGAGCGCCTGTCGTCGATTCATCTGGAACTCGTTCATGTTCAAACACTCCGCTGTGTCGAGTAGCTCAAGTCGATTTCAGAGTTATCGCAGAAATGGCCGCGGATATGAATAAAAAAGTCTGAATCCAATGCCCCGAAGCGAAAGTCCGCCTGTTTCCATCACCGGTACGTCCTCGTCCTGCACGCTCTCTAAATTGCGGCCATCAAAATTGTCAGGTAGGATGGCACCATTGTCCCGTGGTCTCTATCGCTCGGGATAATGGTCCCAGGCTACAAACAAAGAATACACGACGCCCATGAATTTCACACTCCCCACGTTGTTGCTCGCCGCAGTCTTCGCACGGCCCGCACTTGCCGAAACTAAAAAACACGATTTCA
>LWDU01039700.1_pt1 | contig 22066 bp, 10 predicted proteins | sample 727161 | NCBI WGS metagenome assembly LWDU01 (sample SAMN04566230, study PRJNA314399) | hydrothermal vent metagenome | isolation source: deep sea hydrothermal plume seawater | place: Mexico: Gulf of California, Guaymas Basin | collected 2004-07-11
ACGGTGTTTTGGCCGGGGAGTATTTAGAGGCGAGCAAAAAAGCGAGACCGCGATTGAGTTCGGCTGACAATGTCGGCTCAGCGGCGATCGATAGTCGATAGCTTTCGGCCGCCGCCGCGTATTGACCTTTGCGGAACTGGTTTTCGCCGACGATAAAATGCTTTTGCACTGTAGCGCCATCAACTTCCCGGCCAAAGCTGCCGGGGTCGCCTTCTGCACGATCATCCCGCCAGGATCGGCGAAAATCGCGAAGGGTGCTTCGCGCTCCGTCGCGCAAGCCGCTGGCCACAGCGCGCAAATCACCAACGCAAAAAATGACCTCATCCGCATCTAGCTCGCTCGGCAAAAAATAAAGGATTGGGGACTGAGGCTCTCATTCGCGTTACCGTGATGGATGTATAGGTCGATCGCCAAACAGGTTTTATTTTAACAATAGTAATTTCCGGCTCTCTACCCGCTCATTGCTCTGCAACCTATATAGGTAGACTCCGCTCGCCAACGATTGACCTGAGGTATTGTGCCCATCCCACTGCACGGCATACGCCCCAGCCTCGCGCACCCCTTCGATCAGGGTAGCCACTCGCTGTCCGACCAGATTGTAAACGAGCAATTCCACCTCACCACTCATCGGCAACACAAAGCGAATCACCGTGCTACTATTGAACGGATTCGGATTGTTCTGCTCGAGTAAGAAAGCCCCCGGGACTGCCGCCGCGCGCTCTTCCAACACCGCCGTTTCCGGCGCCGGCGCCGCCGTGCGTATACGCAGATCATCGAGATGAAAAGTCCCTTTCAGCGTGCCCAAAAAGCGGACCCTCTCGACCGGCCCCGACAACTCGAAGAGCTCCAGCGGGACCTCGACCACCTGCCAGCCAGCAAGGGATCTATCGACCAGGCCTTCGCCAAACAGATTTATATTCTTGCCCGGCTGCACCGCCACGGAAAATCGATCCCGATCGCCGATCTCCACGTCTCCGCGATGAAAGGCAAAACGCAGGGCGCTGTAGCCGCTGATATCCAGCGGTCCTTCCGGTTGCAGATTTACCCGCCAACCCAGCCAAGACGAGCGCTGATCCTTGTCGACTTGGAAAGACAACGCCGAGGTGCCTTCGTGCGCGGCCACTGACCCGGCATCGGCCACCTGCAACCCGCCGTCTAATCCCAGCGCCCAGGCGGCAGCGAGTCGGTCGGCCGCAATAACCAGATCCGCCCCGGGAGCGACGAGAATGCGGTGCTGCACTTCCGTCGCCAAGCGGTCTAGCGGCGTCTGCTGTTCTACGCGAATAACCAGCGTCCTATTCCCCGGCTCCAAGGGCGGCAGCGAAACCTGCAATCGGTAGCGATTATCCCCGGTCGCCGACAGCGGAAAATCGGCTGAACCGCCGAAGTCGCTCAGATCCGCCGTCACCACCGGCGCCTCGCCCTCCGCATGACCGTCGACGCGGATCACCGCATCGATATCCAGCGGCCGCCCCGAAAACACCACGTCGGGCAACGCGCCTTCCAACCTGGCCTCGATGCGCCCCGGTACCACTTTGATAATGGCATGGCTGACCCAATCGCTGCTGACATAGAGATTGCCGCGCGCGTCTTCAGCAAGGCCGACGGGCTGCCCCCAGACATTCCCGCGGTCAAAGGGGTCGGGCTCGAAGCCGGTCAGAAAATCGGCGACCTGGGCGTTGGCGCCGTCTGGCTCGCTGAACAACGCCATGACCTTATAACCTGGCGAAGGAGATCGGACTCCGGCGCGCAGAGCGAAAAATGCCGCGTTGCGAAAACGAGCCGGAAACGCATCGCCGGTATAAAAATGGATCGCCATCGGCGCCAAATGGGCCGGTATCTGCGCCACCGGCTGCCGCATGCTCTCGACCTGCAGGCTGTCCTCAGGCGACAAGGGTAGCATCGCAGTGTATTGTGGTATGGAGAAATCCACGTAGACCTGGTGTGGATAAGCCAGGGGCCAGCCGTAGAAACCGCCATCGCGAATGATGTCGATCCACTCCGGCGGCAATAGCCCGCCCTCGCGGCCGTGGCCGTTGTTGATCGCCCATAATTCATTGGTGACAGGGTGCAAATCTAGCCCGATAGCATTGCGGATCCCGCTGGCAAAAATTCGTCGATCCGCACCGTCCATAGAAAATTCCACCACCACCGCGCGCTCGTCCTCGGTCTCGCGACAGATATCGCAACTCGAACCGATCGACAAGTAGATCTTCCGGTTTTTCTCGTCGAGAACTAGCGTGCGGGTAATGTGCTGGACATCGGTTGGGTCCTCGTGCCAACTGGGGATCTGCGCCAGCAATTCCCGCTGCTCGTAGACGCCGTCGCCGTCGCCGTCGCCGAAACGCAGCAACTCGTGGGAATCGGCCACGTATAGCGCGCCCTGGCTATCGAAGGCCAGACTATTGGCCCAGCGCAATCCGTCGACGGCCACCACCTGCCGATCCGCTACCCCGTCGCCGTCCTCGTCCGGCAAAGCGACGATCTGGCTCTTCCCCGCCCCGGCCGGCGGCTTGAAGACTGAAGCGCCGCCAACCTTCATATTGGCCACATGCAATACGCCCGCCGGACTGAAGTCCATCAACCGCGGCCCTTCGAGCCCGGTAGCGGCAAAGACCTTGGCCGAAAAACCCGGCGGCAGATTCATCCTCAGCCCGCTCGGCACCAGACCGCGAAATGGCGCGGGCACCGTCAGCGGCACCGGCTGCAAGTCCAGATCGATCTGCGGCGTCAAACGAAAAGTGCCCGCAGGCGATTGCGTCGGATCTCCAGTGCGAGCATCGATGGGCATCAGCTCAAAATCGACCAGGAACTCGGCATTGGCAGCCATCTGCCGTTGGCCCGACAGACTCCAGAAAGCGCGCTGTCCAGCCGTTCCGGCATCCGCGTCGAGAAAAGCCCAACTCAGACCGATGATCGCCCCTTCGGTCAAATCGTGCACCATGCTGCTGTCGGGACCATCTGGATGCAAATCGTCGAAGGGCGTTAGATAACATTCGTAAATCACCGTGCCATCGGAACCGTGTTCCCCGTCGAAACGCCACCCCACGTCCGAATAGGCCGGATCATCGGTCCACGTCGCCCATCCCCACATCCAGTGCCAGTAGGAACCATTGAGCGGCGGCATATAGAGATGGTAATTCTGCGCAAAGGCGCTGCGTAACCGCACCTCCTCCGCCTCATTATCCGAAAGATTGACCACCCGTTCGCCGCCGTGGTCGGCGTCGATAACGATCTCAAAAATATCCGAGCCATGCACAAAGGCTCCGGTCAGACGGCTATTGTAGGTGTCGAGCGAATCGATATGATCGGCGGATTTTTCAAAGAGGTGGATATTGTCGGAGACCTCGGCCATAAAATAGAGCCGGTTGAGCCGCTCGTTCCAGCCCACCGCCACGCGCTTGATATGCAAATCGGCGGTATTGTGCTCGACTCCCTTGCCTTCCTTGACCTCGGTGTGGTGGCGAAAGTCAAAGAAATATTCAGTCGGCACCTGCTCCCAATCCACCGGGTCGCCATCCATCTGCGGCACGCGGTCGTCGGCAAATTGATAGATCTTATAGACGGTTCCCTCGGGAGCGTGGGCTCCCGCGCTTATGACGCCGAAGCAACAAACCGCATAACAAATGCACAGATATCTTCCGATCATCGCCGCCACCTCCTATTGAATGATAGGGAACCTTGGGCAAAAAAGTGACATGCGTCAAGCCAGGCTTTCGCTAACCAGGCATTGCCGCAACACCTGGCGAATTCGTACAAGGCTTATTTCCAGGTTAGTTGTCCTTTTTCGGTCTCGATATCCAACCAAACAGAGCAGTGTTCAAACTCGCGTGTATAAATAAAACCAATTTTTGTTGCGGGGCCTTTGGGTGGCCCCAATCTCTTTCTAAACACCGGAAACGTATGCATCCAGGTCCGGTTCACATGCTTTCCATCTACGCCCCACGTGCCGTCATATGGAAGAAAATAACTGTATTGTTCTGCTATTACTAAGAACATTGCTGCAACATAATTAAGACGGTCATCCACGGCTGCGAGGCTTTCAACACCTTTGCGCGCCTCATCGAGACCGATACCTGAACTGTCCTTATCAAGTGCTTCCCCCAATCCGATGCAAAATGTCACTATCTTACCTTGACGTGCGGCTTCTTGCGCGCAGGCAATTCCTTTGGCCATATAGTCGGGTCTGGAAATGCCACCTACATTATGTTCAAACCCTTCCAAATAGGAGCCATCAAAATAATCGAGGTAATCCAAGCCTCCGTTCTCAAGGCGCGCTCGAATGATGTTGGCTATAATTATATTTTCTGGCCGAAGATTATTATTAATTTCAGTGAGTAATTTGTCGTAACCCTCTCTGATTTTTTCAGCTTTTTCTTTTTCCACTTTTTTAAGGTTCAGAAAATACGACTCAACAAGAACCTTGATATTGGCATCAACAAATATTCCGTCTATCGATGGATCGTCCAGCATCTGAGTTGCATCATCGATCCACCACTCCTGTACTTCCGGCAGGCTGATATCAAAGAATTTGCATTTGCTGTTCTGGTTGACGACTGGATACGTAGCGTCTTCGCTTTGTAGATACCCGCCCTCAATCGTTTCCAACTCCTGAGACGCAGCGCTTCCCGTCCAATCGATAACTATGTTTTTATAGTATAGAATCTTGGCTTTGGCATTACGCTCTTTAACGGCTCGAGCCGCTTTCAGTGTTCCTTCCTGAACGCTGCCTTCCGCTGTCCCCTGGGCTTTTTCAAAGGTGATCAAAGGGAAATCGGCCAGGAATTCGAGTTCTTCATCCGTGTAGGACGCTCGTTTCCATACATGCATATATCTGGGGATATAATCCCAGGAAAATTCAGGAAACTTATTTTGCATTGCGCTTCTCTCTTTCAAGGCCTCAGCCGCGACACACGGTGAGCATGAGACAAGCAGCAAGATTGTTGTGAGCGCGTAGAGGAATGGGGGTCGATTTCTGGCCGGCAGCATTAGCTTCAGCGGGTTCAGATACGGGGGACGACGTCCGAGGTTTCTAGATAGTGACTAAGCAGACGATCTTTCAACTCTGCCAGCACACCGCTCATTTTCGGGTCGTGGATGCGGTTATTCACTTCGTGCGGATCGCTGCGCAAGTCGTAGAGCTCATCGGTTTCATACAACCGGCGGACGTACTTGTAATCGCGCGTGCGGCACATGATCGCCTTGGTGTACTCCGGGATATTCTGGTGGCCGATCACGCGGGGCCAGTACATGCCCGTCGGCCCCTCGTCGATAGCTCCTTGCTGTATGCAATGATCGTCACCTTCCAGTCGCCCCCCCTCCGAGAAGACGGCATCCCGATGCGGCTGTTCCTGGGCGAGCAATCCGCTGAGCGAGCGGCCGAAGTGGCGATGGCCGGGTTCGATCCCGCACCAATCCTCCACGGTCGCCGGGACGTCGATCAACTCGACCAAGGCATCGGAGACGCGTGGCTGCAAGGCGATACCCCGGGGCGGCTTGACCAACAGCGGCACCCGCGTAAGGCAATCCTGGAAGGTGTTCTGCACCTTCTCCAGCAAGTTGTAATCGCCGGTGAAGTCGCCGTGGTCCGAAAAGGAAAAGAGCGCGGTGTCGTCGTAAAGGCCGGCCTCCTGCAACGCCTCGATCACCTTGCCGAGCTGATGGTCGACCCGGGCGCACATGGCATAGTAGACTGCCCGCAGCTCGCGCCAACGATCTTCGGTCCAGCCGGCCATGCGGTTGCGGTCGTGGATTCCCTTGAGATGACTCGGCACCAGACTCCAGTCCGACGGGGGTCTGACGCGATCGGGGATCGCCGCGCGATCGATGGCGCTGTACCAGGGCTCCTCCACAGCATATGGCGGGTGCGGGTAGGTCAGCGGTAGATACAAACAGAAAGGCTGATCGGAGTCGTAGGTCTTTATCCGTTCGATCGCGGCCTCCACCACCGCCCAGTCGCCGTCGAAATAGTACGGCTCGCCTTTGCGGTCGATCTCGCCCACGTAGAAGGAGTAGTACTGGTCGCTGGTCTCGGGATCGCCGCGCCACGCCTCCGAACCATCGATGCCCCAGCTGCGCCCACGCCTACTGATCGACCAGTTCGGCTTAAGGCCATCGACATTTCTGAGAGGGTAGTACTCGCTGCAGTAGTCGTTGACGTCGTTGTTGCTATGGATGTCGTGCGTACGCCCAGCCCACCAGACGTGGTAGCCCGACCGCATCATATTCTGCAGCAACATTGGCTCACCCGACTCGAGGCCGTATTCCATGGCCCGGTGGCCGCGCACGTGTGTATACCAGCCCGTCATAAAAGAACAACGGCTGGGCACGCAGACCGGATTCTGGCAGAACGCCGACGAAAAGGAAACGGCGTCCGTCTCGACGAGATGATCGTGGACCGGTGTCTGCGCCGCCGGATTGCCCATGTGCCCCATCACATCCCAGCGCCAGGAATCGTGCACAAAAAGAACCACATTCGGCCGTTTGTTTGAGTTTGAACCCATACTCGTTGCTACTCCTCAAGAATTACTTGGTGGGGATTGACCAGGCTCGTTCTTAGGGCCTCAGATATTTTTTGGATGATTTCGTCGTCACCGAGATAAATAAGCGGATTCATACCGCCTGCTCCTACATAGACTGAGATACTTTGCTCTTGTGAAATTAATAGAAAGTAAATAATGCAGAGGTCAGGCTTGCGCCCTCAATAGGCCACCGATACCATGCGCAACACTTCCGTCTTGCTGGTGCTAACACCACCCTTATCGGCGGCCAGCTTCAACCGCACGTAATAAATACCCGGCGGCACTTGCCCGCCGGACGCATCTTTGCCATCCCAGCCGATCGCGTACTCGCCCGTGCTGATAGATCGCTGCTCCACCAACTTCTGCACCGCTCGGCCGCTTAGATCGTAGATCGCCACTTCTACCGGGCTGTCGTCGGACAGGCGCACCACTTTGAAGGCGAATATAGCCTCGTCGTTGATGCCATCGCCATTGGGCGTGAAAATCCTGGGACGCACCTCGACTTCGGTCAGCAAATCGCCGCGCGTCACATTGCCGACCAGGGTAATGGTATTGCCCTCCACATCGGCAAGCGCGTCACCCGGGTCAACCCGCTGCCAGGCGTCGCCGCCAGCGGCACTGTTTTGCAATGCCGCCTGCAACACCGCTCCCATCCCAAAAAGCGTCGTCTTGAAGTCGAGCCGCATCACCTCGACCTCTCCGCCGGGACGCACCGCCGCAAAAGCCAACCGCAGACTGTCTGCGGCCGTAGCCACGACCTCGACATCGGCCACCTGCAGGGAGGCCATATCCACTGCGTCGGAAAAATCCTCGTCGGAACCCGCGTAAAGCCCCACAAATTCGAGCGGCATATCCGGCGGCGTCACCAAGAGCATTTGGTCGAAACCAGGATCGCGGCTGCCAAATTCGGGACGCACATAGAGAGAAAAAACCCGCTCGACCCCGAGTGAATCCACCCGAAACGGCGTCACCTCGCCCATTAGGCCCTGGGCTACCGGCTCGGCGAAGTTGAGCTTTAGCGATTTCAGCGCCTGCACCTTGAGAAATTTGCGCGGGCTCGGCGAGGAGATAGAGCTGCCCGCCATGTCTTCATAGGGCGCACTCCAACCGCTCCAGTCGTCGCCCTCGACCTCCTCGGCGACGATATCGCCCTTGAAGATATCTAAGAGCGTCGGGTTGTTGTACTCCGTTTTGCTTATTTCGGTACCATCGCTCTTGAAATAGTGCAATACCTCGCCCAATTCGTTGCCGGTGCGCGTCTGTATCAGCACGTTTGTGCCCGGCGGCGTATCGGCGTCCCACTCGATCGACAATAGATTGCGGCGGCCATCTAAACGGATCAAATCGGACTGCAACTGGACTTCGGGCTGGGCGGGGAAACCACGGTGTCCGCCGACGGGAACGATAATATGCTCATACACCAAGCGGAAGAAACGCGTCTTGATCAGCTCGAAGTCGTGACCCTCGTATTCCTTGCGCGTACTGGGCTGTTCGCGGCTGGCGACCGTGGTCCATTTGAGGGTGCCGTCGGCGTTGATTGCTCCATCGGATGCATCGAGACGGTAGGATGGAAATGAGGAGCGGCCGCGGATCGTCTGGCCACCATAGGCAATGCGAAAGGTATCGAGCCAATAGGTCGAGCCCAAGTCGTAGGTTATATGCCCTTCGGGACTGCGAATGGTCTGTCGATCAAAGGAGTAAATCAGGTCAACATAGGTCTGCACATTACCGTCTACTGTGCGGCCGACGGGCAACCCTTGCGAGGCGGAGACATCACCACCACGTGCCAATGTGCCCAATACCGCGTCATCGCCCTCATGCCAAACTTCGAGTTCGGCGAGGCGGGGCCGCTCGCGACGGTAGTGGATCACGTCGCCCTGCTGGTCGGGCGGCAATTTGTTGTAATCTTCTTGCGCGACCTCGGTTAGGCGGCCGTCGCGCTGCAGCTTGTGGAAGATGATACCGCCCTTTTCAACTGCCGGCAATGCTTCGTACTCGTCCTCTACCACTGCCCGCCCGCGGACAAAATCGCTGGCCCGCACCACGACCTGCACCAGCCGCACCCCGGTGCCGGCGAATTCTTGCCGCGCCACGGCGATGGAGGAGGCCGGCGGGGCGTTGAGCGGTTGCGACGCAAGCTCTTGCGCCTCAGCTTCCTGTGTCTCGCCCAAAGAGATCTCCAACAACCGCTCGTTCTTATTGGGCTTCAATGTCCGCCAAACCACAGTGAACCCCGGTTCATCAGAAGAGACGAACTTTTCTGGCACTTCTCCGTCGGAGATCAGCACGTCGTATTGCAAAAAGGGATCCCCCGCGTCTTCTTCGACGAATTTGAGCACGATCCGTTTGGCGATGACCAGTCGGCCCAAATCCACGGTAAACCACCATTGCGTGCCCAGTTCGACTTCGCTATCGGGTGGGTCCGGCTGCCAATAGGTGCTCATATCTCCGTCTAATACGTTGAGCACGCCGGGCGCATTCGAACCGGCTCGAATAGCGTCGATCAGTGTGATATCCTCAGGCTCTTTGTCGAGTTTATTCGGTGGATGCATCCGCAAAAAGTCGATAATATCTTCTGTGGCGTTGGTATTGCGCCTGAGGAAGAAAGGCGTGATCGCACCGGCCTCGTCAATCTCAAGGGTCCCCACCGGAAAATTCCAGTTGCGCCAGTGTTGCGAGCCGTCGACGACAATCTGGTTGGAAGTGAGCCGATAGCCGGTAGCCTGGGCTTGTAATCCCGTGGCGGCAATCAACCCAATCCCGAGCACAAATAAGATTCGCTGCATGGTGCGCTGCTCCTCAATACGCCAGGGAAACGACGCGTTCCCTAGCCTGAATACCGCGATCGGTGTCGACTTCGACGCGCAATATATAAATGCCGGGATAGAGCAAAGTCCCCGCCTGGTCGCGCCCGTCCCAAAAACTCTGAAAATGGCCGCTTGTCGCCGGACCGCGAAAGACCTCGGAGATGCGCCCCCCGCGCAAGTCGTAGAGCGCTATCGCTACCTCGGCGCTACCCGCTACATTCACAAGGTTATATTCGACTCGCACTTGATCGTTAATACCATCGCCATTGGGCGTAAAAACCGCCGGCACTAGCTTGAGCGCTCCGACGATATCGGCGTTGATATTGCTCAGCCCGACACTCAGCGTATTGCCCTCGATCAATTCATCGACCTCACCCGCGGTTACCACCTGGCGCACTTCCAAAGGCCGCTCGCTGTCGTAAACCCGGCCCGAGAACAGCGTGCCGAATCTGAATACCGAACTGCTAAACACCACTTCAATCAGCTCGCCGTCGCGCGCCTGGTCCACCCGTGGGATCGCAATGGCAAAGCCGCGCTCGTCGCCGCGTGTAAGCTCAAAAGCCACTTCCTCGCCACTGAAACGCACCGCCTCTACACCCTCGATTGCCGTCGGCGTATCGATCTCAATCGTGTCGAAGCCCAGATCTCCAGCCTGCATTTTCGGCATTAACAAATAGGTGAACTGCGTGACTTCACCGCTAGGCGCCAGCGTCGGCGTGATTTCGGCGGACACTAGTGTCGCCACCGGTGGCTGCGACACGGCGAATTGCACATAGCCAAGGCGCCCGCCCGCTTCCACCGTCGAGAGAAAATCCGCGCGAAACTGCACAAATTGCCGTGGTTTTTCACCCTGCATCGCGGCACTGCCCCCTTGCAGATCATAAGGCGTGCTCCAGCCCTCCCAATTTTCAGTGTCGGGCGTAATACCGGCCTGCTGAGCCGTTTCCAGCCGATTGTAGCTGCGTAGGGTCATCACCCGACCGCGGGTATCCAACAGGGTTCTTTCATCCCCCCTAAAAGTATTGCGCCAATAGGTATTGGGATCGTCGTCGTCGCCGGCGCGCATGCTCAGTTCAATTCGCGCTCCTTGCTCTGCTTCCGCCCCCCAACTCAACTCGCCCAGTGCGGCGCTGCCTCCCAGATCAATGACATTTGACACATAACTAGCAGCAGGCGTGAATCCCTTGCCATAGATTTCGAATTCGGCGATCTCCCAGATGTCCTGAGTATTTTCCGGCGCCTCGAAGAGCATCCGCCGGACCGGCACCGACGGCAGATCTAACTCAACGAATGAATTCGTGTTTTCGGTCGCCTCATGCACGATATCGAAGTCGAAGACGTCGCCCCGCTGGCCTTTGCTATATTCCCGCGTGCCTTCTTTGAGCGGGTCGCCATCGCTAACGGCGATGATAAAGCGCTGCACGAAACGGTCTTCGGCAAAACGATCGCGCGGGAAGAAACGGATGCGTTCGACAGTGAAATTGCCGCCAAAATCAAAGATCAAACTCTTATTGCTCACCCCAATGCCCGAAGTGGTCCAACTGCCATCACCCAGGAAAACCGTCTCGGGGTCTTCGTCCCAGAGCAACGCATCGCCCTTGCTGCTCGGTTCCCAACCGGTCCAACGCAGAGTCTGTACCCGGCCGCCGCGTTCTTTGAGACGCGGAGTCAGATTGACCGACGGATCGAGCTGCTCGGGTTCGAGCAAGTCTGGTGTGATCGCCAGTTGCTCGGCCTTGCCGTGCTGGGCGCTTTCTATGTCTTCCCATTGCAATTGCACAAATTCGGTTCCCACAGGCAAATCCGGCGGCGGCAGCGTCGCACCACCGATGCGATAGACCGTCAGCGCAGCCGATGACGAGCAGTACCACATAGCGAGCAGTAGAGCGAAAATATGGTATTTGTTTTTCATAGTAGGTCACTTCCACTGCGACTCTTTATCAAAATGCGATCGCCTTGCGTTATAATGCGCTTAAAGACTGGCAAAAATTGTGAGGAATGCCAGCCCCGCAGTGCGTGTTTCGCGGTCGTGATTTACGACTTCCAAGGATCTGCGATCGAAGCGCAAACCCAATTGCGTTATTAGTTGATACCCTAGGTACGAGCGCTTGTTAGTCAATTGAGCCGCGTATACCGTGCCGCGAAAATCTCCCGTCGGCACATTGGCCGCCAATTGGCCCTCGTCCTCGGTCAACTCCTGGAACAGCCGCTGTTCGAAACCCAACTCGACCTGCGAGTCGTGCATAAACGGCAGCCGGGCTACCATCGATAAAATCCCGTCCCACGAGCGTCTCTTCCCGACTTCCAGGCTAAAGGGCACTGCGCGCAAAAATTCGCTTTTAAAGCGCGGCGAAAGCGCCACCCGCCCCCAATCGAAAACGTAGTCTACTTTATTAATCAACCCGGTAAACCCGGATGTCCGACGACCATTGCGCCCCAGCGGGCCAAGCGGATCAAACTCCACCAATGGCATCCCCTGCGCGTCGAGGATACGCGCACCGCTATCATCCAACGCGAATACTTTATCGGCGTCGCGCTGGCTCCAGCGCTCCCATTTAAAACGGTGTTTGCTCGACCAATGCCGCGGGCTACTATAGCTCCAATCGGCGTAGAATGTATTGATCCACGTATCCTCAGCGGCCAATAAATCGGGCACCAGCACATTGCGACCGCTGGTCTGACCTGCTGCGCCGAAGGCCAGGCTCGGCATCAGCCACTGTGAGAGCGGGTCAACAATGGTATCCTCGGCCTTCTTCAGCATATTGAACACCTGTACTCGGCCCCGGCCGGGAAAATCCTCGGTGTAGGCGAAGATCCCGTAGGCGGTGTGGTTATGCCGGTCGGCCTTGTGTTTATCCTGGCGCAGATAACCCAAGGTTATTTTCGCCTCGGGTTTGATCTGCGCGCTCCCATAGGCGTTGTACCCCCAGTGATCCTTCTTATAGGGATAATCCGGCAGATCGTCGTTTTCAAAGCGCTCGGCCCAACCATTGTTGTTGAGGTCGATACCGAAGAGAAATTCGGGCCGGTCGGAATTGTGCCGCAAAAAAGGTTCTTCGTAATCGGGGAAGAAATTCTCGCGATCGCCATTGCTGTTCTGGTTGAAGTCGGAGATGAAATCGCCGTTTTCGTCGTAGCCGGGAAAAACCGCCGGGTCGGGCACGCCGTCCGAGCGAACCTGGAAATTGCCCACCGAGGTCGACTGCGGCGGCACCAATCCACCCTGGAACAGACGCCGCTGATCCGGATGCCGGTCGTTATCGTCGTTATCGTCGATAAAATCGTAGAGCCGTTCGGTCGCCTCGGGCGCATAGTCGACGAGCCCGCGGCTATCGACCGGCTTGTGGGTCGTCAGATAGTCGTCGTCCATGCCGAAACCCTCCAAGAACATATGCCAGGGCCCGGCGCGTTTCGACAGGTTGAACATAAAACCCAACGCGTGCGCATCGCCGTCGACGCCCGCAACGGAGCGGTGCTGATCGCGCACCGTCGACGGGAATTGCCGATAGCGGGTGCTGAGATTGAATTCGCCATAAAAATCAAAACCCCGCACATCGCGCAGTTCGGCGGTAAAACCGAAAAGCTGCGTCGCCGTCGGCAAGCCATAGTCGAAGATTACCTCGCGCGGATTGAGCTGATTTTGCACATTGCCGTCGGCCCTGGCCATCAGGGCAAATTGCGGCGTACCGATCTTGTCGTTGTGCCGGTCCGAGGCCACTTCGACGCGATAGTCATTGGCTAAGGTCAAGCTAAAGCGCACGTTTTTGATCCGGGTAATCGCCTCGTCGGCCTCGTCGAGCGGCATATTCAGGGCACGCTGTAGCAATAGCCGCAGCGTGCCCTGCTCGCTCTCGCCCTCTTCGGCCGCCAAGGTGTATTTCAACAGAATGCTCTGGCCGCCGTCAGCGCGCAGGAAACCAGCGCCCTCCGCGCCTCCCTCAATCACCGGCAAAAAACCGATACTGCTGCCGCTGATCGTGGTATCCTTGGCGACCATCCGCATCCCCTCGGCCACCGGCACTTCGCGCAATAGGCTCGTTGTGATTGCTATATCAGCGCCAAAGAGCACCGCCCCCCCTCGCCCGTCTTCGGGCGAATCATCGGAAAGCCGCACGACCAACTGGTTGAGCCGACGGCCCAACTGTCCTGAGGTAAGCTGGCCCTTGAGCGGGTTGCCCTGAAAACTCTCGCGATTGCCGGCACCATTGTGCGCATTGACCAAGGTCAGTCCCAATGTCGCGAAGTCGGTCACGTCCGCTTCAACGCGGCCGCCCATGAGATTGGTGAAATTGTCCTGCGACGCCGTCGGGATATCCGGATCGATCTCGACGATCGGCAAGCTAATGCGCGAAAACAGCCCGGTGGCTCGCAGCCGACTCGATGAAAAACTAGTCACCACCCCATTGAAACCGGCCTTGCGGAAGGTCATCGGTGTCAAGCTCGCGAAGACCTCGTCGCCGACCATAATTGAATAACCGTAGTCGCCGCTCTGGTCCGAACTGACGATCAGCCGATTAAACCAACTGGCATAGCGCCGCTCCTTGGTCAGTTGGCTGCTTTCGACCGTCCGCGCCTGGGTCTGACGCCAGTCGTAGACCAACCAACCGCGAGTAACCAGTTTGCCGTAGGTATCGTAGAAATGCGAGCCTTCTTGGTTCGGCTCTATATAGCGCAGATAGGGATCGCGCGCGTAGTTGGTATAACTCCACTGGCTGTGCCGATACTCGCCGAAGAGTTCCTGCGGCAAATACCAGCGCTTGACCGTCGGATCGAGCGCATCCATCAGCACGCCCGGACCGGTGGTCGTAAAATTCACCTCGCCACCCTGCCGCTGACCCAGGCGGTAGCCATAGTCCGTCTGGGCGCCGGCAGCGGTCACCATCAGCAGCGCAACGAAGAGTAAAGCCCTCCGCCGAGCTATCCACCTGACTATGTTGGATTCGCGGTCCGTCATCAGATCTTCTGTAGGTTTTCCTCGATGATTTTAACCGGGTATTTTTGCCGCAAATCGCGCACGAATTTCACATAGGCCCGCTTGGACTTGTCGATATGCACATAGGCCCGCGCCCGGCGCTGGGCCTCGTCATTAAAGGGCGTCAACTCTTTAGTGCGGTCAATCACTTTGAAAACAGAATAGCCCGCGTCGACTTTTAGCGGCCCACCGACCTGTCCAGGCTGCATGCCCTGCACCACCCGGTAGATGTCCGGGAAAAAACTCTGCGTATAGATATTGAGGTTGAGTGTGCCGTCGTGATGTAGTGCGCCCTCGCGCAACGTATGGCGAATCGCCAATTCCCCGGGGTCGGCACCGTCTTTAAGTGCCTGCGCTAAACGCTGGGCTAGCGTGTCCGCCGCCACGAGGATCTCAATGGCGACTACGGTTTCCGGCATGGTGAACTTTTCCGGGTGCTCGTCATAAAAACGGCGGATCTCCTCGTCAGAAACGCTCAGGTGCTGATCGACCTCTATCCGCCGCAACGCATCCAACGCCAGTTCCTCCCGCTTCAAATATAAATCTGCGACAAAGAGGCTGTCCCGACTGAGACCGGCGGTTTCAATCTCAGCGGCGAAAAAGAGATCGGGCAGAACCCGATCGTGCAACATAGCAGTCACCTGGGCGCCATCGGCCACCCGCGCCTTGCGTTCGGTGATGGCCTCGACCTTGCGTAAAAAACCCTGCAATGTCAGTTCGCGATCGCCGTAGGTGCAGAGAATTTTGTCGCCCTCACCGGATTTCAGCGCGACAAAACCATAGGCGACGGCACGCTCGACGAGCAGCGCGATGGCCTCTTCGCGCACCTTAGGTGCGTAGGCCAAGCGCAGCGAATCACCCAGGGTCTCGAGACGCTCGGTGCGCTTGCGTATGGTCAACTCTTCGACAACAACCTTTTCGGAAGCACTTAATGGCGCCGGAATTTCATCGAGAACTTTGTAGACGATATAATAGTCCCCGTCTTCGAAAGTCTCGCGCACCGGCGCGGAAATCTGCCCGATCTCTAAGTCCAGTACCTGCTCCACCGTCGCCGGGGACAGTTGGTCGCGGACCTGATAGATACCGCTGTCGCCGCCATTGGCGGCGGAAGATTCGTGCAGCGAGTGATCGCTGGCAAGCGCATAAAAATCTTCACCCGCATTAAGCCGCTCGATAATCGCTTCGGCCTCCTGCAAATTCTCGATCATAATACCGCCCAAACGCAGGGCGCGGTCTCGACCGCTCTCGCGATAAAGTTGCTGCACTTCCTCGGGTGCGATCCGTATTTTGGCCATAACTTCGCGTTGCACATACAAATTCATCAGTCCCGAACGCTCATAACGGGCCAAGTCTCTCTTAAACGACGAGTCCTGCTCGATCTCGGCCGCCGCCCCTTCTAGCACCAATAGCGTCTTGTCGATCAGACTTTTCAGCACTTTGCGTTTCACCGCCTCATTCGACTCGCCTTGTTTCATCCCCTGAGGAATGCGCGCGCTGAACGCCTTAAACTCCGCGACAGTGATCACCGCGTCCCCCACCTCGGCAACCACCGATTCCCGCGTTTTCTGTAGTTGCTCACCACAGCCGGCAAAGCCGTAACCCAACAGAGCCGCTAACGCTAACCTTGTTGATGCCGATCTACCCCACACTACTACACCTCTGCATCGCATAAATATTTTCCCACTTTAATCGAGACCGGCGAAAACCGTAATAAATGTCGTCGTTTCATTTCTGCTCTTACTGCTCGTTTTAAATACGCCGGGGCGATCATTATCCTCGATAACTCGTTCCGTTAGCGTGCGGCCAAAACGCAGGCCCACCTGCGTCGTCAGCTTGTAACCGAGATAGTCCGAGGTCGTCGACAGTTGCACCGCGAGATTCGTCGAGCCCAGATCACCCGTCTCCTGCAACAGGCCCGCGGCCTTGAGCGCATCCTCGTCCTGCACCCGGTCGCTAAACCACAACTGTTCCAACCCTGACTCGATCATGGTATGTCGCATCACCGGCAGCCGCCCGATCAATTGCAGCGTCATCGCCCACTCTTCGCGACGGTCTTGGCCGGCGATAAAAGCGGTCTGGCGCAGGAACTCGCTCTTGAGCCGCGGCTGCAGGTCCAGACTGCCCAGGCTGTAGGTATAGTCGACCTTGTTGATCAGACCGAAAAAAGTTGCGCTATCATTGAGCGGCAGCCCGCTGCTGTCGCGCGGGTCTTTTTTGTTTTGGCTGAAAATTTCCCACTTGAGTTTGTTGACGAAGCTGAGTCCTTCGATGCCCTTGTAGTCGAAACCGACAAAGGCCGTATGCACCCAGGTGTCCTGCGCCAGCAGGATATCCTGTACCAGCGGCTGGGTCGGCGCCCCGACAGTATCCTTCGCCTGTTTTAGCATATCGAAGACCCGCAGCCGCCCCAGCCCCGCATAGTCCTTGTCGAAGGTGAACAAGGCATAGTTGGTCTGGTTAACCGCATCGGTCATCTGCGATTCTTCGTCGGTCCGCCCCAGTGTCAACCGGGCCTCCGGGCTCAGGTGCAGACCGCCAAAGAAATTATAACCGCGCCGGTCGGGTTTGTAGGGAAAATCCGGCAAGTCATCGTCTTCAAAGCGGTCGACCCAGTTGTTGTTATTGAGGTCGATGCCAAATAGAAACTCGGGCCGGTCGACATTGTAGCGCAGGAAGGGTTCGTCGTAATCGGGAATGGTATTGGCCGCGGTGGCGTTGTCGTTTTGATTAAAGTCGGTGATAAAATCGTTGTTCTGATCCCAACCCGGATAGATCGCCCGGTCCTGCGTCGAACCGAAGCGTATCCAGTCGGGGAAGCGATCCTGGTCGTCATTGTCGTCGACGAATTCGTAAAAATGCCGCTGCGAATTATCGTACTGCACCTCACCGACGCCATTGGTCAAAAAGGCCGTCGTCGCATAGGCCGCCTCGATCGAATAGGCCTCGCCGTAGACAAACCAAGGGAAATCCTGGCGCTCGACATTGAAATGCCAGGCGTCAGACGTTTCAGCCGAGACCTTATGTTTTTCGCCCTCGTTAAAAAGCGCGGCATTCGGATACTGCAGATAACGCTTATTGCGGTCCCACTCACCGTAGAAGTCAAAACCCAGCAGCCCGGTGCCCGCGATAGTGAAACCGCCGACGAGATTAGCCGTCGGCAGACCGTAGTCGAATTGCATGCGCTGTAAGTTGGTGATATCGGTGACATTGCCCTCGGCACGGTGCAGGGTGATCAGCGCCGGCTGCGACGAGTCGATGACCTCGGCGGTGAGCGGTGCCGCCGGTTGCGCGCGCTGGCCGGTCTGACGATCGGACCACATCTCGATCTTGAAGTCGTTGGCGACAACATAGTCGAAATCGACGCTGACGATGCTGGTCGGGTTCGGTCCGACATAAGCCGGGTCGTTGAAGTCGTAGTTAATGATGATCCGCTCGGGGCCATCCGCCGCCAAAAAGCCGGCGCGGCGGAACCCGCCAAAAATTATCGGCCAACGGGCGCCAGGTCGAACCACTTCCTGCAAGGTCAACACGGTCTCTCTTCCGGTGTCGAAATCGCGGCTGGTAATGCGTACATCGTGCGAAAACAACGCCGCGCCGCCGATCCCATCTTCGGGCGAGTCGTCGCTCAAAATTATGGCCACCGCCGTCAGCGGCGCCGTCGACTGCCCGGCGGTAAGACTGCCGGCGATCAGGTCGCCATTGAACATGTCGAGCAGGGTATTGCCATTGCTCGCGTCGACCAGGGTCGCACCCACCTCGATAAAGTCGCCGACCTGGAAGGTCGCCCGGCCGCCAAATAACGAAGTGACATTGCTCTGGGTGACTGGCTCGGTGATCCCGCCCGAGGTCTGCGACGAACCGCGAATCGGCTCGCTGATTCTAGAAGTTAGGATCGTCGCCCGGTATTTATCGGAGGAGAAATCGATCTGCACTCCGTTGAAATCGGGTTTGGAAAAGGTCATCGGCGTCAACGTGGTGCGGATTCGGTCGCCAACAGTGATCGAGTATTTGTACTCGCCCTGCGAATCGCCGCTGATCGTCACCGCGTTGAACCAGCGATTGAAGCGCGTGCTTTGGAAGATGCCGCTACCCAAGGGCTGTGGCTGGAACTGACGCCAATCGTAGATCAGCCAGCCGCGGGTGGTAAGATTGCCGTAGACATCGTAGAAGTAGTCGCCCTCGCGCGTTGTATTAACATAGCGCTCATAAGGGTCTTGTGCGTAATTCGAATACTCCGACTGGTGCCAGCCGTAGTCGGTGTAGAGTTCCTGCGGCACGTACCATTTCTTGACCGCCGGGTCAAGTGCGCCAAAGAGCACGCCCGGCCCTTGGGGCTCAAAGCTGACGGCCCCGCCGCGCCGCACCCCCAGCCGATTGCCGTAGTCCTGCCCCGACGCGATCCCTGTAAAAAGGGCGAGCGCCACTAGAGCCGTTATAGTATGCGCGAGCTTCAACCTGATCCCTCCTGTGTGCTGTCTTCCGCCATGTCGCCTCAATACGTCACGCCCACCGCGGCCAATACCTTGCGCTGACCGGTCTTGGCCGCCAGTGTCACACTGAACACATAATTGCCCGGCAGCACGACCCGACCCGCATCATCCCGCCCATCCCAAGCTCGGGCAAAACGGCCACTGCTGTCGAAAGCGTCGTACAACCGTCTGACCGGCCGACCGGCCAAATCGTAGATTGCGATAAGTAATCCGGTAGGGCTGCCGACATTGGTCAAATCGTACTGGATCATAGCTAGATCATTAACGCCATCGCCATTCGGTGTAAAGATCCGGGGCGCCGCCGCGACGTTGACCAACAAGTCACCTGAAATCGGCACTTCCACCGACAAATTGCCCTCGAAGGGCGTGCCCAATGGCTGCACATCCGAATCGCCTTCGCCCAAGTTGGCCGCATTGCCGGCCACAACGCCCTGGCCTAATAATTCACCGTTCTCCGTATTGAAGGCCCGGCCGCTAAAGGTCGTGCCAAAACGCAAAACGCTATTGCTGAAAACCACTTGCAGCTCGGTCCCATCCTCATCGACGAGGGGAAATTCAAAGACCACACTCTGCTCTTGGATCTCGACAATGGCGAAATCACCCTGTTGCACCGGCAACCGACCTAGGGCCACGCCGGTGAAATCCGCTTCCAGCACCGTGCCATCAGGTCGCCGGATCCGCATCGCGCCCACGGTCTCGACCTGGAGTGGCGTATCGACTTGCAGCCGATTAAACCCACGGTCTTGTCCCGGGCGCAACTTGGCCAGTACCGCATAGGTGAAATCCGTTCGCTCACCCACCGATGCCCGCCGCGGCACAATCTCGGCCATCAACTGCTCGGCAAAGGGCGAGGCCAGCACGTCGAAAGCCAGTCCGCCGACGCCGGTCGCCGATTCGAACTCATCGCTGAAAAACTCAATCATAAATTGCAAATAGCGCCTTGGGCTCGGCGAGACGATTTCTACGCCGGAGCCCTCCTGTGTCAGTAGAGCCATTTCGTCCAACGCATAGGGCGGCGACCACTCACTCCAATTGTCGACGTCGTTGCGAATTGCGCCGCGATCACCGCTGCTCAGTTTTTTATAATCCGCCTCGCTCAGCGCCAGCAGATTCTGTTCTTCCGGCGAAAGCGCGTTGAAAACCTGAATCGCGTCGCGCAAAGCCACCGTCTCGTTATCCAGCACGCCCTCGACCAACGCCTGCAATTCCTCATCCTCGATGTCGCGAGCAAATTTCCACGGCACCTCGTTATTAGCGCTGCCCAAACCCGCGCCCACGCCCCTACCGCTGCTGACTCCGGCCCCATCTGATGTCAGACCTGCACTGCCGCCGCCGACGCGAAAGATTCTCTCGCCGGGCCGCACTTTATTGAATTGCACCGTGCCCGGATCCTCACCGGTGCGCGTGCGTACAGTAACGCGCGACAGTTGCCCGTCGCCGAGCTGTTGCTGCACCCAGCGCAGCTTGCCCAATAGAGCCAGATCGCCAAAATCGAAAATATTGGAGACATAAACCGCCTCCGGCACAAAACCGGTGCCAAAAACCTGAAACTCAGCCATATCGAAACCGGTAGCCGTCAGCGATTTAAGCCGCACGAAACGCACGTATTGCGGCGGAATACGAATATCCACCACCTGATCTTCATTCTGGCCCACCAGCGCCACGCTCTCGCGGATCGGCACCCCTTCGAGCTTGGTTTCTGGGGTGCCGTCGTTGATAAAGATCTCGAAACTGCGCATAAAATCGTTCTGGAAGGGAAACTCGGGGGCGGGAAATTCGGGGGCGGCATTGCGCGGAAAAAAACGAAAGCGATCGAGCCCGAAACGGGCACCAAGATCGAGATCTATAATCAGCCCGAGGACCCGAGCACTGGTAGCCCCAGCACTGAGGCGCAAGTCCATGCCGGTGCTGCCATCGTCATCGATGATCTTGGGCAGTTCACCGCGGATGTTCTGGATATTGGGCGAAGTAATCGAACCGCCTCTAGCCACAGAATTCGCGCCAAGGGCGATATTGAGTGTGGTATCAGCGCGCTGCGGAAAGATCCAGCGGTCAAAGCCGGCCGGCGAGAAGGCAATGACACCGCCGGGCGAGTTAGTGCTTTCGATACTTTGGTCGCTGCGAATGACCTGAGCTGCAATCTCCCCGCCGCCGCTCTGCCAATCCCGCCCGCTCTCGCCCCCGACAATAATGACTTCGGCTGTGACAGGCGGGCCGCAAAAGACCCAAATGAAGCTAATGCAAAAACTGACCCGTCTCATACCTACCCCACCGCTATGGTTTCGCGCTGTTGAGGACGATGGCTCGATTCGATAAATACTCGATGCACAATAGAGTTGGCTAGAAGCTGTTTCATAACTCCATTTTGGCGTCGAAGGCGCCTGCTGGCCGTGGATCTGCGTTGCGCTGCATCGCTATATCCAGGGATATAGCTGTTTCGCGCGCCTTGACCACGACCAACAATCACCTTCTTGGGCCGTAAAGCAAGTTATGAAACAGCTTCTATAATTCATAATAGTATAAGTTTGATATTTGTTAAGAAATAGAAATAAGATAAGATCTCAAATAGCTGAAAGTGCCAACAATATGTCTAATTATCCACTTGAAATCCACCTATATTGTTATTTGCCCCGCCGTTCAATACCTTATGCGCTAGCGCAAATGATTGAACACATGCATCGATCTTATATCAAACTGCAATATTTCTAATAATTTACTTATAAGCCAGCGAATTCTTACAATCAAGCTCCAACACATTGGCCAGCAGATAATATGAAGCATTTGCGTTATGTCTGTCGATACCATTCAAGCCATCGCTCGAATGGTCTTTCCACCCCCATCTACCTGCTCGCCGCACTTTTCGCCTTGCTGCTCGCCACCCCATCCGAGCCGCAAACAGCACCGGCCGACACGAGCATCGACGGCCAACACTATGCGCTACTTCCGATCGAAACCCTGATCGCACAACTCAGCCGAAATATTTCGCTGCCGATCACCTATCGCCACATCGCTTTTCAGGGCCGCTTGTTCGCCGCACTCGACACCGTGCATGCCCCCCTCGATTTAGAAGATATTCACTTTCTCGACGAAGTCGCCCTCAACGACGTGGTCTTCGCCGCCCCCATTCGCATCCGCCAGACCGTCTTTGCCAATGGTCTGGCGCTCCAGCGCAGCCGCTTCCTCGCTCCCGCTGACTTTAGCGCCGGCCTATTCCACAAACACGCGACCTTTAAAGAGGCGGTATTTCTCGCTGGAGTGGATTTTTCTACGAACCAC
>LWDU01041816.1_pt1 | contig 22062 bp, 22 predicted proteins | sample 727161 | NCBI WGS metagenome assembly LWDU01 (sample SAMN04566230, study PRJNA314399) | hydrothermal vent metagenome | isolation source: deep sea hydrothermal plume seawater | place: Mexico: Gulf of California, Guaymas Basin | collected 2004-07-11
ATTTCTTCTTCAGCGTGTATAGATAGTGCAGCGGTCGCTAAGACCAAGCCGCTTAAAATTTTTTTCATGTTTCTCTCCGCGCCGCCCGCGCTTAAGTGTGCGTTTTTAAATGACAGCAGAAAGAGGAGGGAATAGCCCATCCGCAATGGATAAGCATCTCCGTAACCAGCCTCCCCGCTGTAGCGAATTGCATTCAGGCCGGTCTCCGGGCTTATAAGTGGCGTGCGCCGCAATCATTGACCTTCCCATGAATAAACACAGTGGTGTAACCGATGATTGTTATCCTTATTTACCGTTGCGGGGGCAGCATCGGCTTTGATGAATGTCATCGCACCGATTTCCCGTTTACCCCTTAAAGCATTGATGTGCGTTAAGGGACCTAAAGCAACTTAGTATTATGACAGATTAAGGCGTTGGCGTATAGTGAAGCACTAACGGGAAGGGTTTTAGTAATGCGGCGGTTTTTCATCGATAACGGTGTCTGCTTTGACGGTATCGGCCATTTCCTGAACGCGGCCGATAAGTTGTTGGCACAACAACTCAAGGTGGTCGATTTGTTTTTGTTGTTGGTGCAGGGTATCGCTGAGTTGCAAAGTAGTGAGTTCTTGGAAGGCGAGTTTGCTTTCGATCGTTTCTAGTCTTGAGTCGGTCATAATGAGGCGTTGGTATCGCGAGTAAAGGAGTTAAATAATTGTTGTAAATGGGGTGTGCCTAGGCGGTTCATCAGGGCAATATTGTGCTCAATAATCACCTCGGTGTCGCTGTAGTGCAACAGTGCCTTTTCGATGCTGCTTTCTCGTAGCAAATGCAAAATCGGATACGGTGAACGATTGGTATAGTTTTCAGCAGCGTCAGGCTGCGTGTTGGCAAAAATATACTGTGGGTGAAAACTGGCTAATTGGTAAATGCCTTCGTAACCTTGGGCTTTGAGTAAGGGTTCTGCAATGGCAAGAAGGTCCAGAAAGTCATCAAAGTCGGCGAGTCCTTGTGGACAAATAAACAAGGTAGTTTCAAGTGTCGCTTGGCTATCGAGCCGTTGGCATTCGCTGATTAAGGCTTCAAGTCGATCGGCTATCGCAGTGTTGCGATCAATGTGGTAGTGGATTTTTTCTTGGATAAAGACGGTCTTGGCAAAGGGGCAAAGGTTTTCCCCGATGACCAGTGTTTTAATCCATTGTTGGCAGTGCCTGATGATTGCATTGTCATGAACGACTGAGTTAATAGACATAAAGGCGGTGACTGATAGATGAATTTGTTGTTAGTTTACGCATTTGTGTAGAGAAAGTATTGATCTGATCTTTTATAATAACCATTATTTTTAGACCGAAGGTCGTGACAGTTATTTTGTTAAGTTCCAAGCGGGTATTAATCACGCAATTATGAATGAAATTCCTTTTGTCTATGAGATTCGTTATAGCCAGAGAGCTAAACGGTTACGATTGGTTGTGACACCCGAAAAAGTAGAGGTCGTGGCTCCGAAACGTACTGCGGGGGCCGATATTCGTCGCTTCGTACACGAACAGCAGGCATGGGTGTGTAAAACTTTGGCGAAAGTAGCGGCACAGCCGAATCAATTGCCAAAGCCCGTTAATTATCAAGCCGGTGCTAAAATTCCTTTTCGCGGTGAGCTTTGGCCATTAGTACTTAAATCTTCAGCGCGTAAGCGCGTTAAGATTAGTTTTGATCAGGCTTTTATCGTTGATTTACCCACCTTATTGGCCCCTGGTGCCGTGTCAGAGGCCATAAAGAAGGCACTGACGGTGTGGTTGAAGAAACAGGCTCTGGTTGCCGCCGAGCAATTTTGCGAGCAGCATAGGAAACGGTTTCAGTTGTATCCCAACTCAATTCGGGTGCGGCAACAGAAAACACGGTGGGGGAGTTGTGGGGTGCATAATGATATTAATATCAATTGGCTGCTTATTTTAGCGCCACCTGCGGTATTAGAATATGTCATGGTGCATGAGTTATGTCATATCAGAGAAAGAAATCATTCGCGTCAGTTTTGGACCTTAGTGGCTAAACATTTGCCGGGTTACCAGCAGCAGCGTGATTGGCTTAAAGCGCACGGTGCGCAACTTATGATGGGGTTATAAATGTCGTTACGGAAGAGTTTGTTTTATGGTTTTTTAGTGCTTATTGTTTTGGTGGGTCAACAGGTCGTAAATAGGGATCTTGTTGAGGGTGTGCCACCGAAAGTTCACGGCGCAGTCATTAACAATAAGGTGCCTTGGGAGGGTGCTATTGAAGGCCCGGGTGTTATTTATTTTTGGGCCAGTTGGTGTGGTATTTGTCAATCCATTCAAGGTACGATGAGCGATGTGTTAGCACAAACGCCTGGCATGACAGTGGCGGTAAAATCAGGGTCAAATGAAGACGTTCAAAAATACTTGAAAAAGTCAGAACTTGATTGGCCCGTGGTTAATGACGCGGACGGCGTAATAGGCGACGCTTTTGGTATTCGTGGGGTGCCGACTATTTTTGTTATGGGCCCTTCGGGGAAAATTAAATTTACGGCTGTGGGTTATACCAGTGCGCTCGGCTTGCAGTTACGTTTGTGGTTAGCCGGTTTTGAATAGTGTTTTGACCCGAGAGCGCAGTGTGATGTTGCTGTTCTTTTTATCCGGTGTAACGGGGCTTGTTTATGAGGTCTTTTGGTTTAAGGAATTAAGCCTGTTATTGGGTAGTTCGACTCAAGCCATGGCCACGACATTAGCGGCCTTTTTTTTAGGGTTGGCAGTGGGCAGTTATCACTGGGGTGCACGGGTAGAGGGTTGTAATAACCCGCTACGGCTTTATGGGCTGTTGGAATTGGCTGTGGCCCTGTCGGTCGGGGGCTATTTTTTTCTTATGAAGGGCTATGCGGCTATTTATCCAGACTTGTTTAATGCCTTTGGTAATCAGCCGAAAGTATTTTTAGCCACTAAGTTTTTGTTGGCAATGGTCGTATTGTTTCCACCGGCTTATTTTATCGGCGGTACGCTTCCGGTGGTAGGCCAGTATGTGGATCGTGTCGGTAAGCAACGCGGCGTTAAAGTAACCTCGCTCTATGTGATTAATACGTTGGGTGCGGTTGTCGGAACACTGTTGGCAGGTTTTTATTTGCCGGTTGCTTTGGGTTATGAACAGAGTTATTTTCTGACTATGGGATTAACCTTGTTGGTTGGGTTGTCAGCGCTTGGTCTGTCACGGGGAGTGACGAAAATACATATTTCAGCGCCCCAAGAGCACCCCGATATGGTTACCACGCAAGGCGACATGAGTTTAGCTGGTTTAAAACAGTTATCGTTTTTTTCTGGTTTTACGGTGTTATCACTAGAGGTTTTGTGGGGCCGTATGTTTGAGCAGGTCTTACAAAACTCGGTCTATACCTTTGCCATTATATTAGCGCTTTTTTTATTGTGTATAGCACTAGGGGGTTTCTTGGCTTATCGGTTAATGAAAAGTTCCTTGGTTAATGAAACGTGTTTTTTTTGGCAATTAATGGCAAGTGCGGTCTTGATTGGCCTGTCTCCGTTTGTGTTTTTATGCTTAACAGAAAACTTAAATTATGTCGGCTCGAATACCGGGTGGGCTGAATATATTTTGACGATTGTGGGTATAGGGGCAATCGTAATGGGGCCGGTGTTGTTATGTCTGGGCGGCCTATTGCCGCAGTTGATTAAATTCAGTGAAGCGCGCGGTGGTATGACCGGAAGCGTTGTCGGTACTTTGGTCGCATTCAATACAGCGGGTGGTATTGTGGGGTCTTTAGTGACAGGGTTCTTCGTTTTTGATTATTTAGGACTGTGGGCCGGTATTCGTTGTTTGGCCGTTTTATATTGTTTGGCCGCTTGGTTTTGGTTGCCTCGGTGTCAATCGTCGTCACGGTTGACAGTCTTGCCAGCGGTGGGTTTGTTCTTGTTGGTGTCGTTTTTGGATGTCGGGCAATTACCTGCAGTTAAAATTGATGCCGTCAATGACGGAGAAAGTTTATTGGCTGTGACAGAAGGGAGTGCTGCAACGGTTGCGGTTATTCGCCGCGGCGATGATGTGAAAATAAAAATAAATAATCACTACACGTTAGGCGGCAGTGGTTCACGCGTTTTAGAGGCGTTCCAAGGGGAGTTGCCCTTGTTAGTACATCCAAATCCACAGACGGTTAATATCTTAGGTTTAGGCACCGGCATAACGGCGGGGGCGTCGCTCTATTATCCACTTCAATCATTAACGGTGACGGAAGTGATTCCAGAAGTGATTCAAGCTGCGGATGATTATTTTGCTGATTATACCAACGGTCTTTTCTATGACCCAAGGGCGCAGGTGATTGCTGAAGATGGCCGCAATTATTTACGAGGAACGGCGGCTGCTTTTGATGTCATTATCAGTGATTTATTTGTACCGTGGAAGGCCGGTGTTGGCGGCCTTTATTCAGTTGAGCATTATCAGTCGGTGCGTGCACATCTGCAAGCTGGAGGTATTTTTATGCAATGGTTGCCGGCCTATCAATTAAGTGCAGACTCTTTTAAAACGATTACGCGAACCTTGTTGGCGGTTTTTCCTCAGGTGACTGTTTGGCGCGGTGACTTTTCGTCCAGAACACCGGTCATTGGTTTAATCGGCCACCTAACGCCGGGTAGCTTTGATAAAAATACAACAGGGTTGTCTTTACAGCGACCTACGGCATCAGGATTGCCGTTGTTAACGCATTATGTGGGGAGTTTTTTGAGCGATGAAAAGCCATTGGGGAATGGCGCTATCAACAGCGATGACCGACCCTTGATTGAATTTCAAATGCCGATTAACCAACGACAAGTTAAGGCGGGACAACAGTATTGGTTGGCGGGGGATGCCTTAATGGCCTTTATGAGTAGTTTGCAGCAGCGCATGGTTGTGGGTGAGGACACGTTTTTAGCAGCATTATCAAAGGCCGATAAGGCCTTGGCAATAGCAGGTCTTTATTTTCATAAGGCGCAATGGCTTCAAACACAAGGGCGTATTAGGGCTGCCGAGCTACAATTGGCAAAATTTCAAGAAAGTTCTGGCGTCGAAGCGTTGCTATCAGACGTTATTTCAGAGTAATAGGTTAAAAAACAGTGTTGTGACGTTAATAAACGATAAAAATGGCTCTATTTATATTAAAATAGTCGGTTAGGTTCTTTCTGGTGTGCTGAGTGCATCACGCTGGAAAGTGTTGTCGTGCAGTAAATCGAGGTTGTTATGCGAATTATTTTATTGGGAAGCCCTGGATCTGGGAAAGGAACGCAGGCGCAGTTCATTACACAGAAGTATCAGATTCCTCAAATATCCACGGGCGATATGTTACGTGCTGCTGTTAGAGCAGGAACGCCTCTCGGGATTGAAGCGAAAAAAGTGATGGATGCCGGCGGTTTAGTCTCAGATGAAATTATTTTAGGGTTGATTTCAGAGCGTATTGTTGAGGGTGATTGTGAGAATGGCTTTTTATTGGATGGCTTTCCACGAACGATTGCGCAAGCAGAAGGCTTAAATGCGATGGAGATTGCTATAGACCATGTCGTTGAGATTGCCGTTGAAGATGATGGCATTATTAACAGAATGAGTGGCCGACGGGTGCATGCAGAATCTGGGCGTAGTTATCATATTGAATTTAATCCACCGAAACAGGCAGGCTTGGATGATGTCACCGGTGAGCCTTTGGTTCAACGTGAAGACGATCAGGAAGAAACCGTGCGTAAACGTTTGGAGGTTTATCATCAGCAAACAAAACCCTTGGTTGATTTTTATCAGTCAGCGAGTCGCTCTGGCGCAGTGAAATTTAGCTCCGTTATCGGTACGGGCGCGGTGAGCGACATTACGGCGGCTGTATTTGCCAGTTTGGAAAAGTAAATTGTCTCGGGGGCGTGAGTGCCCATTAGGGTTAGTAAAATTGTAAGAGGATTGAAATGGCTAAAAAATTTAATGTGGCAGTCGTGGGTGCAACCGGTGCTGTGGGTGAGGCAATGTTGTCGATTTTGGAACAGCGTGGTTTTCCAATAGGTGAAATTTACCCACTGGCTAGTAGCCGTTCTGTCGGTAAGCGTATTAGCTTTAACGGGGAGTCGGTCAAAATTGGTGATTTAGCTGAGTTTGACTTTAGTCAGGTACAAATAGGGCTGTTTTCTGCCGGTGCTTCCGTTTCCGCAGAATATGCGCCTAAGGCCGTCGCGGCCGGGTGTGTGGTCATCGATAATACCTCGCAATTTAGATACGACGCTGATATTCCATTGGTGGTCCCAGAAGTTAATCCTGAGAGTATTGCGGCGTTTTCTAATCAAGGTATTATTGCGAATCCTAATTGTTCAACGATTCAGATGGTGGTTGCACTAAAACCTATTTATGATGCGGTGGGTATTGACAGAATTAATGTCTGTACTTATCAGGCAGTGTCAGGGTCAGGTAAAGTCGGTGTTGAGGAGGTTGTCTCGCAAACGGCTAAATTATTAAATGGCAAGCCAGTGACATCGAAGGTTTATCCTAAGCAAATTGCATTTAATGTTTTGCCGCAGATTGATGTTTTTATGGACAACGGCTATACCAAAGAAGAAATGAAAATGGTCTGGGAAACCAAGAAAATAATGGCAGATGACGACATTAAAGTGAATGCGACAGCAGTACGGGTGCCGGTCTTCTTTGGTCATTCTGAAGCGGTACATTTGGAAACGCGAGAGCCTATCAGTGCGAGCGAGGCGCGATCCCTACTTGAAAAGGCGCCGGGAGTGACCGTTGTTGATGTGCGTGAAGAGGGTGGCTACCCAACCGCTGTGACGGAGTCTTCGGGGGATGATGCTGTTTTTGTAGGACGGATTCGGTCGGATATTTCGCACCCACGGGGGCTTAATTTATGGGTAGTGAGTGATAACGTTCGCAAAGGTGCGGCTTTAAATAGTGTACAGATCGCTGAGATTCTAGCGCAAGATTATTTGTAACGCACAGGGGCGTTAAGCTTAAGTTTTTTATAAAGTGGCGGCTAATGAGTCACAGGGTTGGGTGTTAGTCTTTCAGTTGCTCTAAGAGTTGATCTTGGTGATCGAAAAATGATTGTAATGCTTTCTCTAAGGATTCAAGGGCACTAGCAAGCTGTTTAGTCGTATGGTTTTTGGCAAATGTTTCTAGTTTTTGGGCGGCCTGTTGGATTGAGGTAAGCCCACAAAAGGCGGCTGAACCATTGAGTTTATGGGCGCAGTTTTGTAGTTGCTCGATATTTTGTTGGTCAACAGAGGTCTGTATTTCAGACAGTTGTTTTGGGAAATCATCAAAACAGCGCTCGAGTAGGGTTTGTGCGAGCTGTTTGTTTTGTTGCGTTTTAATGAGTAGTGGTATTAGAAAGTCGGGTGACAACGGGGCGGTGGAATGTTGCTGTTGTAACTCAGTGATTTGGAATATTATTTTTTTAAGCGTAGACGTTAGGAACGGCACCGTAAGGATGTCATCGCAGGGGTGATCATCAACCGTTGGAGGTGAGTCTTGGCCGCGTGATATGACGGCAATGAGATGACACGGTTTGTGAGCGCTAAGCTGGCTGATGAGCTGTGTTGTATTAAAGTGAGGGTTTTCTAGATCAAGAAAGGCAGCATCAAAGATGCTTTGTGACAGTATGCTCAAGTGACTTGGTAGGGTATGGGTGCAGACTATCTCTTGGCTATGTGTGCTCAAGTGGTGCTGTAGTTGTTGAGTAATTAAGGGGTTTGAACTGTTAATCAGTATTGTTAAAGACGTTCGCATCTTAAAAAACCTTATTAATTGAGCTGGATAATAGTTAATGTAACAAAATTTTTAGAAATAAAGAATTTCATCGGTATTAGATGTTTAACTGACTTGGGTTTTTGGGAAATTTCGAGCGGTTATTTGTTAAAACCGGTTGTTGTTTGGATTGTTATCAATAGGCTGTTTTATTTTGTAAGAAGGGTTTTATTGGTGGGATTCTATATAGGGTATGGGGGGTCTGGGTTTACAACGACGCAGTGAGTCCGTATCATTTTCAACCATTTGGCTGAGAATATTGATTGTTCAATGCCTTTGTACACAGTGAATAATGACAAAAGATAAGAGTAAAAAGATGTATAGCCTTAAACCCAACCAAGATTATCGGGACGAAAGTTTATTCCCTAATGTTGATCTTTCGCCAGAAGCTTTGCTCGAAGATACCGCAAAACATTATGATGATTGTTATTGGGATTATTTACGGGTGTGGTGTAATCGCCGTAATTTGGCCTTGCATTATGGGCACTGGACCAGTGATGAAAAATACAATCATCACCAAGCCTTATTAAATAGTTCTGGATGCGGGTTGTGGTATCGGCGGAAGTTCTATCTGGATGGCTGAAACGCATCAAAACCGAGTGACTGGTATTACCGTGAGTGCAAAACAAACGCGCTATGCCAAAAAGCACGCGGAACGTCATGGGGTTGCTGATAAGGTGAACTTTGAAGTTTCAGATTTTTGTAACACCCCTTTTGAAGATGAGTCCTTTGATATTATTTGGGGATTAGAGAGTGTTTGTTATGCCGTCGATAAGGCAGATTTTTTAAGAGAAGCTTATCGGTTACTACGCAAAGGCGGGAAAGTTGTGGTTTGTGATGGTTTCTTTGCCCGTGAGGAATTTGATCAGAGAGAATGGGATGCGAACATGGCCTTTTTTAACGGCTGGGCGGTACCTAATCTGGCAACGCAGCGCGACTTTAATGAGAAGTTGGAGCAAGAGAATTTTAAATCTATTGCGGTTCATGAGGTGACAGCAGCCACGATGCCTTCATCTGATCATATGTACAAAATTTCCAAGTGGCTACGGCCGGTACAAACGTTCAGAGAGTGGTTTGGACTAAGTTCTAAGGCACAAACGGCGAATTTTGAGTTAGTGGAATATTGTATTTTTACAGCAGAAAAATAACGGTTATTGTAGGGAGGCCTTAGGCTTCTCGCAGAGTACTGAAGACCTAAAAAAAACCCACTTTGGCTTTGTCCAAAGTGGGTTTTTTTTAGTTAAGGTGTTTTGTTGATTAGTGCAGTAGCGTATTCAGCTGAGTTGAGTTCAGCGATCTACATCTTTAAGTGGCATAGCCAACGTGCAGCCAATGCGCAATCCAATCAGAGTCCTGATTGAACGGTTGTTTATGGGGTAAATGTCTTCAGAAGCCTTGATTTTGTGGATGGAATTCCTATTCTTATTTGCAGATAACATCGGGGTTGTTTGTGGCTACGTGGATTGATAGTTGTCATTAGAGCAGTCATTTTAATAAATCGAATACGTTGAGATATTTGATTTCCCTATTAAGCGCATAGGTAAAAGGGTTGTTTGAATATCATTTTCTTTTCAAAAAACCCGATGGTATCAGTCCGTCCCTACCTACCTATAAGGAGTTGCCAATGAAATCTCTTACCATTTTCTTTTCGATCCTTTTTCTGGCCGTGAATGTATTAAGCGGCTGTACTGTTGCGCTGGTTGGCGGTAGTGCCGTTGGCGGTTACATGATCGGTGAGGATGATCGTAAAGCCGGGCGTATTGTCGATGATGCTGTCATCACGGCAGAGGTTAAAGCCTTATTTTTGGGTGATAGCCAAATTGAATCCTTTAAGATATCTGTTGATACTCACCAAGGCATTGTGACTCTTGCCGGAAACGTCCCCAGTAAAAGAATGATTAATCGTGCCATCGAGTTGACCCGTACCGTCGAAGGTATCGAGGAAATTAATTCTCTTCTACTGGTTGACGGCGAGCAGGCTGCGATGGAGTAAGCAGTCGCTATGCCAAATTAAAATCGCAATTGGGCACTGTTTGTAGGTACCGTTCAACGCGAGGTGTGGGCTGGGTTGCTGGGTGATGGGTACTCTTATTGCTCATGGGTAATCAGGTTGTCGTGGCTGCAAATATCAAGAGCCGTTAAGTTATTCACAGAATACCTGTAATAGTGAAGCACTCACTTAAGATCTTGTCTTTAAGTAGTTTTTTTTACATCAGGTGTGTTTTGAGGGTGAGACGCGTTTTAACGGGGCTTTTTGGCGGCTAATTTGTTTCTTTTATGACGGTGAGTGTTATGGTAAGTCGTAGGCGAGAGAGTGTTTTAACCGATAATGGACAAACCCGATGTGTACTAATGGACTCGTTTCACAATTTCAAGAAGCCATTCATAAAGCGCGGCTTGAAAAGTCGCGATTACAGATTGTCGGTGGCGACACCAAGGCCTTTCTAAAAGCCAATGTGCCAGCGCCACTTACACGATTAGAAATAGGGGGTTACCAAGGTATTATTGATTATCAACCCAGTGAGTTGGTGCTGACTGCGCGTGCTGGAACGTCGCTGAAGGTAATCAATGAGACTTTGGCAGAGCAGAGGCAAATGTTAGCCTTTGAGCCGCCGGCGTTTGGGCGCTCAGCGACACTGGGAGGTATTGTGGCCAGTGGATTGTCAGGGCCTAGGCGACCCTTCACTGGGGCGGTTCGTGATTTTGTCTTGGGGTGTAAAATGATCAATGGTCAAGGGGAGACCCTCACCTTTGGAGGGCAGGTTATGAAAAATGTCGCCGGTTATGATGTGTCACGGTTGATGGCCGGCTCAGAAGGGACTCTGGGTGTTATTTTAGAAGTGTCACTGAAGGTGTTGCCAGCCCCGAAAAAAGAGCTAACCCTTAACGTAGCAATGCCGATTGAATCCGCATTGGTTCAAATGGTTGCGCTTCGCCGTCACTATCTTTCTATCAGTGCAGTGGCTTACGAGAAGGGTTGCTTACGGATTCGTTATTCGGGTTCCAAAGCAGGTATTTTGTCAGTGTTGGATACACCTGTGATCACTGATGTACACGTCGAATCCAGCCAAAATTTTTGGCATGCGCTAAAAGAACAACACGTTGATTTTTTTCATACGAAAGATGATTTATGGCGCATATCAGTCCCCCCGGCAACGCCTGTTTTAAGTGTTTCCGGTCACTGGTTTTACGATTGGGCCGGTGGTTTGCGGTGGCTCAAAACGACAGCGCCGGCAGCGGTGGTTTTTGGTGCGGCTATTGCCTGCGGCGGCACGGCGCGCTTGTTCCGTTCGAGGCAACAAGCGCCATGGCCAAGGCAGGAGGTAGCGCTGCCATTAGCGCGACTCAATAAACGTGTTAAAGCAGCCTTTGACCCGAGTGAATTGTTTGTATAACTTCAGGTTTCGACGTTATTAGCATGCAGACGAAATTAACTCCATTAATTCAAAAAAGACCTGACAGTGCTGAGATAGAGCGTATTCTGCGGTCTTGTGTTCATTGTGGTTTCTGTAATGCGACTTGCCCGACCTATAATGTCTTAGGGGATGAGTTAGACGGTCCTCGAGGGCGCATTTATTTACTCAAACAAGTGTTTGAAGGGGGTGATGTTTCGAAGGCGACGCAATCCCATCTTGACCGCTGTTTGACGTGCAGAGCGTGTGAAACGACATGCCCCTCAGGGGTTCGCTATGGTCGTTTGCTTGATATTGGCCGCGGCGAAGTTGAGAGGCAAGTGCCGCGTTCGATGCGAGCGAAGGTGGTTCGGTTCTTCGTACAGAGAATCTTGCCTTATCGTTGGCGCTTTAAAGTGCTATTTTCTTTGGCGCAACGATTAAGATTCTTGGCGCCACGGTCTCTTCGAAAGAAGATACCTGAGGTATCTATGCATTCGTATTGTTGGCCTACCACCAAGCATAAGCGTCAGGTCTTGTTGTTGGAGGGCTGTGTGCAACCGGCATTGGCGCCGGCTATTAATCTCAAGGTCGCTACGGTGTTAGATAAGTTGGCGATAACGCCGTTGAAAATAAAGAATGAGGGCTGTTGTGGGGCATTAAGTCATCACCTTGCAGCGCATCAACAAAGTACTGATTTTATAAAGCGCAATATTGACCAATGGTGGCCTTATGTCGAGGCCGGTATTGAAGCTATTGTTTCGACGGCCAGTGGTTGTGGTGTCATGGTTAAAGATTACGGTGACATTATGCAATACGATGCTGTTTATGCAGAAAAAGCACGCCGTATTGCAACGTTGACCTGTGATATTAGTGAGTTGCTTTTGGCAGAAGCGATACCCGTATCTAATATCGGGCAAGGGACATCGGTCGCTTTTCATAATCCCTGTACCTTGCAGCATGGTCAGAAGGTTGTTAATGCTGTTGAAACGATTTTGCAGCGTCAAGGCTATCAATTGCTTGAGATCGATGGCGCCCAAGACTGTTGCGGTTCGGCAGGGGTGTATTCTTTTTTACAGCGCGCTATTTCACAACGCTTGTTAACGGAAAAAATATTTTCTTTGGAAGTGATGAAGCCAAATGTGATTGTAACGGCTAATGTGGGTTGCCAAACGCATTTACAATCAGCATCGACTGTGCCGGTTACGCATTGGATTGATTTGTTATGATCTGTCGTTATCGCTTGTTAGTCGACTATTTCGAGCTAGAAATAATAGCAAAGCCGGTGTTGTTTTAAGGGGAAAAGCGGCGGGGTGCGAGGTTTAAGGCTTTTTTTGTGGGTAACGCGGTGGTTTAAGTTATCTTATATTGAGTTAGACTCTGCGTTTTTTAGGATAAAGTCTGCTAAAATAGAGCCAAAATGGCATTAGTGTGATGTCGATTAATAGAATTTTAGCAAGTAGTAGGGCGGTAGATTAAAAGGCATATGGCAAAAAAATTATACGTGCTGACAAGTGGCTGTCAGATGAATGAATATGATTCTGACAAAATGCGTGATGTTCTGAGAGATTCCCATGGGTTGGAATCAACGAATAACCCTGAAGAAGCAGATGTTTTATTATTGAATACTTGTTCTGTTAGAGAGAAAGCCCAGGAAAAAGTTTTTTCGCAACTGGGTGTGTGGCGTAAACTCAAAAACAAGAATCCTGATCTCATTATTGGTGTCGGTGGCTGTGTCGCTAGCCAGGAAGGTGAGATGATCCAAAAAAGAGCGCCTTATGTAGATATTGTGTTTGGTCCTCAAACCTTACATCGCTTGCCGCAGTTATTGGATAAAACGCAAAGCAGTCACGCAAAAGTAGTAGACATATCATTTCCTGAAATTGAGAAATTTGATGCTTTACCTGAGCCTCGTGCTGAAGGCCCCAAAGCCTTTGTGTCGATTATGGAAGGGTGTAGTAAATATTGTACCTTTTGTGTAGTTCCTTATACCCGGGGCGAAGAAATCAGCCGGCCGTTAACCAGTGTCATTAAAGAAATTACTGAATTAGCGAATCAGGGTGTGCGAGAAGTTAATTTATTAGGGCAGAATGTTAATGCCTATCAGGGTGCAATGGATGATGGCGATAACGCTGATTTTGCCTTGTTATTGCATTACGTTGCCGGTATTCCGGGGATCGGGCGGATTCGTTTTACTACCTCACATCCGGTTGAGTTTTCTGACAGTCTGATTGAGGCGTTTGCCGAAATTCCGGAATTAGTCAGTCACTTACATCTGCCCGTGCAAAGTGGTAGCAACAACATTCTTAAGCGCATGAAGCGTGGTCATACGCGCGAACAATATATCGATAAGATAAATCGCCTGCGAGAGTATCGTCCCGAATTAAGTTTATCGTCAGACTTTATTATTGGGTTTCCCGGTGAAACCGATGATGAATTTGAAGATACGATGGCGTTGATTGAAATGATGGCGTTTGATGCCTCATTCAGTTTTATTTACAGCGCTCGTCCCGGAACACCGGCGGCGGACTTTGCTGATGATGTTGATTTGTCCGTTAAAAAGGAACGGTTAAAACGCTTACAAGTCTATATTAATAAAAATGCTTTAGCGATTTCTGACAAGATGGTGGGAACTGTGCAAACCGTCTTGGTTGAAGGGTTATCGAAAAAGAATCAATTACAGGTCCGCGGGCGAACGGAAAATAATCGTGTGGTTAATTTTACCGGGCATCCGCGTCTAACGGGACAATTTGTTGATGTGATGATTACTGAAGCCTTGCCGAATTCATTAAGGGGACGATTGATTGAGAGTTCAGTTGACAAAATTGCTCAGAATTTTTAAATGAAGGTTTTGGATATTAATTCAAATTCACTGGACCTGACTTTAATTCCTGCTGACAACTCTCGCTTAGCCAATCTTTGCGGGCAATTAAATAGTCATCTTCAACAGATAGAAAAACGCTTAGGGATAGAAATATCAAACCGAGGGAATCGTTTTCGTTTAAAGGGCTCGCGTGAGGCTATTAAAATAGCATCTGTGCTTTTAGAAAAATTATTTGCCAACACAGAGGCCGAGGTGCTAACACCCGAATATATTCACTTGTCACTGCAAGATTCGCATGTTAAATCGTTATTAGCCGGTGAAGATGTGAGTCATCAGTCAGCGGTTACCATTAAAACCCGACGCGGTATTATTAAGGGACGCGGTACGAATCAACAGCAATACCTAAAAAGTATTTCGTTAAATCATATTAATATTGGAGTGGGACCCGCCGGGACCGGTAAAACCTATTTAGCCGTTGCTTGTGCCGTTCAGGCATTAGAACGTGAGGAAGTTAGGCGGATTATTTTGGTGCGTCCCGCGGTAGAGGCAGGAGAAAGTTTAGGTTTCTTACCTGGCGATATGGCGCAGAAGGTCGATCCTTATTTGCGGCCACTCTATGATGCCTTATATGAAATGTTGGGGTTTGAACGGGTTGATAAATTGATTGAACGTAACGTGATTGAGGTTGCACCGTTAGCTTTTATGCGCGGGCGGACCTTAAATGATTCGTTTATTATTTTAGATGAGGCACAAAATACCACGAAAGAGCAGATTAAAATGTTTTTGACCCGAGTGGGTTTTGGTTCGACCGCCGTGATTAATGGTGATGTAACACAGATTGATTTACCTAAAAAAACCGCATCGGGTTTAGGGCATGTATTAAAAGTCTTAGATGGCGTTGACGGTATTAGTTTTACCTTTTTCGGGGTTCAAGATGTGGTTCGCCACCCCTTGGTGCAGAAAATTGTCAGTGCTTATGAAACCTATGATAAGACGCATCCCGGCGAATAGGTGTTAGTGAAATATGGTTGAGCTGGAATTACAGCGAGTCTGTCTTGTTGACAATGAGCCGTCACTACATCAATTTGAATTATGGGTAGAAACGGTGCTCGCTGATCAGATAAGAGATATTGAATTGGTAATTCGTATTGTCGATGAACCGGAGAGCGCAGCACTTAATGAACAATATCGTCATAAATCCGGACCAACAAACGTACTTAGTTTTCCAGTGGAATTGCCGATGGGTATTGAGACACCGTTATTAGGCGATTTAGTTATTTGTGCGCCTGTTGTGGTTCGTGAAGCCAATGAACAAAAGAAACGGGTAAGCGATCACTGGGCACATTTGGTGATACATGGTGTTTTACATTTGTTAGGTTTTGATCATATCGAAGATCAACAAGCAGCATGCATGGAAGCGAAAGAAATTGCTGTATTACAAAAATTATCAATAAATAATCCGTATATAGAGGTTGTGAATTCATGAACGAAAATAATCCCAATGCTTCGGCAAAGTCTAGAGGTTGGGTGGAAAGTTTTAGTCACTTCTTGACAGGAGAACCGCGCGATAAGGACGACTTACTTGATTCCCTACGCGAAATGCAGGTTAAGAACCTGATAGGTATGGAAACACTGTCAATGATAGAGGGTGTTTTACAGGTTTCGGAAATGCGCGTTAGAGATATTATGATTCCTCGTATTCAGATGGTTGTAGTTCCCAGAGAAGCCGATTTAGCAACTATTTTTCCGTTGGTTATTGAATCAGCTCATTCGCGTTTTCCTGTCATTGATGAAGACCGTAGTGAAGTCGTGGGCGTTTTGTTGGCAAAGGACTTATTGGTCCACAGTCGTCAGGATGAGACGTTACGTGTTGAAGAAATTATGCGTGCTGCCCGCTTTATTCCTGAAAGTAAGCGGCTTAATGTTTTATTAAACGAATTCAGGGCAAATCGTAATCACATGGCTATTGTTGTTGATGAGTACGGTGTAGCCGCCGGTTTAGTAACCATTGAGGACGTGCTTGAGCAAATCGTCGGTGAGATAGAAGATGAGCATGATCTGGAAGATGAATCCTATATTTTCAGACGCAGTGACCGCGTTTTTACGGTTAAAGCAATCACGCCGATTGCTGAGTTTAATGATTATTTTTATAGCCACCTTGATGATACCGACGTGGGTACTATTGGCGGGTTGGTCGTACAACATTTAAAACATTTGCCTAAAAAAGGTGAAAAAATAACCATTGAGGGCTTTAATTTTGATGTGATCCGTGCAGATAGCAGACGCGTACATATGTTACAGCTAAAATTAAATGAAGATTGGTTGCCAAAAGAAGAGGGAGATCAAGTCGGTGAATGATCTTGTGTCTTTCGGAACCAGAGCACGTTGTTTTAATAGCCATTTATGTTCGGCCGGGTCGGTACAGTAGTTATGATGATTTGGGCTCTGGAAATTAAGTGCAGCGACGCCGTTTTCTTCAAGCCTTAATCGCGTTAGGTTTTCTACCCGATACTAGTCGGGTCGCTTCGGCAACCCTAGACGATATTTATCGTTTTCCTTCATTTGGTAATGCTTCCATTTTGCATTTTACCGATTGTCATGCCCAGTTAACGCCGGTTTATTACCGCGAACCTGATAATGAGTCTTTACGGGCATTGAAAGGCAATCAGTTTTCATTATTAGCCGGCCTGGATTTTCTCGATTTTTTTGGTATTACTCCCAATAACGTGCAAGCACATGCCTTTACGTCCCTGAATTTTGTTGAAGCAGCCGAGCAGTATGGAAAAATGGGCGGCTTTTCTTATTTAGCGACCTTGGTGAAACAAATGCGTGCAGAGCGTGGCGAGGAAAACACCGTGTTGCTTGATGGCGGTGATAGTTGGCAAGGTTCAGCAACGGCTTTGTGGACGCAAGGTCAAGATATGGTCGGAGCCAGTAATTTATTAGCCGTGGATGCGATGACCGGGCACTGGGAATTTACTTACGGTGAGCGACAAGTTAAAGAAAATTTGGCACAGTTCCAGGGCGAATTTTTAGGCCAAAATGTTACCTTGACGGAAGAGGCTGCTTTTAGGGCCGGTATTGAGCAAGGTCCGGTTTTTAAACCTTATGTTATCAAGCAATTAGCCAAGGCACGCATTGCTGTGATTGGTCAGGCTTTTCCCTATACGCCGATTGCTAACCCGCGTTATCTGATGCCTGATTGGCAGTTCGGAATTCAAGAACAAAAATTACAGCAACAGATTGATGAGATTCGAGACGGTAAAGTTGCCGATGCGGTGGTGTTATTATCACATAATGGCTTGGCGGTTGATTTGAAGTTGGCAGCAAGAGTATCAGGATTAGACGTTATTTTAGGCGGGCATACTCACCACGCACTGCCCCGACCGATAACCGTTTCAAATGCGCGGGGAAAAACATTAGTGACCAATGCGGGTAGTCATGGCAAATTTTTAGCCGTTTTAGATTTAGTTATTAAGGCGGGCAGTGTTCGGGATTTTCGTTATCGGTTAGTGCCCGTTTTTTCAAATGTATTGGCAGCTGATCAGCAGATGGCTGCGTATATTAAACAAGTCAGAGCGCCTTATTTACAGCAGTTGAGAGAACCTCTGGCGCAAACCGAGAGATTATTATATCGGCGCGATAGCTTTGGAGGGCCTTTTGACCAACTTATTTTATTGGCGCTACAGCAGGCGACAGGGTGTCAGATTGTCTTGTCACCAGGGTTCAGGTGGGGGAGTTCATTGTTACCGGGAGACTGTATTACTGTCGAAGATGTGTTTAATCATACGGCTATTACTTATCCTGAGACCTATCAGACAACTTTAACAGGGGGCCAATTAAAAGCCTTGCTGGAAGATGTCGGTGATAACTTGTTTAACCCCGATCCTTATTATCAGCAAGGTGGTGATATGGTGCGAGTGAGTGGAATGCATTACCGGTGTCACCCAACGAGAAAGCACGGTGAGCGAATCAGTGAGATGCGGTTAGACTCAGGGGAATTGATTGAGTCAAGTAAGCACTACAGTGTTGCAGGTTGGGCAACCACCCAACAGCAATCAAAAGGGTTGCCGGTCTGGTCGGTTGTCATTGACTATTTGCGCCAGCATTCAGGCGAAAAATTCTCCCCAGCCTATCAGTCAGTTGCAGTGACTCCTTAGGTGAAGTGAGGTGTCAGTGGCAGTGCTAAGGGGCATTTATTACAATAGGGTATTAAAGCGTTTGTTGCTTTTATGTTTATAAAAATAAAGGTTTAAAGGTCGATGAAAAATAAGATTACCAAAGCAGTATTTCCCGTTGCGGGATTAGGAACGCGGTTTTTACCGGTCACCAAGGCAAGCCCGAAAGAAATGTTGCCAATCGTTGATAAGCCGCTGATTCAATATGCTGTTGAAGAGGCAGTCGCTGCGGGTATTGATACTATGATTTTCATTACCGGTAGAAATAAACGTTCTATTGATGATCATTTTGATAAGGCTTATGAATTAGAGCGGGAATTAACGGATAAAGGTAAAGTAGATGCTTTAGCAGCGCTAAAGTGTATTTTACCAGATCATGTCTCATATATTTTTATCAGGCAGGCTGAGGCTTTAGGATTGGGACATGCGGTTCAGTGTGCGGCACCGATCATCGGCGATGAGCCCTTTGCGGTCATTTTACCGGATGATTTAATAGCCGATGGTACGCGTGGTTGTCTGCTGCAAATGGTTAAGCAGTTCAGTCAGCAGCGCAACAGTATTGTTGGGGTTGAACGCGTAGCGCCTGAAGACACCCGTAGTTATGGCATTGTGGAGACTAGTCAGGCGGTCGGGGGTGTGAGTGCGATAGAGCATATCGTTGAGAAACCACTGCCCGAGGATGCTCCCTCAAATTTGGCCGTTGTCGGGCGTTACCTTTTTACTCCGACTATTTTTGAAAAGCTGTCGGGATTAGGGAAGGGGGCTGGCGGTGAAATACAGTTGACCGATGCGATTGCCAAGTTACTGGATGATGAGCCGGTTAGTGCTTATGAGTTTGAGGGCAAGCGTTATGATTGTGGCTCGAAGTTAGGTTTTTTAATTGCGAATGTTGAATACGGTTTGGCGCATCCGGAATTGAAAGGTGCATTTGAAACCTATCTGAATAACCGATAGCACAGTGGTTTTTTAACCCATTGTAGCCAGTTTTTTAGGGTGGAAAAATGCTTACTGTATCGGATGCTGATCTAGAGTGAGGGCAATTATTTTAATTAAGTGGGTACTGGTCTTGTTACTGAGTCTGACTAGCTGTTTTGCGCAGGCGTCTGTGCCGCAGAGAATTGTTTCACTGAGTTTATGTACGGATCAATTATTGTTAATGTTGGCTCCTCGTCAACACATAGTGTCTTTAACCCGGGGTGCTGTAGATCCTGATTTATCTTATATGGCTGCTGAGGCCAATGGGTTTTTATTAACGGGGGGCAATATTGAAGAAGTGTTACCCTTAAATCCTGATTTAATTGTAGGTAGTGCTTTTGCTTCTCGAGATGCCGTTCATTTTCTTAGGCAATTAGGGTATCCCGTTAAATTAATTGGATTACCTGTCTCTATAGCGGAAATTCGAGATTTGTTGTTAGCCTTTGGTGAGTGGGTCGGTTCTCCAGAGCGTGCAGAACAGGTGGTGAGAAAAATGGATTGGCAATTAGCAAACCTTAACCTGCAACAGGATAGGGTTAAAAAAACGGCGCTTATTTATTCCTCTAATGGTTATACAATAGGTTCTGGCACGTTGGAAAATGTAATGCTTAATGCGGCCGGTTTTCATAATCTTGCTGTTGATATGGGGGTTGTTGGGTTTGAGCAAATAACTTTGGAGCGAGTGGTTGCTGCGCAGCCGGCGTTTTTATTTATTGAAAATCATATTGATAATTCAGATTCCTTGGCCAGCCAATACGTCAATCATCCTGTGCTGGAAAAAATGCTTTTAAGTAAGCAGCGTGAATTTATTCCTTCTCGGCTTAGAGCGTGTGCAGGACCCATGGTGGTGGAAGCCATTAATTATCTTTCTGAGAACCATCATGACAGTAAACCATAGTTATCACGGTGTTTTAATCGGTTTATTAGTGGCAATGATAGGTAGTTTTTTTGCCGATTTATTAGCCGGGCCTGTGTCCTTACAATGGTTTAATATTTGGGCGGCTATTATCGAAAATAAAGCCAGTCTCGATTCGTTGATTTTTTTTGAAATCCGCTTGCCGCGAGCTATTTTGGCATTGCTGGTGGGTGCTACGTTGGGGATCTCTGGGGCGGCACTACAGGGGCTGTTACGAAACCCCTTGGCAGAATCTGGGATAATTGGGGTTTCTAATTGTGCTGCACTCGGTGCGGTGTTGGTGTTTTATTTTGGCTTTACGCAATGGGCCTGGTTTGCATTGCCTTTGGCAGGATTGCTGGGCGCCTTAGTGTCGGTGGTTCTGATTTTTTTATTAGCGGGGCGTTCGGGTTCCACGGTGACTTTGATTTTGGCAGGTATCGCTATTAATACGATTGCCGGCGCACTAATGGCAATGGCACTTAATTTTGCACCTAATCCGTATGCCATGCAGGAAATTGTTTTTTGGTTGTTAGGCTCTGTAGCCAACCGAAGCGTGAGCGATGTATTGATTATCGTGCCCTTTATTGTGTTTGGCGGGCTGCTTATTTTGAGTTGCGGGCGATTTTTAAACGCCCTGACGCTGGGTGAGGAGACAGCAAGCTCATTGGGATTTAATGTGCAAGTATTACGATGGCGCCTAGTCGTTGGTGTGGTGGCTTGTGTGGGTGCGGCAGTTTCTGTTTGTGGCAACATTGGTTTTATTGGGTTGGTTATACCGCATTTGCTCAGACCGTTAGTGCGCCATGACCCGCAGCGATTACTCAGCGTGAGTGCTATGGGAGGTGCCGTATTGCTCTTGTTATCTGATGTTGCTGTTCAGGTATTATCAAGTGGTGGTGAGTTAAAGTTAGGCGTTATAACATCGTTAGTCGGGGGGCCGTTCTTTTTGTATTTAATTTTGAAAAATCGAAACGTATGGGGTTAAGTGCGGTATTGAACGATGAATCGTTACTTCTAACGGGGCAGCAACTGACCTTGAGTATTCCTGGGGGAGCGACCTTATTAAATGCGGTGAGTGTGACTGTTAATCAAGGCGAATTGGTTGGCCTGATCGGTCCCAATGGTGCCGGTAAAAGTACATTATTGAAACTTCTTAGCGGTGTTGATTCACCCTCTAAAGGCTGTGTTTCTTTGGCTGTTTCGGGTTCTTTAGAACCTATTTCTGCATTATCTGTGCGTGAGCGTGCACAAAAAATGAGCTATTTGGTACAAGGTGCAAAAGCATATTGGCCGATTGAGGTTGAAAAAATGATTGCGCTTGGGCGACTTCCGTTCCAAAAGTGGTGGCAACAATCGAGTGATTACGATCAGGCGAAAGTGATCAGAGCAATGCAGTTAACGGAGACGCTGATCTATCGTAATCGTATTGTCACTACGTTGTCTGGCGGTGAACAAGCTTTGGTTATGATGGCACGTGTGCTTGCAGGAGAGCCCGAAGTTATTTTTGCTGATGAACCGGTTGCGACATTAGACCCTTATCACCAGTTGCATGTTATGGAGTTACTTCGAGCGCATGCTAAAGGGGAGAAGGCGGCAGTGGTGGTTTTGCATGATTTGAGTTTAGCGGCGCGGTTTTGTGACCGAATTTATTTGCTGAATGACGGGGGGTTGTTTTGTGAAGGTTCGCCAGAGGTGGTTTTAAGTCAGCATAATATTGCTCGTGTTTATGGTGTCGACAGCCAGATCACGCGGGTTGGTCAAGATCTGTCGGTAAGCCCTGTCGCCCGATTAAACAATCGTTAACAGGGCGGCTAACTGGGTTATTCTGCTTAAGTGGTTAATTTGAACAACGGGTGCTTTTAAAGTGCAAGGCCGATTCGTTTAATGGCATTTTCAAGATTCTCCATGCTGGTGGCGATAGATATTCTAATATGATCAGGGCAGCCAAAGGCAGAACCTGGAACAATAGCAACGCCCGCATTGATAATGAGGTGTTCGGCAAAATCCAGATCATTCTCGATGTTATTTAATCGGGCAATGGCTTTGCTGACATCGGGG
>LWDU01042460.1_pt1 | contig 22048 bp, 19 predicted proteins | sample 727161 | NCBI WGS metagenome assembly LWDU01 (sample SAMN04566230, study PRJNA314399) | hydrothermal vent metagenome | isolation source: deep sea hydrothermal plume seawater | place: Mexico: Gulf of California, Guaymas Basin | collected 2004-07-11
CCTCGCCGTCCATGGTGAGCATCTTTATCGCTTCAACATTATGTACGGTTAAGCCGTATTTAAGACAGTGCACGCCACCAGAATTTTCAGCTACATTGCCACCAATGGTGCATGCGATTTGCGAAGATGGGTCCGGCGCATAATACAAACCATACTCAGCAACCGCTTCACTAATAGCCAAATTTCTTACACCGGGCTCGACAACAGCCAATTGGCTCTCGACATCAATCGATAAAATTCGAGTCATTTTCGACAATCCAAGAACAACACAACCTTCAAGTGGTGTAGCACCACCTGAGAGGCCCGTACCAGCGCCTCGAGTCACTACCGGTGTTTCTGTTTTTCGACATATTTTGAGTACAGTCTTGACTTGCTCTACACTTTTGGGTAGTGCTACAACCAGTGGCTTTTGTTTGTAAACACTGAGTCCATCACACTCAAAAGCGCGAGTATTTTCACTGCCATAAATGACGCTACCTTTGGGCAAGGCATGGGATAACTGACTGCTGACTGACATGAGAGTCATTATCCAGTGATTTAAATTCACGTTGTGATTTAAATTCACGCTGCTATGAATTTTTTTACAACCGCCAAAATTCAAATGTAAGATAATACGCGCCAGTACTTAACTGTCTTCTTTTTTTAATCATCCAAAAAAACATATCATGCAATCATTTAATCCACCTGTAAGAACACTCATGGGTCCTGGTCCATCAAATGTTCACCCTAGAATTCTTAGCGCAATGGCTAGACCAACTATTGGTCACCTAGATCCTGCCTTTGTTAGCATGATGGACGAAGTTAAAGAAATGCTGAAAATTGCGTTCAAAACTGAAAATGACTTAACAATGCCTGTGTCTGCACCAGGTTCTGCAGGTATGGAAGCATGTTTTGCAAACTTAGTTGAGCCAGGAGATAAAGTCATCGTTTGTAGTAACGGTGTTTTCGGTGGCCGGATGAAAGAAAATGTTATTCGTTTTGGCGGTGTAGCTGTCATGGTCGAAGACGACTGGGGCACAGCCGTTAGTGCTGACAAACTAGAGCAAACACTAAACGAAAACAAAGATGCAAAAATCGTTGCTTTTGTTCACGCTGAAACTTCAACAGGCGCTATGTCTGATGCTAAAAAACTTTGTCAGATTGCACACAAACACGACTGCCTTACAATTGTTGACGCGGTAACATCACTTGCAGGCTCTGAGCTGCGTGTTGATGAATGGGAAATTGATGCCATTTATTCTGGCTCTCAAACCAATCAGCATGGGCGATCGCGCAATTCACAAATTGAGTAACAGAGCGACACCTGTTGCAAGTTGGTTCCTTGACATCAACTTGGTTATGGGCTACTGGGGCGAAGGCGCCAAACGCACATACCACCACACAGCACCTGTTAATACTCTTTATGGTTTGCACGAGTCTCTTGTGATGATGTGTGAAGAAGGTGTTGAGAATGCATGGGCAAGACATCAAACAAACCACGAATTCCTTAGAGATGGTCTTGAGGCTATGGGTATGAACTACCTTGTGAAGAAAGAAGATCGCTTACCGCAACTGAACAGTGTTTTCATTCCTGAAGGCGTTGATGAGGCAGCAGTTAGAACGACTCTTTTGAATGACTACAACCTAGAAATTGGCGCAGGTCTTGGTACATTAGCAGGGAAAGTATGGCGCATCGGCTTGATGGGCCACACTTCTAGAAAAGAAAACATTACACTTTGTTTAGCGGCTTTGAAAGACGTTCTTTAAGCAACAAGCGTAAGACATAAAAAAAGCGACCCGAAGGTCGCTTTTTTTTGTGCCTAATAATTATTTAATCAATAATTTTAGCCAGCAATTCTTCTTCCGTTTCAACACGCTCAGGATCAGGCAAACAGCAATCTACCGGGCAGACTTCCACGCACTGTGGTGTGTCAAAATGACCAACACACTCTGTGCATTTATCGCCATCGATTTCATAAATTTCATCACCCATATAAATGGCTTCATTGGGGCATTCTGGCTCACATACATCGCAATTGATGCATTCATCGGTAATTAATAATGACATAGTCTATTCAGCCTAATAAAATCTAATTAATACAACTGCTATAGCTGCACTTTCCTCATTCCTGAGGCTGCATATTTTAACTTATCAGAGCGAATATATTAATGATTTTGGGTATCATTAATGGTTTTTATTTCAGGGTTATTCATGAGAGTTCTACTGCTTACATTTTCACTTCTTCTGTCTTCGCTCTCATTTGCCGCTCAAGACGAGGGAGTTTTTGCCCATATTCAAACCAATAAAGGTGAAATTGTTGTTGCGCTTGCCTACGAACAGGCACCGTTAACAGTCATTAACTTTGTCTCCCTTGCAGAAGGCACCAAAGTCAGCAATAAAGACCTGGGCGTACCCTTTTACGATGGTGTTATTTTCCATCGAGTGATTGATAATTTCATGATTCAAAGTGGCGACCCTCAAGGCACAGGAAGGGGTGGCCCTGGCTACAAGTTTATCGATGAATTCAGTGATTTAAAACACGATAAGCCTGGTGTTTTATCGATGGCCAATTCTGGCCCTACCACTAACGGCTCTCAGTTTTTCATCACTCACATAGCAACACCTTGGTTAGATGGAAAACACAGTGTTTTTGGCTCCGTTATTGAAGGCATAGATGTTGTTAACTCTATTGAGCAAGGCGATGTCATTGAGCGTATTACAATTCAAAGAGTGGGCGAGAATGCAAATAACTTTACTACCGGAGAAGGGGCTTTTAACGCCGCACTTGCACTCAAATCTCTTGAGTTGGATGCAGCACAAGAAAAGCAAAACCAGGCTTTTAAAGAGCTTGTTGCAACAACCTTTCCAAGTGCTCAAAAAAATGACTTGGGTTATTTTTCTATTACAACTCAAGCGGGCACTGGAGAGGGAGTAAAAGCCGGCAACAACATCGCCATTGAACTCTCAATTGAACTGATTGACGGTACAGTTCTTCAACCACCAGGCGAACCCGTTCGATTCAGATTGGGCGGTGGTGAAATGTTAGGCGTTATTGACGCCACCGCCCTCAATATGGCGATTGGCGAAATGCGACTTGCTATCACCACTTATCAACAAGCATTTGGGAATAGAGATATGGGCATCCCTACAGACTCCATCTTAGTCTTCAAATTGAAGCGACTTTCGAGCGGAGAATAAACACCCATGTTTCTCGAACTGATTAACTTTTTAGCATCACTTGATACAGGCTTTAATGTTCTAAACTACTTAACTGTTAGGGCGGTTTTCTCGATGATGAGCGCCTTGTTGATTAGTCTATTTCTTGGCAAGTTTATCATTGCCAAGTTACAGCATTACCAAATAGGACAAGTAATTAGAGGGGACGGCCCAGAAACTCATCACGCCAAAGCTGGCACGCCAACAATGGGCGGAGTTTTAATATTATTCTCCTTTGTTGTCAGTATGATTGTCTGGGGCGACTGGCATAATAACTATTTATGGATTGTGCTTTTCACTGCATTTTCCTTTGGCGGTATTGGTTTTATTGATGACTACCTTAAGTTAAAACACCAGTCATCGGATGGGCTTAGCAGCAAAAAAAAACTGATCTTTCAATCTATTGCCGCAATTATGATCGGCGCTTTCCTGCTTTACAACGCCGAGAGCCCTATTGACACTCAACTGTTTATCCCTTTTTTCAAAGGTGCCGGCTTTGAGTTGGGTGTTGTTGGTTTTTTAATTTTGAGTTACTTTGTCATTGTTGGCAGTTCAAACGCCGTCAACCTCACCGACGGGCTTGATGGGCTTGCCGTCATGCCAGTGATTTTAATCAGTGGTGCCTTGGCTATTTTTGCCTATATTGGTGGCAACTATAACTTTTCTAACTATCTTAATATGCCATTCATGCCTGGCACTGGTGAGTTGTTTGTAGTTTGTGCGGCCTTGATTGGGGCTGGCTTTGGTTTTTTGTGGTTCAACACTTATCCAGCCGAAATCTTCATGGGCGATGTTGGTTCACTTGCTCTCGGCGCTATTTTAGCGGTCGTTGCCATTATCGTTCGCCAAGAAATATTGTTTTTCCTAATGGGGGGTGTTTTTGTTGCCGAAACCCTTTCGGTCATCCTCCAAGTTGGCTATTACAAACGCACCAAAAAACGGCTATTCTTAATGGCGCCATTGCATCATCACTTTGAAAAGATGGGGTTATCAGAGCCCAAGATTATAGTGCGCTTCTGGATGATCACCTTAATTCTTATTCTTATTAGTTTGGCAAGCATTAAGATCCGTTAATAACCATAGTAAAATGCTCGACTTATGAATACATTAGACAAATGGGACAACCGCTACTTATCGCTCGCGAAAGAAGTTGCTACTTGGTCCAAAGACCCATCAACTCAAGTAGGTGCGGTGACTGTTGGCGCTAAGAAAGAAGTGCTATCACAGGGCTTTAACGGCTTTCCAAGAGGAATTAAGGATACGGACGAGCGCTACAATCACCGAGAAACCAAGTATAAATTTGTTGTGCACGCTGAAATGAACGCTATTTATAACGCCACCTATTCGGGCACTTCGCTTGACGGTGCGACGCTCTACATATACGGCCTTCCTATTTGCTCGGAATGCGCGAAAGGTATTATTCAAGTGGGTATAAAAAAAGTTGTTATTGAAAAATCCAAAGAACTTGATAACTGGAATGAAAGCTTAAGACTCTCACAAGAAATGTTTTCTGAGGCCGGCGTTAAATTAATTATTAAAGGCGAAGACTAGTCAATGAGCGAAGTATCCAAACGTCGCACTTTTGCGATTATCTCCCACCCTGACGCCGGCAAAACTACCGTTACTGAAAAGCTACTACTCTACGCCGGTGCGATTAAGTCCGCTGGTAGTGTTAAAGCCAGAAAAGCCAGTACACACGCTACTTCAGACTGGATGGAAATGGAAAAAGAAAGAGGTATTTCCATTACCTCATCCATTATGCAGTTTTCTTATGACAACCATATTATCAACTTGCTTGATACCCCAGGTCATGAAGACTTCTCTGAGGACACTTACCGAACTTTAACGGCAGTCGACTCTGCACTAATGGTAATAGACGTTGCTAAGGGCGTGGAGCAACGCACGATTAAATTAATGGAAGTCTGCCGACTGCGTGACACGCCCATTTTAACGTTCATTAACAAACTTGACCGCGAAGGAAAAGAGCCAATTGATTTACTCGATGAAGTAGAGTCTGTGCTCAATATTGAATGTGCCCCAATTACCTGGCCAATCGGCATGGGTAAGCGTTTCAAGGGCGTTGTGCACTTATTGGAAGACAAAATCTACCTTTATGAGGCCGGAAAAAACTCAGAAATTGGTGAAAACACCATTATTGAAGGCATCAACAACCCAGAACTAGACAGCATTCTCGGCACTGAAATGGCCGAAGAAGTAAGAGAGGAAATCGAACTCATTGTTGGCACTAGCACGGCTTTTGATTTGGACGATTTTCTTGCAGGAAAACAAACCCCTGTATTTTTTGGCTCAGCTATTAGCAACTTCGGCATCCAAAACCTCCTAGATGGTTTTCTTGAGTACGCACCAACGCCTCAGTCTCGCGAGAGCGACGTTAGAGTGGTCAGCCCATATGAGGACAAGCTCACCGGCTTTGTCTTTAAAATTCAAGCAAATATGGACCCTAGGCACCACGATAGGCTGGCCTTTATGCGCATCGTTAGCGGCGAATACACGAAAGGCATGAAAGTACTTCAGGTTTCTACCGACAAACAAATAAAAATTGCCAATGCAGTTACTTTTATGTCGCGTGAAAGGAGTGCTGCTGACCACGCCCACGCTGGTGATGTCATTGGCATTCACAACCACGGTGGAATTAGTATTGGTGACACCTTTACCCAAGGTGAGAAACTCAACTTTCAAGGAATACCAAATTTCGCCCCGGAATTATTTCGTCGCGCTCAACTGAAAGACCCACTCAAAGCAAAAGCGCTACAAAAAGGCTTAAATCAACTTTCTGAAGAAGGTGCGACACAAGTCTTTCGCCCCATTATTAATAGCTCTCAAATATTGGGTGCTGTCGGTATTCTGCAATTTGATGTGGTTGCTCACAGATTAAAGCATGAATACGGTGTTGATTGTCAATTTGAAGCAATTGCCGTTGCCACAGCACGTTGGGTTACAGGCAGTGATAAAGATATTGAGCAACTCAAAATAAAAGCGGGTAATAATGTCGCAATAGACAGTGCGGGGATGTTGTCTTATCTAGCACCAAGCATGGTTAACTTACAGTTGACGATGGAGCGTCATCCGAATCTTATATTCAGCGCCACTCGAGAACACTAAAGAATAGACAATAAAAAACCCGGTAAAAGCCGGGTTTTTTATTGTTAATTGATTAACCTACTAGTCATCCGAAACAATCGGCTTAACTACTTGAGCAATACAATGTTTTGTTAGATAGCCTGTATCTGTGCCGCTCTCATTTCTAACCACCGCATATTCAGCATTCGAACGTAAGATTTCACAAAGTACATTGTCAATCGTGTCACTCTCTTTAACAATAATATTGGTGCCCGCCTCACTCGGCTTGGCATCAATCATGACCGACTCTGCATGAAGCACGTGTGAACGGTTTACCTTCTTAACAAAGTTGGTTACGTAGTCATCCGCAGGGCTCATCAAGATTTCTTGAGGCGAGCCATGTTGAATGAGTTCGCCACCATTAAGAATGGCAATTTGGTCACCAATCTTAAGCGCTTCGTCCAGATCATGAGTAATAAAGATAACCGTTTTATGCAACTCACTTTGAAGCTCCAAAAGAAGGTCTTGCATATCGCTTCGAATGAGTGGATCCAGCGCACTGAAGGCCTCGTCCATCATTAAAATTTCAGTATCGCAAGTAAGTGCACGAGCCAAGCCTACACGTTGTTGCATACCGCCAGACAACTGCGAAGGATAGCGGTCTTCATAGCCATCCAAACCAACACGATCAATCCATCTCTGTGCTCGTTTCTCAGCCTCTTCGCCCTCAATACCTTGAAGGTGAATACCGTAGCAAACATTATCCATAACAGTCTTGTGTGGCAACAAAGCAAAGCTCTGGAAAACCATTGCCGTTTTTTGCTGCCTAAAGCGTCTTAATTGCTCAGGAGCCATCTGAATCACATCCTCACCACCAATCATAATTGAACCAGAAGTTGGCTCAATAAGACGGTTAATGTGGCGAATCAACGTTGACTTACCCGAGCCTGAAAGACCCATAATAACTTCAATGTTTTTATTCTTCAGATTAAGATTGATGTTACTCAGGCCGAGCACGTGTTTGTGCTCTTTAAGCAAGTCACCTTTACCCATGCCGTTCTCAACGTGCTTAAGCACCGTTTTGGCGTTCGGACCAAAAATCTTTGTCAGATTTGAGATTTTAACTTTAATATCTTGTGTCATAGTACGTCTCCACTACGGTGTTTTTGTATCCTGGTACCAAAGGCCTGTGACACTCTGTCAAAGACAATAGCCAAGGCAACAATGGCTAAACCATTAAGCATACCCATTGATAAGTACTGGTTTTGAACCGCTTGCAATACTGGCAAACCGAGACCGGCCACACCGATCATCGAAGCAATTACCACCATTGATAGCGCCATCATAATAGTCTGGTTCACACCAGCAAAAATATTTGGCAGTGCCAGTGGAATTTGCACACTCATTAAGCGCTGTTTATAACTTGCGCCAAACGCATCAGCGGCCTCCATCGCCTCTTTGTCTACAAGGCGAATTCCGAGGTTTGTCAGGCGAACAATTGGCGGCATCGCGTAAATACATACCGCAATCAAACCTGGCGCCTTACCGATACCGAGCAACATAACCACCGGAATCAAGTATACAAAAGATGGAATCGTTTGCATAATGTCCAAAATAGGCGTGATAACCGATTGCGCTCGATTGGACCTTGACATCCAAACGCCCATCGGTATACCTACAGCAAGACACATCATCGTCGCAACCGTTACCAAAGTAACGGTAGATAACATTGGCTCCCACATGCCAAATACACTAATCGCAAAAATACCCAACATAGAGCTAATGCTCACCTTGATGCTTCTCGAGCCCGCCCAAGCAAGGGCGCCAACAAGCAACAAGAAAATTGGCCAAGGCATTGCAAGCAACAAATCTTCAAAGCCATCCAAGAATGCAAGAAGAGGTTCAAACATCCATTCGATAAAACCACCAAATTCACGAGTGAAGTCTCTAAAAGCACTGTCTACACAACCTCGTGAGTTCATCATCACATCGGCTGGGATGGATATCGCGTTATTGAGAAACAACCAAACATCGGAAGTTTCTATCGCACCTTGAATGCGCTCAGGAAATTCACCAACGAAGCTCGTCATCAAACCCGGATCAGATGACATAAACTCTACTGCCGATGAATCGTACACCGACTCAACCTCTTCAGCTAAAGCAGCAACACGATCTGACAAAGAATACTCAGCCCCTTCCGGAACGGCATTAACTGGCACCTCCGACTTAAACCTAACCTCAAGACGGCCAATTTTTGTATCGATCGTTCTTAGCGCTCTTTCACTAAGGTCGCCTAGATTGCTACTGGCAAATTGCGTTGATAATTGCTGAACCTTTTCCGCAAGAAGCGAGCCATTATCAATGAATGGCATGAGTTGTTGATCAATCGCACTGACTTCTGTTCTTAATGAAGCCTCTTTGAGGGCGTGAGCCAAAGCTTCAGGATTTGCTGTAAGTGATTCAAGTTTGGCGACCGCCTTATATCCATCAATCAAGTCAATCGCCTTGGAATGACTGGCAATGCCCAATTCATTAATGTTCTGAATTAGAACCTTCACCTCGTCAAAAGTGTTAATGCTAAATTCTTTTCCTTTAGAGCCAATCACATCGCCAAGCGCTTTTACTTGCTCAAAATGCGCAGTTACTTGTTCTGCGGTTGATAACTGATCAACGTTGAGCTTGAGTGCGTCTACCTGGGCATTCAGGCCATCAATCTGAGTGATAACGTCTTGTTTAAAGACGCCACTTAGTGATTCCGCTTTATTTTGAAATGAGTCCGACAGGCTATTTACACGGTCGATTAAATCGGCTGCACCCTCTTGAGATTTGATAAGTGGAACTTGCTCTACAAGTTCTTTTAATGTAGTCGAGACACCATCGAATGATTCCACCAAACCAGAATAAGACTGGGTAGAATTTAGAGATTGCTGTAAGCTCTCAATTGTGTTTGAATAATGATCAAACGCTGCGGTTGATGTTGATTCATAATTGGCACTAAGAGCTTCTTGATAGGGACTCTACCGACGCTAACAATTGCTCTGAATTGTTAATCTGTGCTAGTGGATTGGAGTCTCCTGAGAATTCTTTTAATGTACCGGCTTTTTCTTCAGCGCGGTCAACCAAAACGCGAGCTCGCTCTGTTATGGTTACCAATTGTGAGTAGTCAGTCGCCTCAGCAACTTGTAGCGTTAATTCATCCGAACGTGCCAACATTCTTTGGATAAAATCCAAATCTTTGTTGTCCATTCTAAGGCCAGCAATGTCAGCTGCATTAGGCAAGCACTCTAGTATGTCTTGCTTTGGTATGGGTCTAATCGCCATGTATTACTCCAGTTATCTATAAAAAATTGCCCGCATCCATGTTGACTGCGGGCAATTGATATTTCTTTGTAAGACTACTCTAAATTATAGAGCTGCCTTAACTGCTGCTGCAACATCAGCACTTACCCAAGCTTCCCAAATATCACTATTTGCAAGGAAGTGAGCAGCGGCGTCTGCACCAGTAGCTGAGTTTTCGTCCATCCAAACTAGTTCAGCGTTAAGAGCTGCACCAGGCATAACACGAGCACTGAAGTAATCTACAACTTCTGGACCACCGTATCTGTGAAGGTTGTCACTGATTACAGTAGCTACACGTGAGTGAATCCATGCAGATGGTTGTGGATCAGCACATTCTGCCAACGCAATACAACCGACCCATGCATCATCACCAGCGTATGGAAGATCCCAAGGAACTTGTTGCATGTCAAACTTACCAACCAATGCAGTTGGGTTCCAGTAGTAACCGAACCAGCCTTCGCCTTGCTCAGCTGCTTTAGCAATTGAACCGTCAAGACCAGCAGCAGAACCTGGATCAACCAGCTCCCAACCTAGGTCAGCCATACCGTAAGCTCTAAATAAGTTGTTGTTCACTAACTGACAACCCCAACCTGCTGGGCAACCATGGAACTTGCCGCCAAATAAATCAGGGCGAGCTAGAACTGCTGCAACAGAAGTTAGTTCAGGATTAGCATCCAATGTGTGTGGAAGGACAAACCAGCCTTCACCAACGCCCGTAATTGGCGCCGCAGTACCAAGATGCAATCTACCCGCATCAACTGCAGAGTCAAGCAAATCAGATACAGCGTTAGCCCATAACTCTGGCGCTACGTCTGGTGAACCTTTTTCGTTCATTGAAGTAAATGTAGGCATTGTTGCACCAGCAACAAGCTCCACTTCACAACCCATCGCTGTCAACACTGTCGCGTCGATACTAGCAATCATCGAAGCTGAAGCCCAGTTCATATCGGCAATAGTAACTTTACCACACGAAGCTGCGTTAGCAGTTGTGCTAAGTAACAATGCACCCGCTAGGGCACCCGCTACTTTAGTTGTTAATCGTACGTTCATACGTTTCTCTCCTTAGTTTTTTAAAAAAATCACTCAGAGTGAATGCCAAATAAACATTCAAACCGAAAGGCAATTATAGCAAACCAAAATATTAGGTAAAGCTCTTTTTAATTAAATTGTTGATGAGTTAAAAGAAAATCATTAAATTTTTGAAAAGAACTTTTGAATCTTTTGTTCTTTAAAAGAAAGTTATCAATTTATGGATATTTAAACTCTCGAAAACTCCTATTAACAAAGCGCTCTCTTGAACATCCAACTTTTCACCGCGAAAGGGGTTTAATGACTTAAAAATAGCAATCTATTGGGAAAATCGATTTACATAATCATCATTTTTCGTCGGAAAAACGATCAAAAACTAAGCAAATATTAATAAAGTTAGTCTATGCTGAGGTAAAAAATCCATCAAAAAAATCAAGAGAATTTTCTATTCGCTGGCTTCGCCCTGCTCTTCAGACTCATCATCGTCATCGGATTCAGCAATTTTAGCTATAGAGACCAGTTGCTCATTCTCTGCAATGTTGATTAGCGTCACACCTTGGGTGTTTCGGCCAATAATAGAAACATCAACAGCGCGCGCCCTAACCAAAGTGCCTTTATTCGAAATAAGCATCATTTCGTCTTCGTCGGTCACTTGAATAGCGCCAACCACTTTGCCGTTACGATCCGACGTTTTAATCGAAATAACACCCGAGCCGCCACGAGCTTGAGAGCGATACTCTTCTAAATCGGTACGCTTACCGTAGCCTTTCTCGGTAGCTGTCAAAATAGGATCGGAAGACTCTGCAACAATAAGTGAGACAACTTTATCGCCTTTAGCGAGTTTAATACCACGAACACCAATAGCAGTACGTCCCACTGCTCGAACATCAGCCTCTTTAAATCGAATCGATTTGCCCTCAGATGAGAATAACAAGATATCGTGCTCACCCGCGGTGATTTCAACACCCACCAATTTGTCTTCATCACGCAGTTCGATAGCAATAATGCCGCCTTTTCTTGGGCGAGAGAAGTTGCTTAGCGATGTTTTCTTACAAGTACCAGAGCTGGTGACCATAAAGACAAACTGATCCTCTGTAAATTCTTTAACTGGCAGAATAGCGTTAATCACCTCTTCTTTTTCAAGTGGCAGTAAATTAACAATCGGCTTGCCTCTAGCGGTACGAGACGCCATTGGTAATTCGTAAACCTTCAACCAATGCACTTTGCCGGTTGAAGAAAAACACAACACAGTATCGTGTGAATTGGCAACAAATAAATGATCAACAAAATCTTCATCCTTCATTTTCGTTGCCGCTTTGCCTTTACCACCACGGCGCTGCGCCTGATAATCACTCAATGACTGCGCTTTAACATAACCCCCGTGAGAAAGAGTGACAACGCGCTCTTCTTGAGCGATCAAATCTTCAAGGGTAAGATCAATCTTATGCTCAATAATTTCGGTCATTCTCGCCGAGCCATAATTCTCGCGAATCTCGCCAAGTTCGTCACGAATCACTTGCATTAGTAAATCAGGATTTTGTAAGATATCTAAAAGCGCTTTAATTTGCTCTAATAGTTCGTTAAATTCATTAAAAATCTTGTCTTTTTCAAGACCGGTCAATCGGTGGAGCTTTAAGTCAAGAATAGCTTGAGCTTGTTTTTCTGACAACTGGTAATCGCCATTTTTCTGTAAACCCAATTCTGGAATCAAATCCTGTGGCTTGAATTGTGCCATGTCACGATCGCCAATCAGCTCTTGAATCACGGAACCATTCCATGTTTTAGCCGCCAAACTTACGCGAGCATCGGCTGGGTTCGGAGCCGCCTTAATAAGCTCGATGATTTCATCAATATTATGCAGCGCAACTGACAAACCCTCTAAAAGGTGTGCGCGATCTTTGGCTTTATTAAGCTCATAAATCGAACGACGAGTAACGACTTCACGACGGTGAGCAATAAAGGCGCTCAAAATCGATTTGAGATTCATTAATTTTGGCATGCCACCATCAATGGCCACCATATTAATACCGAAAACTGTTTGCATCTCTGTCAGCTTGTAGAGATTATTAAGCATTACTTCTGGCACTTCACCGCGACGCAACTCAATGACCATGCGCATACCGTCTTTATCGGACTCATCTCTAAGACCGGTAATGCCGTCAATTTTCTTGTCTTTAACCAATTCCGCAATTTTACCAATCAGTCTGGCTTTGTTCACTTGATATGGTAGTTCGGTAACCACAATACTTTGCTTGTCTTCACCCTCAACATGAGAGCGTGAACGCATGTAAATTTTGCCCTTACCTGTCTCGTAAGCTTCACGAATACCAGAGGCACCATTAATAATACCGGCTGTTGGGAAATCAGGCCCTGGCATGATTTCTAATAATTCGTCAACGGTGATGTCGTCGTTATCAATAACACGCAAACAAGCATCAATCACTTCCGTTAAGTTGTGCGGCGGAATATTGGTCGCCATACCTACCGCAATACCCGATGAGCCATTGGCTAATAAGTTGGGTACTCGAGTCGGCAAAACCGACGGCTCACTTTCTGAGCCATCGTAGTTATCAATAAAGTCTACCGTGTCTTTATCGAGGTCTTTGAGTAGCTCGTGAGAGAGTTTGGCCATACGAATTTCTGTGTACCGCATAGCGGCTGCGCTATCGCCGTCAACAGAACCGAAGTTACCTTGACCATCAACAAGGATATTACGCATTGAAAATGGCTGCGCCATACGTACAATAGTGTCGTAAACAGCGGTGTCGCCGTGCGGGTGATATTTACCAATAACGTCACCAACAATACGGGCGGATTTTTTGTAAGATTTGTTGTAATCATTACCAAGCACCTCCATAGCAAAAAGAACGCGTCGGTGGACCGGTTTTAAACCATCTCTAACATCGGGTAAAGCGCGCCCTACAATAACACTCATGGCGTATTCCAAATAGGAATCGCGCATTTCGTCTTCGATGGTTACAATGGGGAATTTTGGCTCGAAATACTCAGGGGAATCGACGTTGTCAGACATACAAAAAAACCGTAAAGAAAGCTAGATTTTATTGTACCCTAGATGGGTAAAAAACACAGCTAAAATCGTCTGATATTGTGTAGAAAAATACCCTTATTTATTGCGCTTTTTGACAGACTTTGCCAGAGTGCGCAGTAGTGCTTCAGTATCGTCCCAACCAAGACAACTGTCGGTGATACTAACACCGTATTCAAGCGAAGCCAATGGGCCCACTTTTTGATTTCCTTCATTAAGATGTGACTCAATCATAACGCCAAAAACCTTTTCAGAGCCCGATTCAATTTGTCCGGCAATCTCAGCGCCAACTTTGATTTGATTCTTAAATTGTTTTTCAGAGTTCGCGTGAGAGAAATCTACCATCACTTTTTCAATCAAATTTTTGTTTTTCAATGACTCGCAAGTGCTTTCAACGTGACTCTGTGAGTAATTAGGGCCGTCATGACCACCTCTAAGAATGATATGGGCCGTCTCATTGCCTGAAGTGGTAAAGTGACTAATACCGCCTTTTTTGTTGACTGAGAGCAGGTGATGAGGACTGTTGGCCGAAGTAATCGCATCAATTGCAACCGTTAACGAACCACCAGTGCCATTTTTAAAGCCTACCGGGCACGATAACGCTGACGCCAATTCACGGTGTGATTGACTTTCTGTTGTACGTGCACCGATTGCACCCCAAGAAATTAGGTCTGACAAATATTGTGGCGTTAGGATATCCAAATACTCAACACCCGCTGGCATGCCCATTTCAGCTAAATCTGAAAGCAAATGCCTAGCACTAGAAAGACCTTGGTCAATATCAAAACTCTCATCTAAATACGGATCGTTAATTAGGCCTTTCCAGCCAACGGTTGTACGTGGCTTTTCAAAATAAACACGCATCACGATAAATAGATCTTCTTCTAGCTCAGATTTTAATGCCGATAGCTTTTCAGCGTATTCACGAGCCGCCTTAGTGTCATGAATTGAGCATGGACCCACCAACACCATTAAACGTTTATCTTCACCAAAGAGTATGTCTTTAATAACTTGTCTTGCATGATAAACACCTTGCGAAGCTTGCTCCGACAATGGATACTTGCTTATTAATGTGTTAGGCGCAACCATAGGGGCGCTAGACGTAATACGGATATTATCAGTTAAGTACTTCATAGGGGTTATTTTTGGTTTTTGATTAAAGCGTAAGCAGAATGATTGTGAATTGACTCAAAGTTTTCAGACTCTAAGCAGTAAAAATTAATTTTATCGTTATTGTTAAGCTCAACAGCAATGTCGCGGACCAAATCCTCAACAAATGCAGGATTGTCATAGGCCCTTTCAGTCACTATCTTTTCGTCTTCACGCTTAAGAATAGCGTACAGCTCGCAAGAGGCTTTTTGCTCAGCCAGATCGATCAAATCTTCCAGTGCCAATTCTGCGCCTTTTGTTGCTTTTGCTTCGATAGTAATGTGCGATCTTTGGTTATGTGCACCATACTTTGAAATACTCTTAGAGCACGGGCAGAGACTTGTCACCGGCACCACAACTTTCATAGAAACCTCAGCCTGACCTTCAATTAACTTACCATTAATCGTCACCTGGTAGTCCATTAAGCTTTCAACACCTGACGAAGGTGCTGATTTTTTCCTAAAAAATGGAAATTCAACACTGATATGGGCGCTATCTGAATTAAGTCTCTCAGCCACCCTGCTAACCAACTCAACAAAACTCTGGGCAGTAAACGAGCATTCCTGTTCGTTCAAAATCTCAATAAAGCGGGACATGTGCGTGCCTTTAACATTGGCCGGCAAGCTCACAGTCATGGTGAAATTACCCACCGACGGGCAAGACTCACCCGCACGATTGACAAAAGTAATAGGATGGGAGATGTCCTTGATACCGACTTCGTTAATAACGATATTTCGAATATCCGCAGTGTTTTGTGTATCAGGCAAGTTATGGCTTTTCATAATGTTTTTATTGTGAGTAAGTGACTGCTGATCTGGCTGTTTCCCAAACGGTAACTTCTTTGACTGTAACGTCTTTTGTATTAATCAAAAGCGCAACCTCATCAAATATATATTTTGCAATATTTTCAGCGGTAGGATTAAGAACGTCAAACGGTGGGATTTCATTTAGATATTGGTGATCAAGTCTTTTAGCAACAGACTTGGTCTGATTCTTTATTTCTCGAAAGTCAATGGCGATTCCCATATCGTTCAGAACTTCTGAACACACCGACACCTCAACACCCCAATTATGACCATGGAGTCTTGAACAATTACCGGGATAGTTGCGCAAAGAATGCGCAGATGCGAAATCTGTTACAATTTTTAGGACGAACATTTTCGGAAAAATTGTTAAAAATGAAAGATTATACCCGTTTGATCCTAAAAATTACACTTACAATCAGTGGGCAATTACTCGCTAGCCTCAAGGCCAACAACATTCTGATAACCCTTAGGCAGCATATTACCGCGACGAGCTCTGTGGCCAATGTAATTGGTTAAATCTAGGAACTTGATACTAAGGTGTTGCTTGCCAGAATAGACTTTTAACTTTTGCTCTTCAGTGATAACGCACAGACCAACCACAAACTCCTCTCGGGCCTTTAAATCTTTGGTTGGAATTTGAATCAATTTATTGCCCTTTCCTTTTGAAAGTTGTGGCAATTCTGACACTGGAAATACCAGTAATCGTCCACGATTAGTAGCAACACAGACAAATTGAGACTCCAAGTCTTGAACAAAGACTATACCCATCACCGCCGACTCTTTAGGCAAAGTAATGGCGTTTTTTCCAGATTTGGTTTTTGAGCTTAAGTCACCAAGGGTAGCAATAAAACCATAGCCCGCATCGGAAGCCAGCATGATAAGTTGTGACTCTTCCCCCATCACAACATCCCTAAACTCAGCACCCAATGGGGGGGCCAGTCTGCCAGTTAAAGGCTCGCCTTGTCCTCGTGCACTCGGCAAACTATTGGCTGAGAGCGAATAAGCGCGACCAGTTGAATCCATGAAAAAGGCCAATTTATTGCTTTTCCCTTTTGCGCTCTTCAGGAAAGTATCACCCGATTTGTAGTTAAGCGATGCAGGGTCAATATCATGGCCCTTTGCCGCCCTAACCCAACCCTTTTCACTGAGCACAACAGTGACATTTTCTGCAGGAGTTAAATCATCTTCGCTAAAGGCTTGAGCCGATGTGATGTCTTGAATAATTTGACAGCGACGCTGATCGCCAAACTCTTCAACAATTGCTTGCAATTCTTTCTTAATAAAGGTTTTTAGGCGAGTGTCGCTAGACAGTATCAACTCAAGGGTTTTTCGCTCTTTGCCAAGCGCATCCTCTTCACTCTTTATTTTTCCTTCTTCCAGTTTTGCCAAATGGCGTAACTTCAATTCAAGAATGGCTTCGGCTTGAATCTCGCTGAGTGTAAAGTGCTTCATTAGCACCGGTTTTGGTTTATCCTGCGCACGAATAATAGCGATTACTTCATCGATATTCAGATAGGCAATCAACAAGCCCTCAAGAATGTGCAATCGATCAAGGATTTTACCCAGTCGACACTCTAATCGATTGACAACAACCTGTGTTCTAAATTGCAGCCACTCCTTAAGCATTGGCACCAAAGCCTTCACTTGCGGCTTGCCATCAAGGCCAATCACGTTCATATTGACGCGATAATTTTTCTCAAGGTCTGTTGTCGCATATAAATGCAACATCAGCTGCTCGGTATCCACCCTATTAGAGCGCGGCACAATAACAATACGTGTTGGGTTCTCATGATCGGACTCGTCACGAATATCATCCACCAAAGGTAGTTTTTTATCCCGCATTTGACTGGCAATTTGGGTAATTACCTTAGCGCCTGATGTTTGATAAGGCAGCGCCTCAATAACAATTTCACCGTCCTCTTTAACGTATCTGGCGCGCATTTTCACCGAGCCATGGCCAGTTTCATACATTGAGCGCAACTCTTTGGCCGAGCTAACAATATAAGCACTCGTTGGATAGTCTGGCGCTGGAATAATCTCGAGTAAAGCATCGAGATCTGTTGAAGGCTTTTCTAGTAATTTAATACAAGCCGACATTACCTCAGTCAAATTATGTGGCGGCACGTCGGTAGCCATACCCACCGCAATTCCTGACGTACCGTTGAGTAATAAATTGGGCACCTGAGCTGGTAGTTGCTTCGGTTCTTGCAGGGAGCCATCAAAATTATCCGCCCAAGTAACCGTCCCTTGATTGATTTCACTAAGCAAGAGGTCCGCATAAGGGGATAACTTGGATTCCGTGTAACGCATTGCCGCAAAAGACTTAGGATCGTCCGGTGCGCCCCAGTTACCTTGGCCATCAATAAATGGATAACGATATGAAAATGGCTGCGCCATCAGTACCATCGCCTCATAACAAGCGCTGTCACCATGCGGGTGGAACTTACCCAACACGTCACCGACGGTTCTTGCTGATTTTTTGAATTTTGCAGTAGACTTTAAGCCCAATTCACTCATCGCATAAATAATACGACGCTGAACCGGTTTTAGACCATCGCCAATAAACGGCAGTGCGCGGTCAAGAATGACATACATCGAATAGTCAAGATAGGCACGCTCACTAAACTCTCCTACACTTTGCTGCTCAAGGCCAATTTGGCTCATTCGTTCCTTTATCTGCTAATTGATTTTGCACGAGGGTACGTGCGGTTTGTGCTATTTTAATTCAACTGGGCGTCTCATTAAGATAATTTAAGATTGTTGTAAATAGATTTTAAAGTTGGGCCTGAGGAGGGGTAATAAATTTAACCGTTTTTAAGCTGCTGATGTAGCACCCTTCTTCAATATGAAAAAATGGTAAAAATACTCAGAATAGAATCACATGGTATTTTGAGCAAGCTCAATTTATCAGCCAATTGGTGAAATCATTTTACGACCACCCAAGCAATGCAAGTGAATATGAAAAACAACTTGTCCGCCATCTGCATTGCAATTCATTACCAGTCGATAGCCACTCTCGGCGAAACCACGCTCTTTGGCAATCCTTGTTGCTGTAAGGCTTAACTCTCCCATTAATTCAGCGTTATCTGCATCATTTGGTGTTGAGATATGCTCTTTCGGAATCACCAAAAAATGCTCGGGAGCTAGGGCATTAATATCCTTAAATGCCAAAACCCTATCATCCTCATAGAGTTTTTCTGCAGGAATATCGCCTGCAATAATTTTACAAAATAAACAATCAGTCATTCTTTTTTCCTAAATTTCAACAAATAAATCAGCATAAATACTGTCTTATTATATCTCGCCTGCTGACACATATTCCTCAAAAACAAGAGTTAGTTTCTTGGATAAAGCGTTTCCGTGTGACCATCAACAGCTAAGATTTGGCCAGAAATATGTTTGCCAAAATCTGACGCTAAAAAGCAAATAGAATGTGAAATTTCCTCTGGATCGACAAAGCACTGCATTGATGTACCAATTGCATACATTCTACGCACCTCTTCTGGCTCAATATTATCAGCTAGCGCGTGCGCACTAATCACCCTCTCCATACGGTCACCATTAACATTTCCCGGAACAATGCCATTGACTCAAATATTATCAGGGCCGAGCTCCATTGCCAAAGTCTTGGTAAAACCTGTGACTGCCCATTTAGCTGCCGCATAAGGTGTGCGATTTGGGAAGCCAAGAATTCCCGCGCCCGAAATTAGATTAATAATCACCTCACTTTGTTGTTTTTTAAAGATTGGCACCACTCATCTTACGCAATAGAACTGCGCATTAATGCCAACAGCCATACAACTGTCCCACTCATCATCACTGATTTCTTCAACGGATTTTGTTGGTCCACTGATACCAGCATTATTGACCAAAATATCGAGACCACTTGGCAAAATTTCCTCAAAAATTGGGTCCAGATTGCTGGATTTAGAGACATCACAAACGAAGGTTATAATCCCTTCTGGCAGCGTTTTTAAGGAGGTTTCATCAATATCACAGGTAAAAACTTTGGCGCCAATATTGTGCATTGCTATCGCTGTCGCCCTACCCATGCCATCACCGCCTGCGGTGATGAAAACTCTTTTACCTTCCAATGAAATATTCATTTCAATCCCCCAATCAAAACCATAAAGTTGGGATTATAAAACAATTAGTTATTCCCAGAAAAGAACTTCTGCCCCAACAAACCCGCAATGATGAGAGTAATACCAAGTACTGTAGAGGGCATGATGACCTCACCCAGAACAAAATACAGCACCACCAAAGATAAAAACGGCGTAACAAAAGCTAAGCTAGTCACTCTTGACACTGTTGAAGAGCGACTCAAGGCGGACTGCCATAAGACAAAAGTAATGCCCATTTCAAACAAGCCAATATAGGCGGCACCAAGCAGGCCATTGATACTAGGTAATTCGAATGTGGATCCTAGAAAAACAGCCAATACGACAAATGGCAAACTGAATAAAAATATCAAGAAAAGACTGACAACAATATCGTTGCCTTTCTTTGTATTGAACAACCAAAATAACGCCCAAATGACGGTCGTTGATAATGCCAGAATAACACCTAGAGTATTGCTAAACTCAAGCGCAAACAGGTTGCCTTTAGTAGCAATGATAAGCACACCAACATAACTAACAACAACCCCAAGAAAAGCCTTAAATCTCATCTTTTGTTTAAGGATGGGAATGGATAACAACACCATCATCACTACCCAAGAGTAATTGATTGCCATGGCCTCTTGCGCGCTCAATAAGTCATAAGCCTCAAAAAGAACAATATAGTAAAGACAAGGATTGAGTAGAGACAAAGGAATAAGTCTTGCCATTGCTGCTTTTGGGTATTGGCGAAGCAAATGCAGTTTTTGCTGCAGCAGAATAATAACAAAAAGCGCTGCAATTGAAAACAGTGTGGCATAAAAAACCAATTGTATTGGCGATAGATATGCCAGTGATAATTTAAAGGCAGAAGCAACCGTTGACCAAAAAAATATAGCGATAGCGGCAAAGCAGTAGGCTTGATTTTGATTACTTATTGAACGAAACATTGTGCGCTAAACCCTTATTTATAACTCAGGCCAAACAAAGGCCTTAAATACTTAACCCTTTTAATAATCAACTCATAACTCAGCCAGCTAAGCAACAACGTAAAAACAATGATCAATACAAGTTGCAATACAGCTGGCATATCAAGCTTTAATATATAGCTTGTGCTCAAATACTGAAAAAACATATGCACAATATAGATTGGATAAACAGCCGGGCTTAAATAACCCAACAACGCACTCGGCTGATTAAGATAACCATAGGCATAGCCAAAAATAGCATACAGCCATAACATCGATTCTATCGAAATTAACCAAACGGGTACAGCCTCCAAGCCAAACACAAACAAACGAATGAAATAAAGAAACAAAGCTATTAGGAACAACCACAACTTGTGCTTCTGTACCAATGTAAAGAAAGTCTCACCAATGCTTACAAAACAAAATCCAAAGAAAAAGGCAAGTAGGCCAATAAAAAATCCGTGAAGTGTGCCGGCGTACATACTGAAATATTCTGGCGAAATAACAAGTGCTTCTATAATAAATGGAATGGCAATAATTGCCAAGCCTAATGGGCTTTTTAACAAGCGCTTTAGGAGGTCAATGAATGCATTTTCTGGTGATTTTTGAAAATAATGGAATACCGGCAAGCACAAAATAACATAAGCCGTAATATTACCAAGGAACCATAAGTGACCCATGCTGGGCCAGTAAGCAATGGTTTGATCTGTATAAGACTGATAAACAACAAAATGCAAGGGCACAATGACGAGCGAGCCAAAGGCAAGCGGTAAAAAAATTCGCCTCAATCGATCGAAGTATAACGCCCTCCAATCTCGCCTTCTCATGGCAAAGCACACACCCATTCCCGAAACAAAAAACAACAGGGGAATGCGCCAAATATTGACCAACTCCATAAGAATCCAAAGCCATTCCAAGCTATTTTCGCTCTGAATAAAAGCAATTGTCCACGCCCAAGGCTGAAAACTAACAACGGAATGGTAAACGATGAGAATGGCAATAGCAATAACCCTCAGCCAATCTATATCGTGTCGTCGTGCGTCTGTATTCATTTACTCTCAGCTTGTTTAATAAACCATGGAAATTCGCCACTTGGTCGGCGCGATAGTAACACAAAACAGCTGAAAACAAAGCGAATCCGCTGCTATGCAATAAAAATATTGACACCCTCGTAAAGCAAATAAAAACCAAAAAATGCCAAAAGTGCGGCATTGAAATAACTGAGTTTGTTTTTAGAAATTTTGGCGCCCTTCCTGCCAACCATACTCCAAAAGAATACCCCGGTTAGAAAGAAAGGAATGCCGCTCAAATAAAAAATAGCAATATTCAGTGGCAAG
>LWDU01033637.1_pt1 | contig 22042 bp, 23 predicted proteins | sample 727161 | NCBI WGS metagenome assembly LWDU01 (sample SAMN04566230, study PRJNA314399) | hydrothermal vent metagenome | isolation source: deep sea hydrothermal plume seawater | place: Mexico: Gulf of California, Guaymas Basin | collected 2004-07-11
ACTACTTATAACAAAGCTGGTATGTTATTTTTTATTTTTTTTCCAGTTTTATTTTTTTTTATAATTTATTTTTATTTAATAAAAAAATTTAGTACCAAATTTTAGATATGTTAAAAACTATTGAATTTTATTTAATTAAATTATTTATTAAAAAAATAATAAATATTTCTTTAATTTTTTTATGTTTATTATTTATTTTAAGTGTTTTTGGTGAAATCTCTTTTTTTAATGATGAAGAGTCTAATTTTTTCTTACCATTTTTAATTACAGCTTTAGATTCACCATCAACTCTGTTTGAGATTTTTCCATTTATTTTTTTAATTTCTACACAATTTTTTTTTATAGAATTAATTGCTAAAAATGAACTTGATGCACTAAAAGCTCATGGTTTAAGTAATTTTAAAATAATTAAATTATTATTTTTTACATCTATGATTCTTGGATTAATGTTAATTTCATTTTACTACCATTTTTCATCAAAATTAAAATTTATATATTTTGATTTAAAGAATGCCTATTCAAGTGATAATAAATATTTAGCTGTAGCTACAAAAAATGGATTATGGATTAAAGATGAAATTGATGAAAAAATATATATTATAAATGCTAATATAATTGAAGATCATTTTATTAAAGATGTTACTATAAATGAATTCAATGATGAATTTGAGTTAATTCAAATAATGAAATCTCCTAAAGTTGATATATCAAGTGTACAATGGATAATTTTTAATCCTAACATTTCAAAAGGTAACACTACTATTGAATTAGAAGAAAGTATGATTATTAAAACTCATTTTAATCAAAATAAAATCAATAATTTGTTCAAAAATTTATCTTCACTTAATATATTTGAATTATTACAGCTTCAAAAAGACTACAAAGCACTAGGGTATTCTGCTAATGAAATCAAATCTCAACTACACAAACTTATGTCATTTCCTATATATCTAACTTTAATGTCCTTATTATCTTCAGTAATAATGTTTAACATCAAGCGTAATAAGCCTATTATATTTCATATTATGTTAGGTATACTTTTATCAACATTAATTTATTATTTTTACTATTTATTTAGCTTAATGGGAGAAACAGGAAAAATTCCAATTATTGCATCCTCATGGTTACCTTTTTTGGTATTAGCAATTTTTATATCAATTGGATTGGTTAGAATTAATGAAAAATAAATTTATTACTTGCTTATTAATTATATTTTTTTTTCTATTAAATGAAAGCCGCGCATTTAGTGAAGAATTTATTTTCAATGCTTCTGAAATTAATATTGTGGAAAATGGAAATATTATAAAAGCAACTAATGGAATTGCTACTTCAGTTAAGGACAATATAACTTTAAATGCAAAAAAATTTATATACAATAAAAAATTGTTAGTTTTAAATGCTGAAAATGGAATAGCTAAAGCAGTTAATGAAAATATTGAAATAAAAGCAAATAAATTTATATACGATCAAAAAACATCAATCATAAATGCTACCGGAAATGTTGAAATAAGAGATTTAATAAAAAAAACTTTAATTAAATCTCAAAATATCTTTTATCATATAAATGAAAAAATAATTAAATCACCGACTGATTCAAGTATAGAAGATGATATAAAAAACTTTTTTTTAGTAAAAAGTTTTACATACACTTTAAATGATGATTTGATTAAAGTAAATAAAGCAAAAATAATTGATTTTGAAAAAAATATATTACAAGTTGATAAAGCTTATATAAATTTAGCATCTAAGAAATTAATAGGTAAAGATTTGTCTATTGATTTTAATAATAAATCACTTCAAAACGATAATGAACCAAGATTGAAAGGTAATACTATTTCTAGCGATGGAAATGAAACAATAATCACAAAAGGTGTTTTTACTACTTGCAAAAAAAATGATAATTGTCCTCCATGGCAACTTTCTGCAAAAAAAATAAAACATGATAAAGAAAAAAAAATAATTTATTATGAAAATGCATGGTTAAAACTTTATGATAAACCAGTATTTTATTTTCCAAAATTTTTTCATCCAGATCCTTCTGTTAAAAGACAATCGGGTTTTTTAATGCCTACTTTTAAAGACTCAAGTACTTTGGGTGCATCTTTTCATATTCCATATTACAGTGTTATATCCGACAATAAAGATTTTACATTCACACCAAGATTTTACAAAGGTGAAAAAATGTTATTACAATCTGAATATAGATCTGTTAATGCAAAAACTAATAGTGTCATCGATTTTAGTTTCTTTAATGAAAAAAATAATCCTACTAAAAGTCACTTTTTTTCAAACACATCTAAAAAGTTAGATTTTACTAATTTTGATGAAAGTGAATTAACTCTTAAATTGGAACAAACTTCAAACGATACATACTTAAAGACATATAAACTAAAATCACCTATAATAAACAATACAAACACGCTATCATCATCTCTAGGAATTAGAGCATACAGAGAAGATTTATCTTTTAGTGCAAACTTCCAAGTTTATGAAAGCTTAAATGAATCAAGTAATGATAGATATGAGTTTATCTATCCAAATTATAGTTTATTAAAAAAATTTGAAAATCCTACAAAATTAAATGGAAATTTTTTATTTAGCTCTTCTGGTTTTTTTAAACATTACGACACAAATGTACTCGAAAAAGTTATAATCAATGATCTTATTTTCAATTCAGGTTCTAATTATACAAAAACTGGATTTAAAAATAATTACAATGTTTTAATAAAAAATATTAATACAAACTCTGAAAACTCAAAAAAATATAAAAAAAATAGTAATTATAAAATAGCATCATTAATTGAATATAACTCTTCATATCCTTTGAAAAAAAATGGAATTAATTACAATGATATATTAAAACCAATGATATCTTTAAGATTTAGTCCAAATGATAATAAAGACATGAAAAATGAAGATAAAAGAATTAATATTGATAATATTTTTAGCCTTAATAGATTAGGTTCAAATGATGCTGTAGAAGGTGGTGCATCATTAACTTATGGTGTTGAATTTTTAAAGACAGACAAATATTCAGGAAAAGATTTCTTTGGAGCCAAAATTGCGAATATTTTTAGAGTTGAAGAAAATAAAAACTTACCAAATAACAGCAAACTTGGTGAAAAAACCTCTGATATTGTTGGTGGCATAAATTTTAATCCAAATAATGTTTTTAAAATTAAGTATGATTTTTCTGTAGATGATAATTTAAAAGATAATAATTATGAATTATTAACGACAGAATTTAAGGTAAATAATTTTGTAACTAGTTTTGAATATCTTAATGAAAACAATACAGCTGGAAAAGAAAGCTACTTTACCAATAAAACTTCTTATTCCATAAATGATTCTAAAAGTTTAATATTTGAAAGTAGAGAGAATAAAAAAACTAACCTTACAGAATTTTATAATTTAATCTACCAATATCGTAATGATTGTTTGATTGCTGCTTTAGAATATAATAAAAATTATTACACCGACCAAGATTTAAAACCTGGAGAAAATATTTTCTTCAATTTAACAATTGTTCCCTTTGGCAAAACAAGTAGTCCAAATTTAAAATAAATATGAAAAAAAAAATACTTGGAATAATAATCTTTTTATTAATATTTAATTTAAAAGCATATTCTGAAAATAACATTTTTTTATCTTATAAAATTGAAGATACAATTATTACAAATGTAGATATAAAAAATGAATCAAAATATTTAATGGCTTTAAATAATCAGTTAAAAAACCTTGATAATAAAAAAATTTTAAAAATAGCAGAGGCCTCTATAATTAGAGAAACAGTTAAAAAAATTGAACTTTTAAAGTATTTTAGCCTCAATCAAGAAGACAAAATAATAGATAATGTAATTAAAGATTTCTATTTAAAGTTAAATTTAGATAATCTGAGCGATTTTGAAAAATATTTAAATGATTACGATTTAACTATTAGTGATATTAAAAAAAAAATTGAAATTGAGATAACTTGGAATCAATTAGTATACGATAGGTATAAAAATCAAATTAATATAGATCATAAAAGTTTAAAAAAAAAAAATAAAAAAACTAAGTGCTTCTCAATATAAAAAAAATTACCACCTATCAGAAATATTTTTTGAAAAAAAAGAAAAATCTATAAATGATACATTTAAACAAATTGAAGAGAGTATTAAAGAAATTGGATTTAAAAATACAGCAAATATTTATAGTATATCTGAGAGTGCTAAATTTGGAGGAGACTTAGGCTGGATTGAAGAAAAAAACCTTTCTAATAAATTATCGCTTGTTTTAAAAAAATTAACTGTTGGTAGTTATACAAAGCCTATTCTAATAGGAAATAAATTTTTGATACTAAAGCTTAATGAAATTAAAAATGATAAAATTCAAGTTAATGAAAAAGAAGAATTAATCAAAATGATTGAATATGAAAAAAATAGACAATTAGGGCAATTTTCAAAAATTTATTATGATAAAGTAAAAATTAATACCCTAATTAATGAATTATAAACCTATAATAGTTATAGCTGGAGAACCTCATAGCATTTTTTTAGAAATTTTTTTTAAAGCTAAAAAAATTAATAATTTTAAAAGACCAATAATTATAATTGTGTCAAAAAAACTACTAGTTCAACAAATGAAACGGTTGGGTTTTAATTTTAAGATTAATCTAATTGATCAAAATAAAACAAATTTTGATAACCTCGATAACAAAAAAATCAATTTAATTAATGTTAATTTTAAATTTAAGAAAATTTTTGATAAAATTTCAGATAAATCTAATCTTTATATAGCTGAATGTTTTACTCTAGGTCTCAAACTTTTAAAAAAAAATAAATGTGCAGACTTAATTAATGGTCCAATTTCTAAAAAAAATTTTTTAAAAGAAGATTTTTTAGGTATTACAGAATACCTGGCCAATAAAACTAATAAAAAAAATAAAGTAGCTATGTTAATTTATAATAAAGAATTATCTGTAAGCCCAATCACTACTCACTTACCTGTAAATAAAATTCATAAACATCTAACAAAAGCAAAAATTATAAATCAAGTAAAATTAATTACACAATTTTATAAAAAAGAATTTAATAAAAATCCTAAAATCGCAATTACAGGCTTAAACCCACATTGCGAAAGCAATTACAAATCAAGTGAGGAAGACAATATTATAATACCAGCAATTAAATACCTACTTAATAAAAAATACAGAGTAAATGGTCCTTTTGCAGCTGATACAATATTTATGAAAGAACAATCAAAAAAGTACGATGTAATTATTGGCATGTATCATGATCAAGTTTTAACTCCAATAAAAACTCTTTATGGTTTTAATGCTATTAATATAACGTTAGGATTACCATTTATAAGGATTTCTCCTGATCATGGTCCCAATGCATCCATGTTAGGTAAGAATTTATCTAATCCAAAAAGCTTAATTGAATCTATAAAATTTTTGAATAAATAAGTGCATATTAAAGCTAAAAAAAGTTTAGGACAAAACTTCTTAATAGATCGTAATATTCTTGAACAAATTGTTGATGTAGTTGAAATAAATAATAAAGAAATTTTAGAAATAGGACCTGGTAGTGGAAATTTAACAGCACATATTCTTAAAAAAAAACCTAAAAAATTTTATGTTATTGAAAAAGATAATGATTTATCTTCGTTGTTAAGTGAAAAATTTAATGATGAAATTAACATTATCAATAATGATGTTTTAAAGATATCTGAAGATAAAATCTCAAAAGAGAAATTAACAGTATTTGGAAACCTTCCTTATAATATCTCTACAGAAATTCTTTCTAAATGGATAATAAATTTAAATAGAGAATTTTGGTTTAATGAGTTGGTTTTAATGTTTCAAAAGGAAGTTGCTGATCGAATTATAGCTAAATCTAATACTTCTAATTATGGTAGATTATCAATTTTATCTAACTGGAAACTATATGTAAAAAAAATTATAGATATAAAGCCAGAAAGCTTTGCCCCGAAACCAAAAATTGATAGTACTTTATTAGTCTTTACTCCCCGAAAAAATTTTTTTGAACTAAAAGATCCAAGAAACCTTGAAATAATTACTCGAATTTTTTTTAGTCAAAGAAGAAAAATGATCAAAAAACCTTTTAATCAAGTATTTAAAAATGCTAAAGAAATTTCTGATAAGTTTAATATTGATTTAAACCTAAGACCACAAAATTTAAGTTCTGAAATGTATTTAAATCTCACAAAGGAATATGAAGATTTAGGAAGTTAAAATATCAACGTGTTTTCTAATATAATCTTTATCATAGTCTTTTGATCCATCATTAATTTCCGAGTTAATCAAATTATTGATTTTTGAATAACATTCATCAAGATTATCATTTATAACTACATAATCATAATTAATCCAATGCAAAACATCTCTACTAAAATCTTTCATTCTTTCTTCTACTATTAACTTATCTTTCATGTCTCTATTTGATAGCCTATCAAATAAAACTTTCTTGCTTGGAGGGAGCACAAAAAAAGTAATTAATTTATAATTTAATTTTTTATTTTTAATTTGATCTGCACCTTGCCAATCTATATCAAAAACTACATTCTCACCTTTTTCTAATTTTTCTATTACGGGTGATCTAGTTGTTCCGTATAGATGGTTAAAAACTTTTGCATACTCTAAAAATTCTTCATTTTTTATTAATCCTTGAAATTTTTTATGATCAACAAAATAATAATCTTGATTTGGTATTTCGTTAATTCGAGGTTTTCTTGTGGTATGTGATACTGATATATTAAAATTTTTCTTACTAGATAAAAGTTTTACTAATGTTGTTTTTCCTGCCCCAGATGGGGATGATAAAATTACCATTATCCCATCTTTTTTTATGAGCATTTAACTAATCTAATTACTTTTGCCTTCAATAAATTTAACTGCATCTCCAACAGTTAGAATTTTTTCTGCTTGGCTGTCAGAGATCTCTGATCCAAACTCTTCTTCGAAAGCCATTACTAACTCAACTGTATCTAAGCTATCCGCACCAAGATCATCTATAAAGCTTGATTCCTCAGTAACTTTAGCTTCATCAATACCTAAATGATCTGCAACAATTTTTTTAACTTTGCTTGAAATATCTTCTGACATATCGTTCCTTTTTGTTATAATTCGTTAATAGATCAAAAAGTAGTTTTGTCAACCCAAATACATGCCTCCGTTAACATGTATAGTTTCTCCATTAATATAATCTGATTCACTAGAACTCAAGAAAACAACAGTATTAGCTACGTCTTCTGGCTTACCTAGTCTATTAGCAGGAATCTTTGCTATTATAACTTCTTTAAATTTTTCATCAATTTGGTCTGTCATTGCTGTACTAATAAATCCAGGTGATACACAATTAACATTTATGTTTTTTTTTGCATATTCAATTGCTAAACTTTTTGACATTGCAACAATACCTGCTTTTGAAGCAGTATAGTTCGCTTGACCAATATTGCCTGTGTGACCAACTACAGAAGTAATATTAATAATTTTTCCTGATTTATTTTTAAGCATTTTTTTAATTGAATATTTGCTCATTAAAAATGTTGAGGTTAAATTTATATCTATTACTTTAGTCCACTCTTCTAAGCTCATTCTAATTGTTAAATTATCTTTTGTAATTCCTGCATTGTTCACTATGCAGTCAAGAGATCCTCCTAACTCTTCTGTGGCACTATTGATAAACTCTTCAATTTTTGCATGCTGAGATAGATCAAATTTTAATATTTTAATATTTTTAAATTTTTTTTTTAGTTCTTCTAATTTTTCAACTCTAGTTCCTGTAGCTAAAATATTGACACCATTATCATATAATTTTTCAACTATTGAGTTTCCAATACCTCCCGACGCACCTGTAACTATAATATTTTTATTTTTTAAATTACTCATTTATATTAATTAGCTTTATATCTTCTTCATTATTAATTGCACTAACTTTAACTTTTTTGTCAATTCTCTTTATTAAACCTGACAAAACTTTACCTGGTCCTATTTCTATAAATTGACTAACTCCTTTATTAATCATCAATAAAACACTTTCTCTCCAGCATACTCTACTTTCAATTTGTTTAACTAATAAATTTTTTAATTCTGATGAATTGGATATTTCTTTTCCTGTAACATTTGAAATTAAAATATTTTGGGCTTCTTTAAAATTTAACTTTACAATTTCTTCGCTCATTATTTCTGTGGCTTTATTCATTAATTTACAATGAAAAGGAGCACTCACTGGTAATTTAATATTTTTAATACTATTTGATTTTAAATCTAAGATCATTTTTTCTAAATCTTCAACATTGCCACTTACAACAATTTGACCGTCTGAGTTGTCATTTGCTATAAAACATTCATAATTATTTTTATTTTCTTCAATAATTTTTTCTATCTTTTCTATTTCTGAACCTAAAATTGCAACCATTCCACCTACTCCCTTCGGAACAGAGTTTTGCATTGCTTTTCCTCTAATCTTTAAAATCTTCAATGTATCAGAAAAAGTTAAAACTCCCGCACAAGTTAATGCTGTATATTCTCCAAGGGAATGTCCAGCAAAAAAATTAGCTTTATTTAGATTAATATTAAATTCTTCTCTAACTAAACTAAAAATTGAGTAGCTTAATAAGAAAATTGCTGGCTGGGTATTTTCTGTTAAATTCAGATCTTCTTTTGGTCCCTCTAAAATCAACTTAGATAGTGAAAAACCTAGTGTTTCATCCGCTTCTTTAAATAAATTTTTAACTAAATCATATTTATTGTAAAAGTCTTTTCCCATACCTACTATTTGTGACCCTTGACCAGGAAAAATAACCGAAAACATTTAAATATCTAAATTTTATTATGGTTTTAAGTGTTGTAATTAAAAGATTATAATAGTATATCCTCACTTTTTATTAAACAATAATATGAATTTATACGAACACACAATTGTAGCCAAACAAGATATCAGTAATGTTGAAATCAAGCAATTAACTGATAAATATTCAAAAATAGTAGAAAAAAATGATGGAAAAATAGTTCAAACTGAAAACTGGGGACTATTAAATTTAGCTTATATTATAAAAAAAAATAAAAAAGGTAGCTATATACACTTTAAGATTAAAGGCCCTGGAAAAATTATTAAACAACTAGAAAAAAATGAAATTTTAGATAAAAATCTTTTAAGATATATGACTGTAAAAGTTAAAAAATTTGACTTAGAGGCTAAATACTTTACTAAAAAAGAAGAATATCAAAAAATGGAATACACTAAAAGTTAATTATGCCATCAAAAAAAAGAACAGGAAATAAAAAAAGTAATCAAAGCAACTTTGCAAAATTAAGTATTTTTCAACCAAATAAATATAAATTTGGCAAATCTTGTCCTCTATCAATTAAAGGAGCCCCTGTTGTAGATTACAAAGATATTAAACTGCTTAAAAAATACATGTCTGAAAATGGAAAAATTTTACCCTCAAGAATTACAAATGTATGTCAAAAAAAACAAAGGGAACTCTCTTTATCAATTAAAAGAGCTAGAAACCTAGCTTTAATTTAAATGAAAGTTATACTTTTAGAAAATTTAAGAAGCATAGGTTCTATAGGCGAAATCATAGATGTTAAAAGAGGTTTTGCTAGAAATTATTTAATATCAAATAAAAAAGCTCTTTATGCATCAAAAGAAAATATTACTGAAGTTGAAAAAATTAAAACTGATTTGGGAAAAAAAGATGCAGAGAAGAAAAAAGAGGCAAAGAAGTTATCAGAACAAATTAATGGTAAAAAATATTTAGTAAAAAAACTAAGTACCGAAAATAAAGAACTTTATGGTTCTGTTAAACCAACTGAAATTTCTAAATTAATATTAAAAAATGAAAAATTAGACATTAAACCTTCCATGATACAACCATTACATGAAATTAAATCTCTTGGTAAATTTAAAGTTAAAATCATTCTACACTCAGAGATAGATTCTGAAATTACAATCAATGTAGTTGCAGCCGAAACTATTCAATAATTATACAATTTTTTCCCCAGCAAATATTTGTTATTTGTTTTAAATTTTTTTCATATAAGATTTAAAAATGGAAAATAATCTAAGCGTAGTCAAAGATTTATTTAAAGAATTACCTAACAATGTTGAGGCTGAACAGTCTGTAATAGGATCAATACTAGTACAAAATGAAATATTTGATGAAATAAATACGATTATTTCAAGTATTAATTTTTATGACCCCATGCATCAAAAAATATTTTCTGCTATTGAAAGTCTTGTCTATAAAGGAATGCTTGCAAATCCCATTACTTTAAAAAATTATTTTGAAAATGAAAAAGATGAATTAAATATTCCAGAATACCTTGTTAAAGTTACAAAATTTTCTACGTCCTCAAGACAAGCAATAGAATATTCAAGAATTATTTATGATATGTTTGTCCGAAGAGAGCTTGTAAAAATTTCTGAAAGCACAATAGATTCTGCTAAACTTAATGACCTAGATGTTAGTGGTCAAAATATAATTGAAAATTCTGAAAGACAATTATTTGATTTAGCAGAAAAAGGTTCTTTCAATTCATCTTTAGTGAAATTTGATGAAGCTATGAAATTGACTATAGAAATGGCTTCAGCTGCTTATAAAAATGACGAGGGTATAGTCGGTGTTCCAACTGGCTTACGAGATTTAGATGACAGACTTGGTGGTCTTCATAGTTCAGATTTAATTATTATAGCAGGACGTCCTTCTATGGGTAAAACGGCATTAGCAACCAATATAGCTTTTAACGCTGCTCAAAAATTACAAGAAAGTGGAAAAAAATCTACGATTGCATTCTTTTCTTTAGAGATGTCATCAGAACAATTATCAACAAGAATTTTAGCTGAACAATCTAGAATTAAATCAAATGATATTAGAAGAGGAAAAATTACTGACGATCAATTTGATAAATTTATTGAAACATCAAAAAATATATCCGAATTACCTCTTTATATAGATGAAACTCCAGCAATTAGTATTGCTGCTGTGAGTAACAGAGCAAGACGAATTAAAAGATTATTTGGTTTAGATATGATTGTTGTCGATTACATTCAATTAATGACTGGCTCATTTAATAATAGAGATGGAAGAGTTCAGGAAATTTCGCAAATTACTCAAGGTCTTAAAGCTATAGCAAAAGAACTAAAAATTCCTGTTATAGCTCTTTCACAATTATCTAGAGCTGTTGAACAAAGAGATGATCATAAACCTCAATTGTCAGATTTAAGAGAATCTGGATCTATTGAACAAGATGCTGATGTTGTGATGTTTGTTTATAGGGCAGCTTATTATTTAGAAAGAAAAGAACCACAAGCAGCTACAGTCGAACATGCTGATTGGCAGGCTAAGATGAATGAAATAGCTCATTTAGCACAAATTATTATTGCAAAACAAAGACACGGTCCAACGGGAAATATTGATTTAGAATTTGAGGCAATGTTTACTAAATTTAAAGATACTCAAATTAACTAATATCCAATATATAATAGTATTAAATGCTATCTCATTTATACCAAAATACAGTTCTCAAAAATCCTAAATCAATTTTTGTAATACTAATAATTGCTTTAATAAGTTTTGGGTATTTTTCTAAAGATTTTAGATTAGATGCTTCATCAGACACTCTTTTAATTGAAGGTGATCCAGACCTTGAATACTTAAGAGAAATAACTGAAAGATACGGTTCTAAAGAATTTCTTATTCTGACTTACACTCCAAATGAAAGAATGATTTCGGAGACCTCTTTTAATAATTTATTAAGCTTAAAATATAAGATTCAAAGTTTAGACTGGGTTCATAATGTTGTTACACTTCTGGATATCCCATTGTTAGATAATTCTGAAGCCTCTCTCCAAGAAAGACTAGAAAGCTTTACAACGTTAAAGGATGAGAATGTTGATAAAGAAAGAGGTTTTAATGAAATCTTAAATAGTCCTATATTCAGAAATTTCGTGATTAGTGAGGATGGAAAAACAAGTGGCATTATAATTTATATAAAAAAAAATCATAGTTTAAAACAGTTACAGAATATAAATAAAGAGGAGATAGAAAACTATAAAGACTCTCTAAAAAAAAAGAACCATAAAAACATTCTCCAAATAAGAGAAATTATTAAAAGTTATGACAATGTAGCAAAAATATACTTAGGAGGTATTCCTATGATTGCTGATGACATGATGTCATTTATTAAGAGTGATATTATTGTTTTTGGTTTGGGAGTGCTATTATTTATTATCGCTACTCTTTGGTTTGTCTTTAAAAAATTAATCTGGATTATAATTCCAATTAGTAGTTGTTTTTTCTCTGTTCTAATAATGACAGGTCTACTTGGTCTTATTGGATGGAAAGTAACGGTAATATCATCAAACTTTATTGCCCTAATGCTAATTTTAACAATGGCAATGAATATTCATATAAGCACACGTTTTTTACAACTGAGAAATGATTTTCCTGATTTAAAAAACTTTGAAATTATTTCAATGACAACTGAAAAAATGTTTTGGCCTATTTTTTATACTGTATTAACTACCGTATGCGCTTTTTTATCTTTAATTTTTAGTGGTATTAAGCCTATAATTGATTTTGGATGGATGATGACATTAGGATTAATTACATCTTTTATAATTACTTTTACTTTGCTCCCTACTCTTTTAAGTTTTTTTTCAAATAATAATATAAAAATTAAAAAAGATAGCGACTCTAAAATTACCTCTTTTTTTTCAAAAATTTCAATTAATAATAAAAATATAATTTTTACCTTTACTGCTTTAGTAATTATTTTAAGCGTAGTTGGTATAAGCCGCCTAGAAGTAGAAAATAGTTTTATTAATTATTTTAATAAAAATACTGAAATTTATAAAGGAATGAAACTTATAGATGAAAATTTAGGTGGAACAACTCCTTTAGAAATAATTTTAAAATTTCCTGACAAAGAAAAAATGAAAACTAACGAAGATGATGAGTTTGAAGATTGGGGAGATGATGAAAATCAAAATGATTCTAAATATTGGTTTACAAAAGATAAAATTGAAAGAATTAAAGCAGTTCATAACTATCTAGATAATTTGCCACCTGTAGGAAAGGTTCTATCCTTTAATTCTATTATTGAGGTTGCTACACACTTAAATAATAATAAATCTCTTGGTACCTTAGAAATGGGTATTCTCTATTCTAAAGTTCCAGAAAATATTAAAAAAGAAATTATCGATCCTTATATTTCGATTGAAAACAATGAAGCTAGAATAAGTTTAAGGATTATAGACTCTCAGAATGGCTTAAGAAGAAATGATTTAATTCAACAAATTAACTATGACCTTAAAAATAAACTTAAGTTAAAAGAAGATGAATTCAAGCTAGCTGGTGTTTTAATATTATTTAACAATTTACTCCAAAGCTTATTTAAATCACAAATACTTACATTGGGATTAGTTATGATTGGAATTTTTGCAATGTTTGTAATTTTGTTTAAAAACATTAAATTATCTTTAATTGGGGTAGTACCAAATTTTATAGCTGCCTTTTTTATTTTGGGAATTATTGGTTTATTAGGAATACCTTTAGATATGATGACCATAACCATTGCTGCTATCACTATTGGTATAGCTGTGGATAATAGTATTCACTATATTTATAGATTCAAAGAAGAGTTTTTAAAAAATAAAGATTATAATAAGACTTTAAAAGTTTGTCACTCTACAGTTGGAGTTGCTATATTGAATACATCAATAACTATTGTATTCGGTTTTTCAATTTTAGTTTTTTCTAAATTTATACCTACTATTTATTTTGGAGTGTTTACAGGTATAGCAATGTTGTTAGCTATGATCTCAGTATTAACTTTGCTTCCATCACTTATTTTAATAAATAAACCATTTGGAGAATAAAACTGTCAATGGTCGATACTTTAAAAAACTTTTATGAAGCAATCTCTATCATGGATTTAATTTTTTTAGTTATAACAATATTATCAGTAATCAAATGTTTTAGAAAAGGATTTGTTTTAAGTCTACTTGCAGCTTCTAAATGGCTGTTAGCTTACATTATAACATTGGTTATTTTTCCGAAAATAAAACCTTATTTTAAAAATGTAATTGATAGTGAATATGTGTTGGATGTAACTCTTGGTATAGCAATTTTTATTTTAGTAATTTTCGTAATTCTGATGATTAATAAAGGTATAAGTAAAGCTATTAAATACTCTGGAATAGGTAGGGTTGATTCAATTTTTGGATTCTTTTTTGGGTTTATTAGAAGTTATGCGATCTGTGTTTGTATATTTGCAACTATAGATATCATCTATAATCATAGCAAATGGCCAATAAATATGGATAAATCATACACCTTTCCCTTCATAAAAAAAGGTAGTAATTATCTGATTAAAGAATTTCCAGATGAAAAAAATTACGAAAAAACTAAAGAAAAAATTGAAGAGCTATAATTTAAAACTTAAAGAAGAATGCGGTTTATTTGGTGTTAGTAATAATACCGATGCTTCTGCCCTAACCGCTTTAGGTTTACACGCTCTACAACATAGGGGTCAGGAAGGGTGTGGAATTGTTTCTTTTGATGGCAAAAAATATCACTCTGAAAAAAGATTTGGTTTAGTTGGTGATAACTTTAGTAAAGAAAAAGTATTAAAAAATTTGTCAGGTAACTATGCTATAGGACACAACAGATATAGCACTACAGGAGAAAATACATTAAGAAATATTCAGCCTTTTTTTGCAGATACAAATGCAGGAGGAATCGGAGTTGCCCATAATGGTAACTTAACAAATTCAATTACTTTAAGAAACAAGTTGGTAGAAGATGGGGCTATTTTTCACACAACATCTGATACAGAAACAATTGTACAGTTAATAGCAAAATCCAAAAGACACAAAACAATAGATAAAATTATTGATGCAATATTTCAAATCCAGGGTGGCTATGCTTTAGTAATGCTTACTCAAAATATATTGATAGGCGTCAGAGACCCTTTTGGAATAAGACCTTTGGTTATAGGTAAACTAAAAGATTCATATGTCTTTACATCTGAAACATGTGCATTAGATATTATTGGTGCAAAATTTATCAGAGATGTTGAAAATGGTGAGGTTGTATTTATAGAAAATAATGAACTTAAAAGTATAAAACCATTCCCTTTAAGAAAAGTTAGACCTTGTGTTTTTGAATATATCTATTTTGCAAGACCAGACAGTATATTAAATGGTAAGTCGGCTTATGAATATAGAAAAAATTTTGGTATCGAGTTGGCTAAAGAAAATGATATAGATGCAGATATAATAGTGCCAGTGCCAGACTCCGGTAATTCAGCTGCAATAGGATTTTCCCAACATTTGGGTAAAAACTTTGAATTAGGTTTAATTAGAAATCACTATGTTGGTAGAACATTTATTGAGCCCAGTCAAAAAATTAGAAGTTTAGGTGTTAAATTAAAGTTAAATGCGAATAAATCATCTATTAAAGGTAAAAAAATTATTTTAATTGACGACTCTTTAGTTAGAGGAACAACTTCCTATAAAATTGTTAAGATGCTTTATGATGCTGGTGCGAAAGAAGTTCATGTTAGAATTGCTTGCCCAGAAATAAGGTATCCAGACTTTTATGGTGTTGATACTCCAACTAAAAAAGAACTTTTGGCGGCAAATAAAACCAATGATGAGATTTGTGATTACATTGGTGCCAAATCATTGAAATTTTTATCTATTGAAGGAATGTACAAGGCTATGGGTTTTGATAAGAGAAACGAAACTTATCCACAGTTAACAGATCATTATTTTACTGGTGATTATCCTGTGAAACCAATTGATAAATTGGGTGATGATAAAATAACTCAACTATCATTATTAAGTACAGCCTCAAATAATTAAGAATGAAAAAAGTTAGTTTTACTGAGATGAAAAATGGTTCTAAAGAGGACTATTTACTACTAGATAAACTTGAAAAAAATTATGTATCTAAAACTGCAGACAGAATAATTAATTATCTTCGATCTTACGAGGAAACTTTAGAAGGTTATCAAGTTAGCAGGCTTGAACACTCATTGCAGGCAGCTACTCGTGCTCTGAGAGATAATGCAAATGATGAGATGATTGTAGCAACAGTATTACACGATATTGGTGATGATTTGGCTCCTTTAAATCATGCTGAATATGCTGCTGCAATTTTAAGACCCTATGTGAGTGAAAAAACATATTGGATACTTTTAAAACATGGGGAATTTCAAATGTATTATTATGCACATCACATTGGTGCTGATAGAAATAAAAGAGATCAATATAAAAATCATAAATATTATCATGATTGTATAAAATTTTGTGAACAATGGGATCAATCCTCATTTGATCCTAACTATGATTCTTTAAAACTTAAAGACTTTGAGTCGCTAATAAAAAAAATATTTTCTAGGAAGCCTTATACTTCTTAACAATTATGATATTAATGACTTTAAAATAACAATTTTATACTTATATATAATTTAATGATTGCTAAAAAAGAACATATCATTGAATATTTCAAATCGGGGATAAAAAAAACTGATCAATTTAAAATCGGTATTGAGCATGAAAAATTTATATTTGATTTAAACACAAATAAAAGAATTGATTATCAAACAATTCTTAAAATGTTTAAGGCTTTATATGAATTTGGATGGAAACCAATATTAGAAAATAAAAAAATTATTGGTCTCAAAAAAAATGAAAAAAATATTTCTATAGAACCTGGAAACCAAATTGAACTTTCAGGAGCAAAATTAGATAATATTCATGAAGCATGTTCAGAATCCCAAGATTATTTGTTTGAACTAAAACAAGTAATACAAAAATTAAATTTAAAAATAGTCAGCGCTGGATTTGATCCCATATCAAAACTTTCAGAAGTTCCTAATAATCCCAAACAAAGATATGAAATAATGACAAAAGACATGCCTAACGGAGGTCAATTAAGTCTAGATATGATGTATAGAACTTGCGGAACACAGTTAAATATAGATTATAATAATGAACAAGATTTCATAAAAAAATTTAAAATTATCAATTCAATTGTACCTATTTCTATTGCTCTATTTGCCAATTCATCAATTGTAGAAAAAAGAAATAGTAACTATCTTTCTTATAGATCTAAAGTTTGGCAAAATACTTCTAGAGGTGGATTGCCTGAAGTATTTTTTGATAACATGAATTTTGAAAAATATTCAGATTTTGTGATGAATTTTCCACTTCTTTTTTTTCAAAAAGACAAAGAATATATTTCTGGTAAAAAATATTTGTTTTCAGATTTTATGAATGGAAGAATCAATGAAATAGATAATAAATTACCCACTGAAAATGATTTAACTACTCACTTAAGTACAATTTTTACAGAAAATAGACTTAAAAAATATATAGAATTAAGATCAATGGACGCTTGTGGTTGGGATTGTTTATGTGCGGGTCCTGCTTTTAACACTGGAATTTTATATGGTAACTTAGATGAAGCTTTTGAGTTAATTTCAAAATGGGATAAAAATAAAATTATAAACGCTTATTTAGAAGCTCCAAAAAAAGGTTTTGACACTCAACTTATGGGAAAAAACTTATTATATTGGGCATCACTATTATTAGAAATTTCAAGAAAAGGTTTAAAAAGAAGGGATATAATTGGAAAAGACGACTACAATGAAACTAATTATTTAAAACATTTAGAAAAAATAATTGATAATAAGATAACAAATGCAGATCATATGATTGATAAATTTTCTAAAAAAGAAAATTTAAACGATTTATATGATAAATAAGATTGTTGCTATTCAAGGAAATCACCCAAAAAAACTTAACTCAATAAGTGATACTACTATATTCCTTGCAAATGAGGTGCAAAATAAAAAATATAAAATATTTTATTATGAGCCTAAAAATTTATCAATAATAAATGATAAAGTTATTGCTAAAGGTTTTTTCATTAAATTTAATTATTCTAATAAAAAATTTTTTAAGATTTTAAAATTCCAAAAACTTAATTTATTGAATTGTAAATTCATACTTATAAGACAAGATCCACCATTTAATTTAGAATATATATCCACTACATACATTTTGGATAAAATAAAAGACAAAGTAAAAATAATTAACAATCCTACGGCAATTAGAAATATTTCTGAAAAATTATACTCATGTTTTTTCCTAAAATATATGCCTAAAACAATTTTTTCTAAAGATTTGAAAGAAATTAAAATTTTTTATAAAGCAAATAAAAAAATTATTATAAAACCTATTCATAGTTTTGGTGGTAACGATATTCATCTAATTAAAGATTCTTTTAAAAATAAATTAATAATTAAATTTATAAAAAAACATGGACATATAATGTGTCAAAAATTTATACCTAATATAAAATATGGTGATAAAAGAGTTTTTTTAATTAATGGAAAAATTTGTGGAGCAATATCTAGAATTCCAAAAAAAGGTTCTTTTCTAAGTAACATGAGCAAAGGTGCGAAACCTACTTTAACAAAACTAACAAAAATAGAAAATAGAATTTCTAATGTTATCGCTAAAGATCTTAAAAAAGAAAATATTTATTTTGCAGGCATAGATTTTATAGATCAAAAACTTAATGGAGATATAAATGTTACTTCTCCTACTGGTTTAAAAACCTATTATGATTTATCGAAAATAAATCTAGCTAAGGAATTTTGGAAAGGTCTAAAAGTTTGAATAATTTAACCAATCAACAAAAAGGTTCATTGTTAGCCTTTATAGCCGTAATTTTTATAACACCTGACTCTCTTTTTATTAGATTATCCAATATTGAAACTTGGGGTATGCTTTTTTATAGAGGTGCTATTCCGTTTACGGTTGTTTTAATTGGTCTTCTATTTTTTTATAAAAAAAATTTTTTAAAAGCATTATTTAATATTGGCTACCCTGGAATTTTTTATGTTTTAAGTTTTTCTATTTGTAATATTACATTTATAATCTCTATTCAAAATACAAATGTTGCAAATACTTTGGTAATGATAGCAATGGCACCTATGCTTTCTGCAATTTTAGGAGCTATATTTTTAAAAGAAATGCCTGATCAAAAAACTTGGTTAGCTATTATTATAACCTTTGCTGCTGTTGCCTATATTTTTTACGATTCAATTGAGTTAGGTAATTTTTATGGCGACATCTTTGGCTTAATCACTTCTTTTGGCCTTGCTTGCAATGCGGTTCTTGCACGATATGCAAAGGATAGAGATCTTGTTCCTTCTGCTGTTTTAGGAAAGCTTTGTGTTGCTATATTTGCTTTGTTCTTTGTTGAAAGTTTTGCTCTGATTGGAAGTGATATTATAATTGTACCTTTAATGGCTATTATGTGTGTGGCTATACCCTTTGTTTTAGTGACAATTGCACCAAGATTTATACCTGCCGAAGAAGTAAATCTCTTTTTTCTACTTGAAACAATAATTGGTCCGATTTGGGTATGGTTAATAATTCAAGAACAGCCCAGCACTGAAGTCTTACAAGGTGGCCTGGTTATAATAACAACCATTGCTGTACACTCATTTATTAAGCTTAGAAAATCTTAAGCTGGTCACAATTAAGTCTTTATTTGAGAATAGATGACGAATAATTAAACACTTTTATGAATAAAATTTTAAAAAACTCTTGGGCTCTATTTTTAGGAATGAGTTTAATAATGTTAGCTCATGGTTATCAAGGATCATTACTAGGAGTAAGAGCTGTTCAAGAAGACTTTAGTTTAACTGCAACGGGATTTATGTTGTCTGGGTTTTATATTGGATATTTTATTGGTGCAAAAACAATTCCTAGTTTTATCATAAGGGTAGGCCATATAAGAGTTTTTGCAGCTTTTGCTTCAGTAGCCTCAATAGCAATTTTAATGCACTCTATTATCGTCAATCCTTTTACATGGTTTGTTCTTAGGATTATTACTGGGATTAGTATGGTCTCTATTTATACAATAGCCGAAAGTTGGTTAAATGATAGAGCAAGTAATAAAAATAGAGGAAGTGTTTTATCAATTTATATGATTGTGCTTTATGGGTCTATGGCACTTGGGATGTTTTTTCTTAATTTTAGTAAACCAGAAAACTTTCAGCCTTTTATTTTAGTTTCATTATTTATGTCCCTTTCATTGATTCCAATTTTATTAACCAAAAGAAAAGCACCCACATTTAAAAAGATTATCGGTATGAGTTTAAAAGAACTTTATAAAACTTCTCCTTTAGGGATGGTTGGATCTCTTTTTTATGGTACAACTCAATCAGCTTTATTTTCTTTGCTTGCAGTCTACGCTGCATCAATGAATTTTACTATATTTGAAATTTCAGTTGTAACATTTTTATTGGCAATTTCAGGTGCCGTTGCTCAATGGCCTATAGGAAAACTATCAGATAAATTTGATAGAAGATTAATAATTGTATATACAACTTTTGGTGCTGCTTTTTTTGCACTTTGTACAATTTTTGCGTCAAGACAAATGTATTTACCTGGTGATCTTGGTACAAGTAAATTATGGTTTTATATATTTTTAATATTATTTTCTTTTTGTAGTCTTCCGATGTTTGCGATCATCTTTGCTCATACAAATGACTTTATACCTAAAGAAAAATTTGTTGCTGCAGGAGCTGGATTACAATTTGCATTTGGATTAGGAGCAATAAGTGGACCTTTCTTATGTTCAATATTTATGAGTTTAATTGGTTCAAATGGTTATTTTATATTTTTAATTATTTTTCATTCATTAATTGGAATTTTTGCAATTTACAGAATGAGAATAAGAAATACAGAAGATAACCCAGACTCACAATTTACTGCTATGCCTCAAACAATCACTCCAGTCGGTATGGAATTAAATCCAACGACTGAACCGATAGAAGAACCTAAAAAAAGTGAGATAGAAGAAGAAAAAAAATAAATTAAGTCACTTTCAGGTTGTAAATAGACATAACCATATAAGCTTATGATTTGCTTGTATGATAAATAAAATTTTGCTTAAATAATAATTATTAAAAATAATAATTATGAAGAAGAAGAAAAAAAAGAAGAAAAATCATAAAAAGAAATCTGGTCCAGCAATTTCATTAGTGAAATTACCTAATACGCTTAGTAAATTTTATATAAAGTATAAAAAGCATCAAGAAGCTGAGAAGCTGAAAGAAATAAAGCTTAAAGAGAGAGAGGAATTAAAACGTATTATTCAAGAAAAGAAAGAATTAATGTTAAGAGAAGAAAAAATTCTAAAAGAAGAAAAAAGATTAAAAGTTAATGAAGAAGAGATAAAACTAAAAAATAAAGAACTTAAACTAAAAGAAGAAGAACAAAGAAAAAAAGATGAATATTTAAGACTGAAAGATGAAGATCTAAGACGGAAAGACACTGAACAGGTACAAAGAGATAAAGAACAAAAACTGAATAAAGAAGAACAAATGCGAAAAGATGTAGATCTTAAAGTAAGAGAAGAAGAACAAAAATTAAAAGAACAAAAAGAACAAAGGCTTAAAAGAAAAGAACAAAAAATACAAAATGAAAAAAATAAAATTTTAAAATTAGCTGAAATTGAAAAAATAAAAGAATGGGGAGAAAAATTTGACATAGAGAAAAAATTAAAAGAGAGAAAAGAATTATTAAAAGATGAACAATTAAGAAAAGCAGAAAAAGAAAAGAAACTAAAATACTTAGGTGATGATAAAATTAACGAAGAAAAAGAAATTCACAGTGAAAAATCAACTGACGACCTTAAAGTAAGTAAAACAGATCTAAATTAGCACATTATCAAAAAAAACTAGATAAGATAACAAACTAGAAACAAAAGAGATAAATCAAATGGTTAATTCTAGAGATTTTTGGTAACATTTTATTATGAAAAAACTTTTAGGGATCGTGGTTCTGGGTTTGTTATAAATTTTTTTCTCTAATGGAATTAGTGGAGAAATGAATTCTTTGAGAGGATAATCCATTATCTGCAACGGTTAAAATCATTTGCTCATAACTCATATTAAGATTTAATAAACAAGATCTGTAAAAATAACCTTTTCGAAGAC
>LWDU01042517.1_pt1 | contig 22040 bp, 14 predicted proteins | sample 727161 | NCBI WGS metagenome assembly LWDU01 (sample SAMN04566230, study PRJNA314399) | hydrothermal vent metagenome | isolation source: deep sea hydrothermal plume seawater | place: Mexico: Gulf of California, Guaymas Basin | collected 2004-07-11
ATCGCCATTCATGATCTGGATGTGGTAGACGTCGAAGAGCAGTTTCATGTTGGGGGATCCGACGCGCCGGATGATGTCGACGACGTACTCGGTGTCATCGCCCTGGTAGCCGGGATGTCCCTTCATCGGGTGGCTGTCATCGCGGGTGTTGAGCACTTCGATGCAGATGTTGACCCCTGCTGCTTCGGCGTAACCGATCACTTTTTTCAACCCCTTGACGCAATTGGCCGCCCCCTCCTCCTTCGACATGCCATCGTTCATACCGGTGAAGGCGATGACATTGGGGTAGCCGTAGGCGCCACAAGCATCGATTGACGCGCGCGTTGCCTTCATCAGCCGTGAGTAATGCTCGGGGTTGTTCCAGCCAGGGACAAAGGGCGGGTCCGGTGCCATGTCGATCTGGCCGATGGCACAGACGAGTCCCTTTTCCTTGAGCAGCGGGAAGTAGACCGGCTCGATCAACTCGACGCTCTTGAGGCCAAGAGCGGCGGCGTGGTCGATCGTCTCCTCGACCTTCCACGCCTCTGAAAAGCACCAGTGGGCGACCGACTGGCGGATGCGTCCCTTGCGCTTGGCGGTGCCATCGGTAGCGGCGCTGGCGGTATACGTAGCCAGAGAAAGTCCCGAGACCAGGGCTGCGCCTGCGGCGCCCCCCAGCAGTTGACGACGGTCGATGTCGGCCTCATTGACGTTACAATTTGCAGATTCAATCATCGGTTTCTCCTCGGCGGGTGATGTGTAAACGACCCCAGTTCATCGCTGGTGTCACGATACGAAATCGGCGGATCCGCCACAACTCCCTTGGGATTGGGCATATCTACCGTTGCCAGAGGTCACGTACACGGATAACCTGCTTGCAAGGCACTGTTCAACCTGCTGAGCAATCACCATCGCGAAGGACGATGTCTGACGACTGAGGAAATCACATCTTTCAATGAGCTCAGCCTACCGGAATTCAGTCTGCTGGCGTTATCTTCATGAACGGCACCGATGAATCAATCGATCGCTCTCGTATACAGCAAGTCTGTAGCCACGGAAATCGCAGGGATGGACCTCATCCGCTGGGTCGAGATGGGTACCCATCTGCGTGCGCTGGGATACCAGGTCGACCTGGTCACCAATCGCCCCGACGGCCTGGATTCGCTGGCAGGGCTGCCAGTCATCGACAGTCGCTTTGCCCAGTGGGATAGTTACCATGCGATCAAGGGCAGTTATCAACACTCCGTTCCATTGCTTCCCGAGCACCCTCGGCTGATCGTTCGGATGTGCCGTGTGGCAGCACCCGATTCTCAGGAACGCGACCTCTCCCGCCGATCTGAAGTCCTGGGTCATCAGGACTGGATCGCCCGCCACGCTCGATTTGTGGCGGTAAACGATCCCCTCAATGCCAGGTGCTGGCAACGGCTATACGGTGATCGGCAGCAGATCCTCATCGTTCCCACCGGATGTCCTGAATCCATCCCTGAACGTCAGAAAAGCCCATTTTCTGCCGGAAAGAGGATCGTTCTCTTCTGTGGATCGGTGACATCGATCCGGGTGGTTCCATTCCTCAACCAGGTGGCACGGCTTCTGGCGGATCGGGATCCGAACTTCCAGGTTCACGTCCTCGGCCGCAATCGTCTGCATCTTTACAGCGAGTCTCCCCCCCAGTTCGATCCGAAAGTCATCCATCTTCACGAACCTGTCTCCCACGAAGCAGCGTGGCAGTACCTCAGGAATGCGGATGTTGGCATCGCCATCAGCCCCAGCGAGAATTTGCTGGAATGTGAACTATCAAAAATCTACTACTACTTGCGATCCGGGCTGCCCACGGTGTGCGAAAAAAGCGCACTCAATAGCAATCTGGTCGAAGAATCGGGCCATGGAATCATCGTTGGCCACGATTCCCCCGAGCAGTTCGCCGAGGCCATCATCCACAGCGCAGAGTTGCCAAAAGACCTCAAATCGGTGAGAACACATATGGCGAATAAACACGGCTGGGGCAACCGGGCTGAGGTCTACGTGAACGCATTGAAACAGGACGAAAACCGGGGAAGAACTGAATGACCATCCAACCGGAGAAACCATGGCTGATCGTTCGCCTCGATGACGTCCGGGGCCGCTGTAACAAACAGGATCGCGTTTGCGATCTCCTGGAAGAATACGGCGCTCCCATCCACCTGGAGGTAATTCCGGAAGATCTTGATGAAATCGGTGCTACCGATCTGCGCGAGGAAAATTCCCGGCGCTCCGTAGCGGTTCTGTGCCACCAGCACGGGTACCGTCATTTCAATCACGGAACAGACGGGAGACGATGCGAGTTTGGTGATCACCGCGGCTTCGAGAACCAGTTCGAAGATCTGAGTGCTGGAAAGGAACAACTTGCCACGCTCCTCGGGGAAACCTTCGAACCCATCTTCTCACCTCCCTGGAATCGCTACGGCAAAACGACTCTGGATGCAGCGAAAGCTGCAGGACTTCAGGGAATGTCGGTGCTGTGGAAAGAGGGCGGAGACACTCATCCACAGTTTCCCATCATCCCCTTCACCCTCGATCCGGTTCGCTGGAAACCCACCCCTGTGCATCAACCGTGGCAAAGAACCCTTGAGGAACTCCTCGATTCCATGGAAAAGGAAGGCAGCGCCGGTTTGCAACTGCATCACGAGGTGATGGATACCGACGATTTCGACGGACTGAAGAATACCCTCGCTGAACTGGTCAATAATGGGGTTCAGTTTCCTCCGATGGGAGACTTGCTGGCTGGATGGAGAGGGTTTTGAAGTCATCCCTTGGTTTTGCGTTAATCGGCTGCGGTGACATCTCCGAGACCAATTGCACCAGCCTCCAGAAGGCCAGCGGGAGCCACCTGGTACGGGTCGCCGACATCGATCTGGCCACCGCAGAAAGAGTTGCGCACCAGTTCGATGTTCCAGCCTCCTCCTCCCTCGAGGAAGCGCTGTCCGATGATGAGGTCGAGGCTGTCTTTCTCTCGGTTCCCCACCATCTTCACTGCCCGATGATCACGACAGCTGCCGCCAGTGGACGTCATGTCATCGTCGAGAAACCGATCGCAACTCGTAGCGAAGATGCCCTGGCTGCCGATGCCAGTTGTAAAGAGGCTGGGGTCGCACTCTCGGTGTGCCATCCGCGAAGATACGAACCGAAGGTGGAACACTCGAGAAAGTTGCTTGCAGATGGCGTCATCGGAAACCTGCTCGCCACCAACTCTCTCTTTCTGAAGGTGAAGAAGGACAGTTACTGGACAAACGCCCCATGGCGCGGGGAAATCGAGCGTAGCGGCGGCGGTGTGTTCCTGATGAACCTGATCCATCACCTGGATGCTCTCCAGGTCGTGTCCCAGCAACAGATCGTAAAGGTCCGTGGATTCCAGGCGACCCTTGCCTCAACGGTCGAGGTCGAAGACACCATTGCGGCGATTCTTGAGTTCGGAGGGGGTCCTGTCGGCACCGTCACCGGTTGTTCCGCGGCTCCCGGGCCCACCGTCATCACCGATACCTTCATCGGCAGCGAGGGTCGCATCGAATTGACAAAAAATTCCGTACGTGTTGTGAGCCATGAGGATCCATTTCACATCAAGGAGTGGACCGACCACGATTTCGGCAACGACACCGTCTCCAAGACCCGGTTCGTCGAGGAGTTCTCCCGTGCCGTTCTGGAGGGAACTCCCTGCCCCGTTCCCGCTGCCTATGGCATCGATCTGGCCCGTCTGATTCTGGATTGCCGGTGATTTGCCTGATTTGTCTGACAGGAGTTAGTTGACCGATGATCATCCCCGAGAATCCCCCGGAAAAACTCGCCTGCGAGGGTGGGAAACCTGCGTCTCCTGAGCAACTTCCCTTCATGGGTGGGGCTGACCTGATCGGCGAAGAAGAGAAGCGGGAACTGCTGGATGTCATCGACAGCAAGTCACTGTTTCGATACTACGGCACCGATCCACGCTGGAAGGTGAAAACCTTCGAGAAAGAGTTTTCGCAGGTCGTGGATATTCCCCACGCACTTGCCGTCAGTTCCGGCACCGCCGCACTGCGAACCGCGTTTGTCGGCTGTGGTCTCGAACAAGGCGATGAGATCATCATGCCCGCCTTCGCCTTCCTCGCCTGTCCTGCTGCCGCCATCACCTGCGGGTTGCGGCCAGTCTTTTGCGAATGCACCGAGGGATTGCTTCTCGATCCCAGCTCCCTGGAGCAACGGGTGACCCCTCGTACCCGTGCGATTCTGGTTGTGCACATGGTCGGGGCTGCGGCCGATATGGATAAAATCAACGAGGTGGCTGACAGAAACTCGCTGACGGTGATCGAGGACTGTGCCCAGGCCTTTGGAACCTCATTTCGTGGTCGGTCGGTGGGCACCTGGGGCCGCACAGGGATCTTCAGCCTGCAGGCGATGAAGACCATCACCTGCGGCGAAGGCGGTGTCCTGGTCACCGGAGACAGCGAGGTATACCGTCGCGCTCTCTGGTATCACGACCTCGGATTCGAACGAAAAGGCAGGGACGGGCCGCCACTGGTGGGCGAGAACCTGCGGATGGGAGAACTTGCAGGGGCGGTCGCCCTGGCGCAGTTGCGCAAGGCTTCGACATTTCTCGAGAGGATGCGCCGCAACCATGCCCGTGTCCGTGAAGCGGCAAACTCCCTCGGAGTGCTGGACGTCCGGGAAGTCCCTGATCCCGATGGCGACAACGGTAGCGCTCTCATCGTCGAACTTCCCACCCAGGATCTTGCGGACATTTTCCGCAAGGCACTTTCAGCAGAGAATGTTCGTTGTGACCGCTGCAGCGACAAGCTCGCCTACGGTTATCCGGTGATCAACGAGAGCCTGGGTGAATTTGAAAGGTGTCATGAAACCGAGGAACGCCTCGGGCGGCGTGTGATGATTCCCCTGAGCCCGGCGTTGACAGAAACAGATGTGGATCTCCTGATCCACGGCATCGAGAAGGTGGGAGCCAGCCTAGAGCAGTGATCGCTTCAACCCTGAAAAACCGAGGCACTTTTCTTCCGTGGCTGAAATCAGCGCTCGGGGATCCTACCATCGTTAGTTACCAGTTCGATCGTCTGGTCGCTCGCCGCGGTCCCCACGACCTCCGGATCCTCATCACCAATGGCGAACATTCCTCGAGCCCTTGCTGTTTCCAGATCGAGGAGGCGACGGGAGATCCCGCGGCCTACCCCCTTGGCCACTGGCAACTGGCCCACCGCGACCCCCTGAAAGAAGAGGTCCTGGGGCTGATGGAATCTCTCGGAGCCAGCAGTCAGGAAAGAGTGGCGCTGGTTCTCGGGAGCGAGGTGATGGAAGCGGTCCTGATTTCATACGCGCCGGGGCGCAGAGCGGTGATTCAGTATTTACTCGACGATGGAAGACGGGCGATCGGAAAGGTCTACCGCCCCGGTGGGTCGGAGCCCGCTTACCAGCTGGCGAAACGGCTTTCCAGCACAGCCCTCGGCGATTCGGTCGTCACTCCTGTCGCCCTCGTGGAAGATCTCGACTTGATTCTCTGGGAAGAGGTGGAGGGAGTGCTTCTCTCCGATCTGTTCGGTAGTGAGGAGTACATCTCCGGGCTCGCCGCCACCGGAAAGGTTCTCCGCAGGTTGCATCTACAACCCTGCGCCACCCTGGCAGGTTCCACCACCCTCGAGGATGAACTGGGCACCATCCACCAGCACATCTCCCGTCTAGGGGGTGTCTTCGAAGAAGAAGAGCTCGATCCTCTCCGCTTCCTCCACAGCGCTCTCGAGCAACCCTGCGCCGAACTGGCCCCCTCCCCCGAGAGCACGATTCATGGGGATTTTCACGACCGACAGGTGATCATCCAAGAAGGTCGCCCGGTAATCCTCGATCTCGACGGCCTGAGCACCGGCGATCCGGCCATCGATGTCGGGAACTTCCTGGCGCATATAGATTTCAGGGTGGCTTTCGAACGCTCCGAGAATAGTCCTCTTCCTTACCATGAGATCTTCCGCCAGGGTTATCGAATTCCGGCAGGGGATCGCCGGGTTCAGATCTCACACGCCATCTCGCTGCTCAGGAATGCTGTTCTCTATCTGCTCATTCCCGACAGACATCGCCTGTTGAAAGAAACTTGCCAGAAAATCATCGGTCAGTTCTGAGCCTCAAGCCTTCCACACCTCTCCACGTGGATGATAGCCAGTGATGACATTGCGGGTATCGATGATCAACGGTGCGTGTTCGGCAACAAGTTTCCAGTCGATAGCCTCATGATCGGTCACGATCACCACGCAGTCGAGAGAGGCGAGATGTTCCGCTGTCAACTCTACGGAAGAGAGGTCTAAACTGTAGCGACGCATCGCAGGAAAGGACGGGATGTGCGGATCGTGATAGGAAACTTGCGCACCTTTATCCTTCAATTGTCTGAGGATCTCGGCGGCTGGGGTTTCCCTGGAATCGTTGACGTTGGGCTTGTAGGCGATCCCCAGCACCAGCACCTGAGCGCCATCGATGCGCTTGTTATGTTGCTGAAGTGCTTCACCGATCCTCGACAGAACATAACCTGGCATGTTGTTGTTGATCTCGCCGGCGAGTTCGATGAAGCGGGTCGGGATCCCCTCCTGTTTTGCCTTCCAGCTCAGGTAAAAAGGATCGATCGGGATGCAATGCCCGCCCAGGCCCGGACCGGGATAAAACGGATGAAAACCGAAAGGTTTGCTGCTGGCAGCCTCGATCACGGTCCAGATGTCTATACCCATCCGCTGCAGGATGACCTTCATCTCGTTGACCAGAGCGATGTTGACCGATCGATAGATGTTTTCCAGGATCTTCGCAGCTTCTGCAATCTCGGCGCTCTCGACAGGATGAACGCTGCTAAACGCCGCGCGATAAAGTAGTTCCGAGATGTCCATGCTGGCCTCGTCGAGACCTCCCACCAGTTTGGGGATCTCTCGCAGTTCAAGGTCCTTTCGACCGGGATCTTCCCGTTCCGGACTGAAGGCGACGAACAGGTTCTCACCGAGACGGAAGCCTCGTTCCTCGAGAATCGGCAACACCACCTCGCGTGTCGTGCCCGGATACGAGGTGGACTCCAGGACGACGAGAGTTCCCTCTTCGATGTGCTCGGCAAGCACCCGGGTGCTGTTTTCCACGTATCCAAGATCGGGCTGACTCTCCTCATCGAGGGGCGTTGGAACACAGAGAAGAATGCTGTCACAGCGGGCAAAACAGGCCGGATCGCTGGTTCCCTCGAATCGACCGGAGGCGATGAAGCTGCGAGACAGTTCAACTCCCACGTGATCGAGATAGGTCTCTCCCCGGCCGAGGATCTCAATCTTCTCCTCATCGGTATCGAACCCCACCACCTGAAAACCGGCGGAATGGAAGGCCCCTGCCAGCGGTAACCCGACATAACCGAGGCCGACCACCGCAACCACTGCAGATCGGTCCTCGATCCTGTTCTTCAACTCTCGGTAACTGGAACTGGTGATGGGAACGACCTCTCCTGACAATACCGCGAAGTGATGGCTGCAGATGATAGTTCTGCCAACCTCTCGGAGACCTCAAGATACGGAAAGAGCGGGCCACCGACAACTCAATATCGATCCACGGCTCGACGATTCCCAGCGGTCAGCGGCGACGATATACTGCCCCCAGGGAATGATCAAGGCGGTCTCGACGCAGTTGGCGTCTCCTCCCCGATGATAGCTCCCCTCGAAACCGAGAAAGGGCGACGATGGGCGACGGCAGAAACGATCAGACACTGAGTAAGCACGCCGTCGTTGTCGATCCATGCGACAACGTAGCGGTGATCAAATTCGGTCTCTCCGCTGGCACCGACATCACACTGGACGACGGCAAGGTGATCACCATCGCTGGCGAACCGACAGCAGGGCACCGTTTCGCTACCACAGAAATTGCGGAGGGCCAGTTTGTCCGCCAGTACGGCCAGCCGATCGGTACCTCCCGGGGCATCGCGGCGGGCGAGGTGGTGACATCGGCCAACATGTCCAACGACATTCCGGTGGTGCGCAAACTGCCCGCAGACTTGCACACCCCGGCCCCCGATTACCTGCCTGAGGATGAAGTCCCGACCTTCGCCGGCTTCCGCCGCAGCGATGGAACCGTAGGCACCCGCAACCACATCCTCATCGTGCCGACCAGCATGTGCGCCAGCCATGAATCGTTGCAGATCTCTATCCTCGCCGAGCACACCCTGTATGACCGTGAGCGCTTTCCCAACGTCGACGGCGTCGTCGCCATCCCGCACAACAAGGGTTGCGGATGCTCCGACGGAAGCAACATCGACATCACCCTGAGAACACTGGCGAACTACGCCGCCCACCCCAACGTCGGTGCGGTCGTGATGATCGAACTGGGGTGCGAGAAGACCAACCTGTCGAAGATGGAGGACTACCTGACCAGGCGCGGCAGCGAGGGCTTTGGAAAACCGGTATCGTGGCTGGGAGTTCAGTCGGAAGGAGGCACCGCGGCGGTGGTCAAGCGAGGCCTCGAAGAGGTCGAACGGATGCTGCCGATCGTCAACGAGACGGTGCGCAAGCCGCTCCCCGCCAGCGAAATCGTTCTCGGTCTCGAGTGCGGCGGCTCCGATGGCTTCTCCGGCCTCTCCGCCAATCCGGCTCTCGGCAGGGCCGCCGACTGGGTGGTGCGCTCCGGCGGCACCGTCATCCTCAGCGAGGTTCCTGAGTTCTGCGGTGCCGAGCACGTCCTCGCCCATCGCTCATGCGATGTCGAGACGGGACGCGCCGTCTATGCCCTCGTCGACTGGTACAAGGAGTACGCCTCGAAGTTCGGCACCTATCTCGGCGAGAACCCGAGCCCAGGAAATGTCGACGGCGGCCTGCTCAACATCACCATCAAGTCCCTCGGAGCGATCGCCAAGGGCGGCACTACTCGCGTCGAGGGCACCTGCGAGTATTCCGAGCCGCCGACCGGCCGTGGCCTGCAACTGATGCAGGGACCCGGCTACGACCAGGAATCGGTACCGGGACTGGTGGCGGCGGGATCCAACGTGGTCGTCTTCACCACCGGGCGAGGAACGACGATCGGCAATGCTATCTGCCCGGTGATCAAACTCGCCTCCAATACCCCGGTCTTCGAACGGATGCCCCACGACATCGATCTCAACGCCGGCTCCATCATCGATGGAACCGAGACGATCCCCGAGGTCGGGCAGAGAATCTTCGAACGCATCGTCGAAGTTGCTGGAGGAACTACTCTCGCTCATGCGGAGGTCCATAAGCACCGAGAATTCCAGATCTGGGCGGAACAGTCCGTATCTCTTTGATCATCCAGTAGAAGAAGAGTCATCGATGTCCGATTCCAAGATGATGAAAGCCAGCGTTCTTGAGGCCACTCGCACGATGAAGATACAAGATGTTCCGATCCCGATCATGGGTCGACGAGATGCGATGATCCGTGTGGATGCGGTCGGGCTGTGTGGCTCCGATTACCACATCTACACCGGCGAGGCCAATTACCATGTCGATGAACGAGGTCTTCCGGTACCCCTCGAAGTTCACCCGCAAATTCTGGGTCATGAAGTCACCGGCACCATCGTGGATGTGGGAGATGATGTGGATGATCTGGCCTCAGGAGATCGAGTCGTCATCGATCAGGGCCTCAGTTGTGTCAGCGAAGGCAAGGAACACCTCTGCGAGTACTGCTCCAGCGGCTTCTCGCACCAGTGCGAATGGTACCGCGAGTTTGGTATCACCGGACTTCCTGGCGGCCTCGCCGAGTTCATCGCGGTTCCTGCAGTGAACCTGATTCAGGTTCACTCGGATCGACCTGCAGTCGAAACGGTGATGACAGAGCCTCTCGCCTGCGTTCTCCATTCTCTGGAAACGGTGATGGCGGCACCCGCTCGATATCAATTCAATGCTGTCGATCCGGATCAGCGAGTTCGATGTGCGCTGATCTGTGGAGCAGGGCCCGCGGGGCTCCTCTTCATCCAGGCGTTACGAAAAATCTACAACTATCAGGGATCCCTGGTGGTCAGTGAGCCCGATCCGGTCAAGCGCAAGCTGGCTGACGAATACGGCGCAGAGACCATCGATCCAGGATCCATCGACCTGGTCGATGAGATGCTCACCCGTACCGGTGGGCGACGCTGCGAATTCTTCATCGATGCCGCCGGCGTCGGTCTGATCTTTGAACAAATCCCGGCACTGATCCGCACCCAGGCGACGGTGCTGATGTATGCCCACGGCCATGGTGGGGCCAGCCTCGAGGCGATGAATGCAGTCCAGTTCCGCGTACCCACCTTGCTTTGCCCCTGCGGAGCATCCGGTGGATTCGATGAGGATGGACGGCCGTCGATTTACCGCAGGTCCTTGCAGTTGATCGAAGATGGGACGATCGAAGTCGCTGATCTTGTCACACACCTTGAATCGGGTCTCGAATCGGTTCCCACCAGTTTTGATCAGGCCTATGGTTCGCCGGGCTATATCAAAGCGGTGACCCTGATCCAGGGCCCAGGTTCCTGAACAGGATCGACCAGATGAACCCCAATCCTTGCTGCTCCAGTAGCAGATCATCTCGATGACTTCACCGCTCGATCCAATCGTAAGTGGCTCTGCACTTCGTATCCTGATCACAGGCGCTTCTGGCCTGATCGGTTCTTCTTTGATTCCGCTGCTCGAGCAGCAGGGGCATCAGGTCGTTCGAGCGGTCCGCAGACCGCCTCTGACCCCGGATGAAGTGCGCTGGCGTCCGTTGACCGATGCCCAGGAGCTGCCCACCGAAGAACTGGAGGCATTTGAAGATCTCGATGTGGTGGTTCACCTGGCGGGTGAGAACATCGCCACCGGTCGCTGGAGTGAGAAGAAGAAATCAAGAATTCGGTCGAGTCGGATCGAAGCGACACGAAATCTGGTTTCTCTGTTGAGCAGTACCTCTTCACCTCCAGGTACCTTCATCAGTTCCAGTGCCATCGGAGGGTATTCAGCAGATGGAGATGATGGGAAGACGGAAGCGTCTCCTCTGACTGATTCCTTCCTCGGTCATCTTTGCCGCGATTGGGAAGAATCCAGTGCTCCGCTGCAAACGGTCGGCACACGAGTGGTACACCTTCGGATCGGGCTGGTGCTGACTCCTGCTGGGGGAGTCCTTGGAAAATTACTTCCCATCTTTCGTTGGGGCCTTGGGAGTCGGCTCGGCTCCGGTCGCCAGTGGATGAGCTGGATCGATCTGGATGACCTGATCCGCATCATCTCACTGTCGATCGAGGACTCCTCGATCGACGGCGCGCTGAATTGCGTCGCGCCGGGAGCGCTGCGAAACATCGACTTCACCACAACCCTGGCGGCAGCGTTGAAGCGTCCGGTGGCCCCACCGATTCCAGCGTTCATCATCCGGATGCTCTTTGGCCAGATGGGGCAATCGCTACTCCTGGAGGGCCAGAGAGTCATTCCTGCCAGATTGAATTCTCGCGCATTTCGATTTTTGAGCCCGGATCTTCCAGCGGCATTGAGGAATCAGTTGCGGTGAACTCGCACCGAGGACTCCGACTCAGAACCGAATTGTGATGATCCCCCGTGCCATCTACCATGATCCCGCCTTCGCCCCGAATGTCGGTCGTGGAGGCCAGGAGGATCCGATGAAACCTGCTCTGTTCTCGCTACTTCTGCTACTGGGATGCCTGGCGCTTCACGGTGGCTGCACAGCTCCTCCCCCTCCCACTTCATCGTTGCTGAAACTTCATCTCGACGCGCTCAATCAGATTTCCCAGCACAAGTTTGTCGAGGCAGAGGCGACCCTCCTGAAACTGGTGGACTTCGCGCCTTCAGCGTTTGTTCCTCGCTTCAATCTTGCCGTCAGTCAGTTGAATCAGGCGGAGAAGGGTACCGAACGAGCGCTGGAGACCCTCCAGGTGGCTGCCGACCTGAAACCGGATGATCCACGGGTCCACTATCTTGTCGGGGTCATTCAACGCTTCCTCGGCGACGAAACCAGTGCTCTGGGTGAGTTCCACAAGGCGCTCAAGCTTGCCCCGCGCGATTCGGACTGCCACTACCAGGTCGCCATCGGCCTGGTTCGAAGCGGCAACGATGTTCAAGCTCTCCCACACTTCGAGATGGCGGTTCAACTCGATCCGACCATTCGCGGAGCCTGGAACAACCTGCAGTTGTCGTGGCGAAGAAGTGGTCAGCTCGAGGATGCCAATCGAGCTCTCGCCACCTTCCGGGAACTGGAAGCATCCGGAAGAGGACGAGCCCACAGCTCCAAGTACACCGAGCAGGGGAAGCTGGCGGAAGCGATCCGCGACTGGCTTCCTGCCGCTTCTTCAGCGCAGCCCTGGCTTCCCGATGGTGATTTCAACTGGGTCCAGATCACCCCTCCAAACCCTGGTGGGGCTCCACCCCATGCACTGGTCGATGCAGATCTCGATTGCATTCCTGATCTCTGGATCGCCGGAGCTGAACCCTCTGCGTGGAGCTTGTCAGAATCACCCGAGAAAATCGCAGCCATCCCCTCTTTGAAGGATGCCATCTGCTTCGCTGTTGCGGATGTCGATGAAGACGGCCTCCCGGACCTCGCCATCTCCACTGGCGGACGAGTTCAAATCCTCCAGGGCGAAGGAGGCAGGACCCCAAGGTTTGAATCGTTGATCTCCACCGTCAAAGCAAGTGCCAGCGACTTGCTGCTGGCAGACATCGACATGGAAGGAGATCTGGACCTGCTGCTGACCACCGGTACCGGCCCGATTCAACTGTCCCTCAATGAGGGTCACAAGTTTCGCGAGATTTCCGATTCACCGAGCCTGTCTGGAACCATGTCGGTCAAGAGCATCATCGCGGTTCGAGATCTGGATCGGGATCTCGATCACGACCTGCTGCTGGTCGGGGACCGCCTCTCCTGGATCTCCGGAGCACCCCAGTGGAAATTCGCGGAAGATCCCGCCGGACAGCCGTTGGTCTCGGTCGAGAGGCTGGAAGTCGATACCGCATTGCTGGTCGACCTGGTGGGAGATCACGAGCAAGAACTGGTACTCCTGCAACGAGGGAAGCTGAAGATCCTCCAGCCCACCAATCACCACAAGGATGCCGAGGAGATGGCACTCTTCGATGGTGAGATCGCCTTGCCGGCTGAGGTCAATTCCGCCACCTACGTGACCATCACGGCTCAAGATCTGGATCTCGATGGCACGGCAGAACTACTACTCTCCTCTGCTGACAAAACCTCCATCCTCCAGTTCATCGCTGGAAAACCGACTCTCTCGGCCCATACCTTCTCACCAGCGAGGTCGATGATCAGCGCAGATGTCGACGGCGATGGCGACTTTGATCTGGTTGTGGAGAAAACTGACGGTTCACTGTGGTTGATGAGAAACCCCCTGGCGCAAGAGTCGCAGCGACTCCACACATTTCGCGCTCATCTGGGAGGGCGACGCGATGGGGACGATCGTCGTACCAACTTGCTCGGCTTTGGCGCGCGGCTGGAACTTCGCAATTCAGACCAGGTGGTGCTCGCATTCCAGGAGGGCAAGGGTGGTCACCACGCCCGAGGATTGCTCCCGGTGGTGGTAGGACTCGATGGTTCCGATCACCTCGATAGCCTCATCATCGAGTGGCCCGATGGAGTTCTCCAGGCAGAGATGGATGTCAAGGTGGACCGCTGCCAGGAGATCGAAGAGATCCAGCGCAAGTCATCGTCATGCCCGATCCTGTTCTCCTTCGACGGTCAGAAGTGGAACTTCATCACCGACTTCATGGGCGGTGGCGGACTTGGATTCTGGATCGGACCCGATGAATTTTCCCCGCCGGAACCGACAGAGGTGGTACGAATCGCTCCCGGGGCACTACAACCGATCAACGATCGACTTCGGCTGAGCATCATGGAGCCGATGCAAGAGATCTGTTACACCGATCGATTGTCGCTGATCGCGGTGGATCATCCCGAGACACACTCCTGCTTCCCCGAGGAGTTCTTTTCGATCCAGGCTCCCCCCCCTTCCGGGAAACCGTTGATGATCGAGAAAGAGACCAGGGTATTCCCCTCGGTGGTTCGCGATGCCAGTGGCCCCATCGATGCATCTCTGGTCGCTGAAGTGGATCGACTCTACGCAGGTCCCCGTGGCTTGATTCCAGACATGGTCGGCTACTGTGAGAACCAGGTGTGGGAGTTCGACTTCGAAACCGTTCCCGAGGGGTCCAGCATTGCCCTGCTGCTCGATGGTTGGATCGAGTATCCATATTCGCGAATCAACTTTGCTGCATGGCAAGGTGGACAGCGATTGTCTGCTCCGACCTTTCGCTGGCGAGCGGCGAGCGATCAACCGTGGCAACTACTGGCGGAAGAACTCGGTTATCCGGCAGGGATGCCCAAGACGATGGTGCTCGATGTTTCCGACATCATCGCTGATGGCGCTCGCCAGTTCCGTATCGAATCAAATCTAGAGCTCTACTGGGACAGAGCATTCCTCGCCTCGATCAAGCCCCCTGCTCCACAACATATCCACTCGATTCCGTTACATTCAGCGATCCTACGTGACGGTGGCTACCCTCGAGAATTCTCTGACGATGGAAACTTGCCCGCGACATACCATTACGATCAACGAGATCCAACTCTCGATTACCGTCCGATGAAAGAAGGACATGTCACTCGATACGGGCGCGTGGATTCCTTGTTGGCCGCTGTAGATGATCAACTCGTGATCATCGGGGGTGGAGACGAATTGATCCTGGAGTTCGACGCTTCATCGCTTCCGGAGTTGTTGCCTGGCTGGGAACGAACCTGGTTGCTCGACACCTTTGGCTGGTGCAAGGATCTGGATCCTCTCACCGGAGCATGCCGGGGAGTGGGCCCGTTACCCTATCGTGGCATGAGCCAGTACCCGCCTCCGGCTGATGAGCCCAAACCGGATCGCTCGAACTACCAGACCATCTGGAATACCCGGCGCGACTGATCCTCAGGCAAAGCGGCGATGCACTCCCCGGGGCAGATCAGGATCTTCTCCTCGATCGGTCCGCTCCTGACGCATCTTCTCGGCGTAGGCCTGATACGATCCCTCGAAGAAGCGACCGCTACCCTCTCCATCGAGTGCCAGGATGTGCGTGGCCACACGGTCGAGGAAGTAACGATCGTGACTGACCACCACCCCGCAACCCGGAAGAGCCTCCAGTGCCTCCTCGAGCAATCGAAGAGTCGGGATGTCGAGGTCGTTGGTCGGTTCGTCGAGAATCACCAGGTTTCCACCACGCCGTAGCATCTTGGCCATCTGGACCCTGTTTCTCATTCCTCCAGAGCAGTGGCCGACCAACTTCTCCTGGTCATCTCCGGTGAATCCAAACCGAGCGACATACGCGCGACTCTGCACCTCGAGCTTGCCGACATTGAAGACGTCATACCCCTCGGAGATGTTCTGGTAGATGGTTTTTTTGTCATTCAGGTCCTGCCGGCTCTGGTCGGCAAAGCAGATCTCGACCGTGGATCCCAGTTCGATAGTGCCAGAGTCGGGCTCATCGAGTCCTGCCACCAAGCGCATCAAGGTGGTCTTACCGGCTCCATTGGGTCCGATGACGCCGACGATGGATCCCGGTCTCAAGGAAAAACTGAGATCCTCGAACAGGACTCTTCCGTCGAAGCCTTTCGACATCTTCTCGATATCCAGAACCTTGTCGCCCAATCGGGTCTCACATGGGATGACCAGTGCTGGGAGTTCCTTACGTGACTCGTACACCTGCTCTTGAAGTCGATGAAATGACTCGATCCTCGCCTTGCTCTTGGTCGCACGGGCCTTCGGGGTCTGGCGAATCCAGTCCAACTCCTTGGTGAGTAATTTCTGGCGGTCATCTTCGTGTCGCTTCTCGACATCGAGTTCCTTGGTCTTCTGCTCGAGATACTGGCTGTAATTGCCCTCAAATGGAGTGCCACGGCCGCGGTCCATCTCGAGCATCCAGCCGACAACATTGTCGAGGAAGTAGCGATCGTGAGTGATCAGCAAAACGGTGCCATTGAAGTTGGCCAGGTGTCGTTCGAGCCATGCGACAGTGTCTGCATCGAGGTGGTTGGTCGGTTCGTCGAGTAACAAGATATCCGGATGAGAAAGCAGGGTCCTGCACAGAGCAATCCTACGTTTTTCACCTCCGGACAGATGACCGACTTCAGAGTCTCCCGGCGGGCAGCTCAATGCATGCATCGCTTGATCAATCTGTCGATCGATCTCCCATGCATCGGAGTCGTCGATCTTCTCCTGCAGAGTGGCCATCTTGTCGTAGGCTTTTTGCGTTTCACCTTCGGAGAGCTCGGTTGCCAGCGACTCCGTCACTTCATTGTAGTCGTCGAGTAGTTTTCGAACTGAAGCGGCACCGATTTCAACATTTTCACGTACCGTCTTCGTTTCATCCAACTTGGGTTCCTGTGGGACATATCCGATGGTCGCTCCCTTGGCGATCGTGACCGTGCCATCATATCCGTCATCGACTCCTGCGATGATCTTCAACAGAGTCGACTTACCACTTCCGTTGACTCCTATCAGACCAATCTTCGCTCCCCTGAAAAACCCAAGGGTCACTCCCTTGAGAACATCCTTGGGACCAAAGGAGCGATACACGTCTTGCACCTGGAAGATGACTTCCTGTCGATCCTTACTCATCTCTGACTACTCTCTCATTTATGATTGTTGAACTAGGCCTGTTTCGCATCCAGCGAGGTAAAGATCTCTGAATGCTCTGGAAACCTGCTCAGCTCTTTCTTGCTAAAAATCAGGTCTCCGTCGACACAAACCTCGAAGACTCCGCCACCACTCTCGATCAGGCGAGTGGCTACTCCGTATTTCTGATCGATTTCAGCCGCCAAACTGGTGGCCTGAGGCGTGTAGTTTCACTGCACGCAGTATTCGATGCTGATCTCCATGATCTCTCGCTCCATTCCTTCTGAGTTCCAACGAGTTGACTCCACCCAGGGTGCTGGGTCGTTTATGGTAAGGACTCAATCGCATCTCTACCAGCAGACCCACCAAGGTCAGGAGGCCAGATGAAAGATGTCATCGAGCAGCTCGCCAGCGGACGACAGTTACATATCGACAGGCTGGTGGAGTGGTTACGGATTCCCAGCATCTCCACCGACCCCCGGAGGAAGGGGGATGTGCGAGACGCTGGAGAGTGGATTCAGCAGGAATTGGCCCGTTCTGGTTTCGCTGCCAGACTCGATGAGACCGCTGGCCACCCGGTCTGTTTTGCTTCCTGGAATGGAGCCGAGGGTGCCCCCACGGTACTCATCTATGGGCACTACGATGTACAGCCACCAGAACCCCTCGAATTGTGGCGCCATGGAGCCTTCGAGCCGACCGTCGAAGATGACAACCTGATCGCCCGTGGTGCCACCGATGACAAGGGGCAGGTGCTCGCTCTCGTGAGGGGAATTTGCGGCGTTCTTCAGCAACGCGGATCACTACCGGTCAACATCAAGTTCTTGATCGAAGGCGAAGAGGAGATCGGATCGCCAAATCTGGCCCCTTACATCGAAACTCACAAGGAAGAACTGACCGCCGATGTTGCGGTGATTTCAGATTGTTCCCAGTTCGCTCCAGGAATCCCCGCCATCACCGTGGCACTGAAGGGCCTCGTCTATCTGGAGATCTTCGTCCAGGGCCCCAATCGTGATCTGCACTCCGGCTCCTTCGGTGGTGCGGTTGAAAATCCAGCAAATGTGCTGACGCGCATCCTCGGCTCTCTTCGAAATGAAGAGGGAAGAATCACCATTCCCGGTTTTTACGAGAGTGTCCGGGACCTGACCGCCGAGGAGAGAGCGGACTTCGCCTCATTGCCCTTTGATGAAGATGGCTTCAGAGAAGACCTCGAAGTTCCCCAGGTTCATGGGGAGGCGGGTTGGACGACACTGGAACGAAAAGGAGCCCGACCGACCCTCGACATCAACGGCCTGCTGAGCGGCTGGACCGGTGAAGGTGCCAAGACGGTTCTTCCGGCCCATGCCAGTGCAAAGCTATCGATGCGACTGGTGCCCGATCAGGATCCCGATGTCATCGATGCGCTGGTCTCGGACCATCTCCGCTCGCTGTGCCCACCCAGTTGCACCATCGAGGTACGTAGTCACCACGGAGCCCACCCGGTACTGGTCGAGCGAGACAGTCACTGGCTCGATGCGGCGGCTCGAGCGGTGGAGAAGGGCTTCGGAAAGGCTCCGGTGTATATCCGCGAGGGAGGCTCGATTCCGGTGGTCAGTGACCTGAAGAGAATCCTCGGGATCGATACCATCCTGCTCGGACTCGGGCTGCCGGACGACAATGCCCATTCCCCCAATGAGAAATTTCACCTCCCCGACTATCAACGAGGGATCGAAACAGCGGCCTGGTTCCTCGATGAAATCTCTCCATGATCCGCTTCAGACCTGCTTCAGAGCGAGGTCAGGCAGATCATGGTTGGCTTCGAGCGAGGCATGCTTTCAGTTTCGCCCAATACCACGATCCTGACTGGATGGGGTGGCGCGGACTTCGAGTGATGAATGAGGACCGAATCGCTGCTTCAAGTGGGTTCCCATCGCATCCGCACCGCGAGATGGAAATCATCACCGTGGTGCTGTCAGGTGCCATCGCTCATGAAGATTCGATGGGAAACTGCGGAATCCTGACCTCCAAAGATGTTCAAACGATGAGTGCAGGGCGCGGCATCATTCACAGTGAATCAAATCCGTATCTGGAGGAACTGCATCTCTATCAGATCTGGATCGAGCCAGCGAAGCAGGGGGTCACTCCTCGATATGACCAGAAGTCCTTCGATCCGCTCGATCGAACCGGACGCTGGCAATTGCTCGTCTCCGAGGATGGAGAGAGCGAGTCATTGACCATCGCCCAGGATGCTCGCATCTATCGTCGCTTACAGACCCCCTCGACGCTGGAGAACAGCATCTCTCAGGGGAGGGGGCAGTGGATTCAGGTGATCTCCGGATCTATTCAACTCGATGGAGTCACACTGGTATCGGGTGACGGAGCCGCCATCGATGAGGTGGACAGTTACCGGATGGATGTGGTCGAGGAAAGCGATCTTCTACTCTTTGATCTGCCCTGAAACTGGTCACCGACGCCAGGTCATCGGCAAGAAGATCACCAGAACCGCATAGATCTCGAGCCGTCCCAGCAGCATCAGGAAGATCAGCAAGGCCTTTCCGATTGCAGGGATGGCAGAGAAGTTCTCGAGCGGACCGACACCGGCAATGCCAGGTCCAACATTCCCTATCGTCGCGAGGGTCGCCCCTAACGCAGTCAGCAGATGATCGTCTTCCAGGGCACCGCTGACCGTCTTCGCACCACTTACCGAGAGGCTACCGGCATCTTCGGACCAGGCGGGATCCAGTACGAAAGAGAGCACCAGCACCGAAACGAGGAATAACAGCGTCCACAAGGCAAGAAATCCAAGCACCCTGGCGATCACTTCCCGCTCGACGGCTTCTCCTCCGATCTTGATCGGAAGTACCGCGTGGGGTCGTATCAATAATGCAATTTCACGTAAACCATATTTCACCAGGGTCAGGACCCGGAAGATCTTGATTCCACCTGCGGTGCTCCCTGCGCAACCTCCAACGACCATCAATACAATCAAAACGACTCTGCATGCGTTGGGCCAATGATCGTAATCGGCGGTAACGAAACCGGCGCCCGTGCCGATAGATGCCACCTGGAAACTGGCGTAGCGAAAACACTGACCCAATGTCCCGTACTTTTCAGCATTTTCGATACGGTCAGGATAAGTACCCAGATGCAACATCAAGGTCACAAAAATGATCGATACGACGATGAGGCCGACAAAGAAACGGAGCTCGCTGTTGCGAAAATACACCGGATGCCCTCGAAAGATCGCTCGATAATGAAGAACGAAATTCATTCCTGCGATCAAAACGAAAGCCGTGATCACTGCATCTACATATGCGCTATCAAAGTGAGCAACGCTCAAACTCTTGGTCGAGAATCCTCCGGTAGCCAGTGTAGAAAAAGCCAGTGTTACCGCATCGAACCAATCCATCACTGGTAGCAACAGTCCTGCAACAACAACAGTGAGAAGAAGATAAAGTCCCCACAGCATCATTGCGGTCTGAGCCACTCGCGGTGCTAATTTCTCGGTGGTCGGTCCGGGCACCTCCGCTCGCATCATTTGAATCCCACCGGAGCCCAGTAATGGCAGAACAGCAACCGTCAGCACCACGATTCCCATCCCCCCCAACCACTGGGTGAGGCTCCTCCAGAACAGAAGTCCGGGGGGCAAGGCCTCGATGTCGGTGAGGATGGTGGCTCCGGTGGTTGTGAATCCACTCATCGTCTCGAAGTAAGCATCGAGCAGTGAAGGGATTCCACCGGGGGCTAGCCAGAATGGTAGGGCACCGAAGAAGCTCAAGACCGCCCACCCCAACCCCACCACGGCGAATGCCTCGCGAGATCGAAGCTTCTTCTGGTAATCACGGTTGGCGCCCCAGAGGATCATTCCGGTGACGAGGCAGATTCCAATGGTGATTATGAAGGCAGGATACTCCAGGGTGGATTCAAGAGCTGCCGCTACCAGCAATGGAATCAATAGAATTCCAGCCATGGTCAGGATCAACAGACCCAGGACCGCCAGGAGGGGACGGAATCTCACTTCAGTTTAGCTTTTCTGCGGGTGAACTTCTTTTCGATGTCATTCACCGCCTCGGGAAGAGCAAAGACGATGACATGATCGCCACTTTCTATGACCGTATCTCCAGTTCCAGTAAACACCTCATCTGCACGCTGGACCGCACCGATGATGGAACCCTTGGGAAGCTTCAGATTTGCAATCTTCATTCCGCAAACAGTTTCCTGCTCGCTGATTTCGTACTCTCTCGCTTCAGCACCGGAGTCTCCCACCTGTGAGACGGCTTTGATGTTGCCACGTCTTAATGCCCCCAGGATGGCGCTCACGGTGATTCTCCGGGGATTGACCGCTTCCCCGACTGCTGCCTGCTTGAGAATCGGCAAGAACTGATTCTGCTCGGTCCGGATGAGGATTCGTCGAACTCCCAGCTTGTTGACGAGCAATGCGTTGGTCAGGTTCTCTGCATCTCCGTTTTCTAGTGATAGAAAAAAGTCTGCATCTCCAATCCTGTTTTCCTCAGCAAAATCTGCATCCGTGATGTTGCCATGAAGGACGAGACTCTTCTCTAGAGTCTCCGAGGCCTTCTCAGCCTTGGCTCGATCTTTCTCCACCAGCACGATGGACTTCACCGAACCCTCCAGCCTTTTCGCCACCTCGATGCCCAGTTGAGTGGCACCGGCGATGAACACCTGCTGGACAACTTCCGATTCAGGATGAGCAATGGCCATGAAATCAGCGGTCTTGCTGCGCTTCAGTAAGACATAGATCTGATCTCCATCCCTGAGTTCATCTTCCCCACTGGGGATCACCAGGCCATCTTTCCTCGAGATACCCACAATCAATCCTGGAATCCGATCATACCTTTGACGCAGATCTTTCAGAATGACTCCATCGAGTGGAGATCCTTCCGAGATCTGAAATCCCCACAGCACCAGCTCTCCATCTGCGAAATAGAAGACATCGAAAGCACCGGGGTTTTGGACCAATCTGTGCAACTTCTCCGCAGTGGCGTCTACCGGATTGACGATCAGATCTGCTCCGTATGCCTCCGGCAACAGTGGAGATCCCGAGGAAGAGAGTTCCGCATTGCGCAGGCGAACCACTACCTTCTTGGCTCCCAGTTTTTTTGCGAGCAAACTGACGACGATATTGGTCTCATCTCGGTCGGTCACGGCAATGACCAGATCCGTACGATCAGAGATCGCCTTTCGCAGTGTTCTGGGGCTCGCTGCATTTCCATGAATCGCCCGTACGTTGAGCCGATCATCAATCCTGTGTATCAGATCAATGTCGGCATCGATGATCGTGATCCGATGCCCCTCCGCAGAGAGTCGCTCTGCCAGATGGATTCCGACCACTCCTGCACCCACGATGACGATACGTAGCATTATTTCTCCCAGCAGTTGCAACGGTCGGTTCCGGGCCCAAACTGGCCCCAGCCCTCCAACCACCGGATGATAGACCTGAAGTAAGAAATCGCCAACACCGGCAACCGTTTGGACGACGGATCCG
>LWDU01043777.1_pt1 | contig 22036 bp, 17 predicted proteins | sample 727161 | NCBI WGS metagenome assembly LWDU01 (sample SAMN04566230, study PRJNA314399) | hydrothermal vent metagenome | isolation source: deep sea hydrothermal plume seawater | place: Mexico: Gulf of California, Guaymas Basin | collected 2004-07-11
AAGACGAATCCCGCATGTGCCATCTTATCGTGTGTTCTCATATCAGCATCCTCAAATGATGCGCTGTGGATCATTACACTGGATATTATAGCGGAGATATTGTTCGTCGTGTACTCTTTATCCCTGTCGTTCAGATAGTCAACATAGGGTTCGATCACAGCAAAATTATCCGAGAAAGCACCAGGTAGGTCTATTGATCCGGATGTCCAGAAGGGTGCCACACTGCCCGAGGTTCCGAATTGCTCCACCGAGTCCAGGAACGGCGCTGCTCCCTTGGTCGGTTCATCCAGATCCCAGCCATAAGTCAGAATCATTGATCGTCTAAAGGGATCAATCATCCCACCCAGGTCCGCCCGGAAGTCATGGGCGAAGAAGGGCGCCTCTATGCTGGTGTTATCTATCTTCGACCTGATGATGAGCGGCTCGATCGCGCCATCCGCCATCTCATCGCTCGTCTGCACAACCAGCTGTCTGGGTAGTACCAGCTTAAGGGGATCCTTGGTGATGATGGAGATCGGATCTAGATCGAGTGTGTCCTCATATGCCTCATATCCGTCGAGATTCACATACACATCAGACTGCCCTAGGTCACGGAGTTCCCTCTCATGTGATAATCGCTTGGACAGCCTTCCCACTCCGCCCAGCGACACAAAGGCACTACCCGACAGGGTGCCAGATGGGAAGGTGGTCAGCGCTATCGATTCATCGAATGCCTTACGTGAGACATCCTTGCCTTTAATCGTGGTGATGAAGCTGCTGTTCGGGCGGATCTTAAACGATGTGTAGTCAGCCAGTTGTTTGAAAGTGACGACGTTGATCCCCTGCCGGAATCCATCCATCATGTCAGCGGGGAATCCTGACACATTGAATCCGCGGGTGGATGACTTCACTCCCAGCACCCGGGTGTCGTTCTCGGAGGAGGCCTGGTCGAAGTTGCGGACCTCGCGGAAGGCACCATTGCTAGAGGCACCGTAGAGGTGGGCGACCTCGGTGGCAGTCAGAATTCTATTCCACACCGCGGCGTCTGCTAGGTTACCTGCCCAATCGTAGTCACCAGCAGCGTCATTTCCTATGTAACATGCATCCGTGTTAATTCCGTTCCAAGATCCAACGGGGGTGGTGTCCTCGGACACAGCTTGTGCTACACCATTGACGTAGATGCTCGGTTTGTTGTTTGTACTGGTGGCATCATAGGTGATGACAATATGTGCCCACGTGCTCAAAGAAAATGAGCTGTTAGAGGAAAACCACAAGCCGTTGTGGTGCGACCAATCCGTCTTAAAATACACGCGTTCAGCGTTATTAGTATATACTGTGATGTCCTCTTGACCAAACTCAAAGATGCGGCCCTGGTTGCCGCCGCCATCCCCTGTCTTATACACCCAAGCGGCGAGTGTCATCTTTTGCGTTGAACCGCCGGCAGTGTCATTGCCGATGATAGCATCCCACGTTGCTGCAGTGCCTACGTTGATTCCATCGTCAGAGCCGTCAAAAGTATAGCTAGATTTCTGGATATAGGCAGAGGGATAGAGGGCTGTAGAATATGCAGGTCGGTCACCGACAGCATCGAATGTCCCGCTCCTCCCATTCCCACTGCTGTCTGTGACATTCCCGCTAGCGGACACATCTTTGTCTAGCCGCCACCAGGCCGACAAGTTCTTCCCGGTGTAACCAGAGATCTTCCTTTTAGAGACGAAACTATTGACATCTCCCTGTGTGCCAGAGACGAAAGCTTTAGTCAGATTGTAGGCTTCCTCGGTAGCAAAGAAATCGGGATTGACCGACTGGACCCTTTCCACAAACCTGCTGGGAAGGAACTCACCGTTTGATCTCGCGTATCGATACTTTCCCATCTAGAACTTCCTTATCTGCCCCAGGAACTGCTGCAAGAATATCACTGAGGCCTCCCTGCGGTCCAGAACACCCACATACATGTCGCTGTACTTGTATGTGAACTTCGGCCTCTCAAGCATGTGACTCTCCACGATAAAGTTGGTGCCCAAGTAACGAGTTGTGCTAGGTATGAGGTCATCAATTAAATCACCCACAATCGAATCGAACCACTTGAAAAAATCAAAGAACTTGATCAAAGACATTTTTTCAGTCAAGCGATTAAAATAGATGCTCCTCAAATATCTTAAACTCCGATACTCCTGGGCAAAGACCAGCTCCGGATCTCCAATCGCATTATCCAGGTAATCTAGGGTCGCGAAAATATTGATGATATCATCATTCAGTGCCTGAACTGAGGACAACTCGATGGATAGACGCCTATCGTCCTTGGGTTGATCATTCTCTGGAATGCTGTACAGAGGAACAAAAGATACACCTGACGGTGCTTTTCTCACATTTTCAGCGCTTTGGTAACTCCTGACCCTCACCTTATTGGGCTCAGAACCCATCTCAAACTGGGGTGAGAGGACTGCATAGTCAAACCTCTCTGGTTTAATGACTTCTTTTGCTGCACCAGACTCCACGAAACCAGTCCCAGAGGCGTGAAGTAAATTCTGACTAAAATCAAAAATACTAATGTTGCCTCCGCTATCAGACTTGGTTATCGGCTGATTACACGACAGATCCAGTCTCAGTCTCTCAAAAGAGCCGCTGGCTGTGGTGTTAAAGCTGAAATTTAGAGACGGATCCTCGACACCCACAGACTCAAAGTTTCGAATGTGTTGTAGTGTCTCCTTCTGTGTCAGCTTCTTGCTGAAAAATCGGATGCCTGACGCTCTGCCTGTGTACACCACATTTCTTGCAGCCTGCTCAGACACACTATTCAAGAAACCGCCCCCTGACAAGGAGGAGTCATATGAGAGGCTCTGACTGCCGATCGCAATGAATGATCCGGAAGCATTAATACTTCCACTGATCGTGTTCAGTGTGTTGTTGCCCGAATCATTAAAATACTCATTCACCTCGTAGAACTGTTTTATTTCCGAGGCACCCATCTGCCCGGCTCTAAGGAAATAGCTAGAGGACACGTATGAACCGGTCTGATCATTCCTACAACGACCGAAAGCCACATGCCACTTTTTGCCATCAAAGATGTTAACCCCGGAGAGGGTTAGGGTCATCATCGAGGTTGTAGACCCCCCAGCTGGACGCCCATAAAGAACAAGAGAACCCGTACTTCTTCCGATGACTGGCCCGAAAGCCAGGGCATTAAAAGTTAACCAATTATTAGATGCTCCGGAAAATTGACTGCCCGTTGTCTGTAATCTCATCAGACTCTGTGTGACTGGATGCGATGTGTTTCCAGCCAGTTTGAACATACCTTCTACAGACCAAGAACCGCTAGTGAATAAGCCGTCGTTGGGATTGTTAGTACCGGTAGTTGGGCTCACATGTCGACCATCATTGCCTGCCGGGTAGGGAATACCCGGTTCCACTCTTGAACCAGACAAATAATACGACTGAATTAGAGGTCTGTTGGTATCTTTTCCAGACCCACCTATCGTTCCCTGCGAATTAAGAGAGCCCGAAAAATCGATCATGGCACCGATTTTTACCCTTTTTTCATAAGCATCACCTATCTTTCTGGTCCTACTGCCACCGTACTCCTTAATTCTAAAGGAGCCATTTGGATTGATACCCAAGCTCCTAAACATCGACTCAATTGAATTTCGAGTACCTCTAGTCCTGAGCAGCTCCGGAAGGTCAGTCAACACCCGGCGCCACATCGTGTTCTGTATCTTCTGAAGACTCTGCTTTGCAGCCATCTCACTAACACCTAAATTATCACCCTCAAAGAACTGTGACATGCTAGCATTAGCATACGCATTTGGTAAATTGACTCCATAATACTTTGCTAAAGACGGCAACAGCTGATCACTGATCGTCTTGTCTGATAGATAATCTACCTTCAACGCCCTTCCAAACTCATCAACAAACATTTTTATTTCATCAAATGTCTCAGACCACAAGTAGAGCATCGAAGCAATAATCTGGGCAGACTGCATCTTGCCGCCGCCGGGTAAATCAGAAGAGAAAGCGTAGTTTTCAGAAATATTGCCGTTCTCATTGAGCAGCCCCTCAAATTGCTGTCCTTCCAGCAAGTAGTGTTTTGGTATTAACTTAGTGATCAAATTGGGATTATTGAAATCATATTGACTTGCTGATGTCAGCAAATTTGATCCTGTTGTTACTACTGACGCATACGAGGGGAACAAGATGGGAGATCGCTCTTCGCTCTCCGCTGTCAATGGTACAGAAACCGCTGATATATCCCTCAGTGACATGTCAAAAGCTGCCCCTGAACCCATTATCACGTGGGAGTGTAGACCATTGCCGCTGTAATCAAGCACCAAATCCTGATTCTGAGTGACTGAAAAACTCCCAGAGGGCTCGTTGAACTTGTAATAAAGTTTTAAACTCCCATCTGGCGGTGGAAAGATTGCCCGCTTGGCGAATGTTTTCAACTGGGCCCTGGTTCGAGTCGATTCGAAAATTCTCAACTCATCAATCGACCCTGATAGCTGTGCCCGCGGCGTCAACTCATACAGTGCACCCATTGACTGAGTCGATCCGCTGCCTATTATTAAAGGAGCAGACTCAAGCCCTAGGGCGCCGAAGACCCCGACACTCGATGAGGATTTTAGCACCCCATCGACATACATCAATATTCGGCCGGATACATTTCTATCATAGACAGACGCAATATGTTGAAATTGTCCCTTGTTTATCTCAACACTGGCACTGATAAATGTGGAGCCAGAAGATAATAGGGTCATGACATTGCCCCGAGTGGTGTCTGTTGAAGCAGACATCACCATGGTCAATCCCTTGGTCAAGTTTCCGGTGGTCGATCCGCTAGCCATCATCTGGAGGATCACATTGTTATCGTTAGCTTCAGTGGGGACAAATAGTTGCATTTCCACTGTGAACGGTGAACTACTAAGATTTAGTGCATACTGGCCCGGACCAGCCATTCCCGCAGAAAGCTGATTAGCGCCCTTCAAGGTGCTTACTGAAATGTAGTTGTTCGCAGTGCCCCCCTTGAAATTCAGATAACCCCTATGCTTGGGAAATTGATCAAGGACATGCTTCTCAAAACCAGACAGGGTGTCAATGAACTGCTGGTACTCTGCCTTGGTGCCGTCAAACGGATATCTATTGATGATTCTATCCAGGGCCGTCTGTACTTTCATCTCGGCGGAGTTGAAAAAGGTGTGATTCTCGAACTGTGAAAAATCTACATTGAGTTGCTGTGTACTCTTAAGTGCAGCCCCTGGGGGATCATATCTAAACGATCCCGTTGGATCCGAATTGCTGGAATCCTCGTCAGTACTAGTTCCAGCCAGCGTCACATTGCTGACCTTGGTCCCGCCCTCCCGGAAGTGCCTTATTACGCTAGGCTTGAACAGAACATCTTGAAAAGTATTTTGACTTTTTGCCAACGTCTTACCTTACCACAAATCGGGCGCGGGGATCCTTCGTTATTGTTCGTATGCCTCTGTTCACCACCAAGAATTCAAACTCATAAACCCTGCCCACGGGTAAAATATCGACATGAAAATCAAAAAACATTCCCGCTGAGTCTGTCGAGACTCGAGTCGAATTATCTGCCTCACCAAAATTAAAAATGAGACGCCCGCTGTCCACGTCCTTCACCCTGTAATACACCTCATCAAAAATTATCGGTGCTAACTTTATGGGCCGTTTGACAGGAGTATTCTGTTCATCACTCAGATCCCTGCCAAATATTCTTAATCTCACCTCATCGGTAATTCTGTATTCACTACGCGCATTTGTCACGTGTATGACTGGCTCTTGTGATGTAAAATCGGCTGAGAATCTGGGTGGTCTTTTCAGCTTCAGTGACCCAGTATGAAATCCCACATTCCCGTCTAAAGAGTACCAGTACTCATCAAATACAATTGAGCCAGTACGCTCGACCATCTGAGCCAGGGTGGTGGCGAAATTTATAACTGTAGAATCATTAGAAGGAATCGCGAAACTAGCACTGTAGACTCCGGTTACAAAACGCTCTCCAGCAGAATCGATAGTTCCAGCCGAATATTGAGATGCAGAAGTAATATATTCAAAGCTCCCAGATTTAATCTTAAGGAAGAGCGAATCTGTACCGGTAATAGCAGTTAACGCTGAGCCCGAAACTAAGTGAGCTGCCCCTGATCTTGCGTAGGCATTTAAGAATAGTGAGCCAGAGAGGTCAAAGAAAAAATTGCTGTGATTATCTTGAAAGCTATCATCAAAAGAAACTTCTATCCTCGGTCGAAGCTGGGAGTCTGCTACATGTCGAGATGCGAATCTTTTTACAAAGCGGGACTTTGAATCAGTCTCGTCACTTCCACTAAAGGATATTCGAAATCCGTGATTTGGCATTTGACCAGCAACAGTTGCAGACACCAATGTTGTCACATCAATCAGCAAATCCTCTGTGCCTTTCGTGAAAACTTGAGATCCTATTATGTTTGCCAGGCCGTTGCCATCACTGAAGTTTGCCTGAGAAAAAATGTCTAGACCGGTGGTCCCAAGAGATCCAACTTTATCTGCGCCTGACAAGTTCCATACAACATTAGCACCATTGACGTATGAAGCCGTTAGAAAATTAACTGTGTCTAGATCACCAAATGAGCCCACATCCTTACCAACACCCTCATCAAAAGACTGTGAGAGGGGAAAGACAGCAACATTAAAATTTGCAGGAACTGCATTGCCGGCCTTTATATCAAAAAGCCTAAGCTCTGCTTTAAAGTCTGCGCCTCGTAAATTTATCTTAGAAGCGGTAAGATTATGAATATTTTGATAATCAAACTTGACTAATAGCCTCGAAAGCTCATTTAGACTGCCCGTGCCTTTGAGTGTTGTCTCACCCCACAGTTTGAATAAATCCAAAGTTCCAGCCTGACCGACATTCGCATCCTCAACCCTGAATTTTCCATCAATGATCTTGTCTGTAATATATGAATCAGAACTAGCAGTGCAAAAAAATTTCATAATGAACTCACGCGGCGGTGCCTATAATGTCATGTTCCGGGAATTTCATTTCGAAGAGGGATCCCATCGGCCCAAAAATAATACCGTTTTTAGTGCTTCGATCAAATGGGAATGTCGTGGTTGAATATACTCGGTCCTCCACGACGCCTGTCCGAGGAAATATCTTCAGATCAGCCAGAGACACAACATAGTCTGTATTGATGATCATGTTAGTAATATCATCAATTATTAAGGGTTGATCTATCTGAAAGAACTTCTTTTGTAAGGTGTTCGATAATCGATTATTAATCTTTTGTAATATTTGCATCTTGTTCACATTCTGTGTCACAATAACAGAGTACCTCACACCAAAATTCACGACTTGCGTGTCAAGCACGTCAATAGCATCAGATATCAGCCTGAATTCATTAAGATACGTGCTTAAATTCTGTTTGAGAGTATCGGGTGCAGTGGTCAAATTTCCCTCCCTGTCCAATGATATGATGTAGAGCAGAGCAGATAGAGGGTTCACAGGGTTTGGTACTATACTCGCCCGATAGACTCGACCAAACTGAGCCGGCATCGTGTACACGCGTGCCAGCAAATCCTCTCTGGTCACCATTCTTGACTGGCTCTGCCTCGCTGAGGGTATCAACTGTTGAAGCTCATTCAGTGTAGGTGATGCAGAACCACCCACTGCTGAACGATCGTTGATGACTGACATCGTCTGCCGCACAAGAAGCGCGCCTCCGGGGGCAGCTGTCTGTCTAAATTCCATGAGTAGTGTGTCTATGCTATTAATAGTGTTAGCCGTCACATTGTGTAAAATACCCCCTCCGTATCTATACGTCACGGTCAATGTCGTTGCGCGAGGAGACACACCTAGTGTGTGAGTTTGCAGTAGTGCATTAGGATCTATGCTGAATCTTGGAAAGTTTGTCTTACCATAGAGTGACAAGGAGAGCTCGCTCGGGTCGGGTATGATATCATCTTCGAGAGACTCAGCATCCCCGGCTCCAAACTGGAGTGTTGTCAATTTAGTAGTCGGATTAAAAGTCTTGGTATACCTCTTGGGTGCAGGTAAGATCTCTAAATTACTAGCCACCAGATCAGAATCTACCTGAATATTTTTGACTTTTGTAAATACTGTATCTTGACTCAAAGATTTCACCTCGTAGTATGTGTCACCTGTTGTATCTGTGACAGTCAAAATAGTAGATACATCCTCGTTAGAGAGCGTTATCTCACGAAAGGACACATGGGAGTCCGAAATGGGGAATGACTCTGCTGTCTGCAATCCGGAAGTCGCATCAATATCTCTACTTACTGTGTAGACAGTTGGAATTGAATTCGCACTAGTTGATTTCACCGTGTAATCACACAAATAGCTTCCATTGGCGTCTGTTTCAGCGAAATCTAGATCCTCTGCTGTAGTGAACGTGATACCATCAGCAGAGTTTACCGTTGTCCCTTGTAACACAACCGGTAGATTTTTCCTATTGGGTCGATAACCATTAGCAGCTCGCTCTGCACCCACATCAAAGGAAAACTTGAGAGTCACAGATGCGGGAGTTGCACCAAAAATGTCAACGCCGGCGTTCCGCAAGTGGGTCCTAATGTTCCCGGGTTCAACTGCATTAAGTGGATCCAGCTCCCTAAACTGGTGATCTAGATAATAGGATAGAGCATCTCCTACAGTTGCAGCTGTGTCTACCAGAAGACCTCCGACAGAGGGTTCTGAAAAGTCTTGGATCTGATCTGGGAAGAAGGTCCTAGCATGTTGAATCATTTCGAATCTAAATGCCTCAAAATCCTTAGATAAGAAAGTTCTATTAATTGACTTCTTTAATTTCTTCTTGATACTAATACTCATGAACTTTATCCTGCAGCGTAAATGACTACTTCAACACCCTGGTTGCTCAATCCTAATTTGGGAACTGAATATATCACCCTGATACCCACAACTGCGATGCTGGCTGTCTCATTAGGGTTAGTCTCCCTGATCGGCTCAAATGTGTCTAACTGAATAAACGGCATATATTTTTCTGTGGCTCTCCTGATCCTATTCACTGCCTGAATATCACCCGCTTCAGTGGTTAGTTCGAAGGCCAGCGGTTCTAGATTGGCACCGAAGTCATGCAGCATTAGTCGTTCGCCGTGATTAGTTGATAACATGTTTCTAAAATTATCTTTTATCTGCTCGCCTAAATTTGTGCGCATCTTAAAAGGCCCGGTGCTTCCACCCGTGCTCATCTCCATTGGTGTCTTGATACCCACAGGAACATCAGCACTCTTGTCAACCAGATTATTCTGAAATTCCTCAGCCATGCGGCCGACTGATTGAAAATCATAGGTTTTTTGAACTGGAAGCTGACTCACGATATACCCCTACAAAAGTAATTATCTTGAAACACAGAGGAGCTGAAGTTGCATATTGACGTAATTTGAAATATTGATCAAGACTCAAGAATCATCTAGATGTGTTAGATGTCATGAATCTCCGATTGAACACACCAGATTCTATACGTCAGCCGGCGGAGGTGGTGGGTTGACTAATTTATCATACTCACTCTCAACTTCCTTAGCGAAAATGTCAGTGCCATCCGTGCTCAAAGCGGATAGAGCAACAACTTCCAAGATTGCATCTTTTTCTTCAGGATACTTCCGAATTATTTTAGCATATCTTAATGATTCATCCACACCATCATCCAATAGCTTCTTAGTATCCTCGACCCCGGGGCCAGGAGGTTCTGGGTCCTCATACGGCACGAGAGGAACGAATCTCGCTATGCAACATTCAGATAGAATCTCTGCAGAAATGGGATCGAGGCCTGGAATCGTCGCGATGATGTCAGGTATTCCAAAGAGGGGTGGCATTGGGGGGTCGAGGGAAACAGTTGCGGATAACAATCCCAGAGGGAGATCTATTGCCAGTCCCATCACCAAACCAACCAAGGCGGTACTAACTCCGAGCGCAATGTCGAGACCAAGGGCGGCGGGATCAGGGAAGCTAGGCATGTCAGGACCCGATGGGAGGCCTCCCATTCCCGCCATGATGTCGCCGGCGATATCAACAGTCCCTAGGGGCAGCTTACCTAGGCCAGGTAGCTCGAAAGGCATCATCGGAAGACTATTAGCTGGATCGTTTAGAATTCCCTCTATTTCCATGAATACAGCAGGTATCATTACAGGCGGAGCCAATTTGGGCAATGCGCCCTCAATAAGCTTAACGACCTTCGGGCCCTCCAGGGCCCAATCCGGTTCCAGAGCTAGCTTAAGGGCAATTGAAAAAGGCTCAGTCATGGTCTTGAGACTCACCGAAAAACAGTCCAAAATCGCCAAATAACCGGACTCGTGTTCACCCGGGTGTGGTGAACAATCCGACATCTTATTTCGTCTTCGCGTGGGGGCTTAGCGCAGCTTTAATAGCTTGCACCAAATCACTAGTGACCTTCGGCCATTCGGGCATAGCAAGAGGGGCTCCAAGATTTCCCGTCGCTTTGACGGTGAGTGCTAGGAGCGAATCCGTCGCAAAAGCCTCAAATGCCGCAACCAGTTTGTCACCCAGAATCAGCGGCTCCGTCGCCTCATTTCCCAAAAATGTCTGACTGTCACGACCGTCGCCGATGATGATCTTCTTGGCATCAATCGCCACCGTGCCATCCGCTAACAGGGTGATGACACACTGATCATCCCCTACTTCACCCTCCTTCACGATGCGGATGCTGCCTGCCTGTCGGCCGATGATGCGGATCTCATCTGACTTCAGCACAGCAGATGGCTTTCCGTCAGCTCCACTCGAGGGCTCTCCCGGGGGTGAAATAAACTTTGGATACTCTAAACTGAAATCATCATCAACCTCAGTCTGCATCGTCAGATAGATCCTGGAGGCATCACCTTCGAAATTTGGGTCTCCTTCAGCAGCAAACGACCTGGCATTCGAAACTTTATCGTTGAAAATGCTTAGATTCTTTCCCGTCTCAAAAGTACCTCGAGAGTTTTGAACCACTTTTGACTCTGTCCCCTTAGGGTTTGGTGACCCAGTGGGATCGATTAGATCCTCCGGGCCTGCCGACTCAGTCCACAGATTTTTTATTTTATCGGACCCAGCCAGGATTTTAAGATCAGGAGCCGGGGTTCGAAGAGAGTCAGGATCGTCCGACTTCTCTCCATACATGCCGCGACCGGCGACTATATCAATCGATCCGTGGCCAGGCTTGAGAGGCTCAGGTAAATGTGCATTAGACTCAGTAGTGCCTGAGTCTCCCTCGCTAGCGGCTTGGACATCGATGTGGCTTTGGTATCCTCTATCTGTCCCCAACACTATAGTCGCATTATGAGATCCCTGTAAGACCAAGTCTCCGGGGCGTTTGGTAAATCTGGGGACGGGCTCGATCGTGAAATCATTGGCTTCCAGTGACGTCTGGGTTATGATGTCGAATTCACCGATGTCCATCAGAGTGCGGCGATCCTTGTCATCAATCACATGCACCGGCCCGTTTGGAAATCCCGGATTCGGTGCTTCAATCGGCTTATTGCCATTGTCCTCATCTAAAAATGATTTAGATTCATGAGGCGATATCGGTGAACCTGCTCTATCATGGTGTGTGTAATTCGCATCCTCTACATCGACTGGGCTGGTTATCCTGCTGAGCCAGTAGCCCTGGCCGGTGAGGGACATGGGATCCTCAAACAGGACCCACACCTGCTCTCCCGGCTTAAGTGGCAGGACTATATGGGACGAGAAAAAGGGAAAAACTACATCAAGAAGTGTGTCAGACCTTCCCCTCCCGTAAGCACAAAGTCTCACAAGAATTGAATTTCTCGGAGCGTCTTCTAGTAAAGCGGAGTTCCCACCCCTCAGACTAGATTCTATTGTTGACAGATAATTCTCATCACGTAACGACAGATTATCTAAGACATCAACAACTACAGCACGTTGTAAGAGGCGCAACGCCTCCACGCCGGGAGCATTACTAAGTGCCGACAGAGGCTTGCCGGAAAGCATTCCCTCAACATCAATCGGTTCTCCCAACTCTAATCTCCCGATATCTTAGAGAAGAGCTCATCAGGATTCACCTTATCCTCTGCGCTCTCGGCCTTGGCGATTATCGCTGCTAGGGATAAAATTTGATCATTTGACTTACACATTCTCTCAAGGTACTTCGCCATGACGCTGCCCAGGGCAGCATGATCACTAGCACTACCTGTCATCGTTCTGAACGCCTCAGTGAATAAAATTGAGGCACGCTCCCGATCTGAGACTGCATTCTCGTATATCTCCCTCCAGAGGGCCTTCTTCCGGTCCCGGGTCGTCGTCAGGTCATCCAGCAGCTCACCAAAGGCTGCTATCTTATCCTCTTTCTCCCGCTGCTGATCAAATAGATCGTCTATTTTCTTCACTTGCCCACCTCAAAAAATATCAAATTCACTATCAGGTCCCGCCATCTTACGATAGTGGCGCCGAATAACAGACATCGCCTTGGACATCTGTTTCTTATCTAGTCCAGAGATGTCCCTGATATATATCAGAACTGCCCGCTTGTTCAGCAGATCTAGCTGGTTGATCGACCCAAATAGTGTCTCTATTGCTTGCAAGCATAACAGCTCATTCTCATTGGTAAGTTTAACACTGATCTCATCCAACAGTTTCAGAATCTGATCCTTCTGTTGTGCCTGAATCATCATATCATCGGGTGAAGGAACAACATCATATCTCTCAAATTGATACTGCTGGGATGACGTCATACCTTTTGGATCGTCAATGCTCACGTGCCTGTTTCTTATCTTCTTATGCTGCCGGCAGTTGATGATCAACCAATTCTTGGCTACCACGTTATAGTAAGAAAAGGCCTTAGTGCCCTTATCAGGAGACCACTTGTAAAGTGACTCATATAAAAAACCCACACAGTCCGATTTAAGCTCATCAAATGAGGAAAAGGGAGACTTGAACCCATAGACAAAAATTAAATTCTCGGATAACTTAGAAAATGCCGGGAGGATATCCTTGACATAAAGAATCTTTTGGGCTTCCGGGTCGTCCATCGTTTGATACTCTGTTATTGCCCGCTGTGTACCTTCGTTAAAGTACATATTCCTAGGCTTGCCTGGTCGGCGCCTAATCTTTCGCCTACCCTTCAAGATGACCGTCTATTTTTATATCTGATTCATCTGCCTCAAAATCCCTTGATAGGGCCAGCGCAATTTGATGCAGGGAACTTCTAGTGTCCTTTATGTCCATCAATACCTTTCTAACTTCGGGGCTGTCGTAGAACAATGGTCTCTCACAAATTGATGTGATCGAAGCATACTTCTCATCAATCACATCGAGAGATTCTTCCAGTGCATCCTGAAATTTCAGTATGAGCACTCCAAACTTTAACGCGTAGTAGGTCGAAATTCCCAGGAGAATTATCAAGAAAGCGATGCATGCGTATAGATAGGTCAAGCCAAAATTTCTCCCAAAACACTCTCATACTTTTCGAATGTCGCCTTCTCAGAATGCGTTTTCCTCAAAATTTTTGACAAATCATGGGCCCATTTTTTGGGAACAGAGTGACTATTCCTAAATTTTCTGACAGACCTCTTAAACGAGGCCTCCTGAACATCTGCCCACCTGGCGCCTGCCATGAAAATATTATTGTCTCTCCTGGTCTCATCGATCTCAACCAGATCATAATCTAACTTGGTCCACTGACCTCGGTTCAGAAACTCTGTATGTGCAGACCAGTTAGTGGCTATCACGGGCAAACCTGTAACTGCAGCTTCTAGATGTGGTAATCCAAACCCCTCACCCCGGGTGGGTGAAACTAGGGCCTTGATAGTTGGATGTCTATAAAGTGAATTCATATCCCGTCTAGACATGTCGCCGTGTAGTAAATAGATCTTGGGCACACCTTGATGTCCCACTTCTAGAGCCACTTTCTTTAGTATCGCCTCAGTGAGATTCCTATCAATTGATGTTTCCCGACCCCTGTTAGTCTTAATGATCAGACCTACATCATCATCCTCCCTGAATTCCTCAGCAAACCACTTTATGAGATAGAATAGATTTTTTCTATCAGTCAGAGGCGTCATTCCAGTCAAAACACCGATGGTCAGAAAATTAAAATCTGTCCCCAGATTCATATCTAAATGATCTGGGGGTTCCTCAAGCTCCGAAAAATAATGCTCCGGGACCACCACGATAGGGGTCTTACACGTTGCGGAAGACTCTAACGTCTTCTTGGTATGAAGTGATGGAACTATCACCAGGTCCATCTTTTCACAGTGCACGGCTGTCCACATAGGATTGCACTTATCTGTCTCAACTCCCGCTGTCACGCCAACATTAAAACTAGCCAGGGACGCGTCCCACTCATTTGGCAGTTGGACTTGAAACGAAATGTCAAATTTTTGATTTGAGCTCGTTGCACTTCTTCTCGTGGCCTCACCAGAAAGGTGATTAAATCCATCCTCACTGACATTCCAGGGAGTGATTCCCCATGGTACGACCTGGGTCACAACGTTCAAATTCGGTCTTGTCAGGAGAAACTTGAACACTTGACGGCTATGTACACCATAGCCTGACTTACTCAACAAGGGTGCCCTGATTACTACGCTCTTCATCCGCGGACCTCATTGAGTGTCCAACGTTTAGGCCTTTGGGTCTTCCAGGATTTTACCAGATCAAGTAAAGTCTCATGCCACCGATCAATTGTGTGCTGATGGCTAAATTCACTCATCACATACGCTCTAGCCTTTTGGCCCAATAATTTTCTTTCCTTCTTGGGCATTTCATATAACTTCATAATTGCGTCGGCGATACTCTGAACATCGCAATAATCCTCGTATATGAAAGGCACCTGTTGAGACCCAACCAGCGACTGAAAAGCGATGTCAATCGCCACACCATTCTCAGAACCATCCCGATGATCGACAACTTGTCGTGTGAGGCCTCCTGTCTTAGCAGCAATGATTGGATTTCCGCACTGCATTGCCTCTAGCGTCGGCAGGCCGAAGCCCTCGGCATACGAGATATTGATACACGCGTCTGATATATTGTGCAATATATTCATTCTGTCGAAATCCACACGATCATTCGAAAAAATAACACTGTCCTTGATGCCCAGCTGGTCTGTGGCTCCCAAAAGATTTGGGCCCTCATTGTCATTGGGGTCTGTATGCAACAAAAGTGAAGCGTTCGTCTTTCCGTGCTTCTTCTGTAGTTCTTTCATGAACAGAGACCACGCCCACAGGAGATCATTTGGACGCTTTCTTCTAGCATTTCTATTCACCCAAAAGAGGACAAAATCATCTTTTCGTCCTTCACCGATCGCTTCAGTTCGGTACCGAGCCCTTTCGTGATCGTCTAGCGGATGAAACAAATCTTCGGGAAGAGAGTGCGGAATAAAGTTGGTCCGGCCGGGGGCCAACTTAGAGACAATCTCATACGTCAAATAAGAGTGACAGTTTATTAGATCTGTTGCATCATAGAGGGGTTGGTTAAATGTGGGTGGAGGATAATTGTCCCAGACGTGCCAATAGGCGATCGGACACACTGAGTGTATCTCATCCTCCATCTCCCACAGCCAGATAAAAAATCGAGGATCTGTAAAGAGAAGTAGCACATCTGGCTTTTCCACAGCAAGTGTCTGGAGTATTAGATCACGATCACCGAATCCATCTATGGGTTTGACAATAAAGTCCTCATTGACCACAATTGTGTCATAATTGGTGTGCTTGACAGCAGCCCCAAACTGTCTCACAGACCAACAGCCCTTCTCAACGAGACCATTAATCAAAAATCGACTTTGGCACCCCACGCCTGACGTGCTTAAAGCGTGATCAGACAGCATCAATATCTTAAATTTTTGGGACATACAGAATTCTATGGAACTTTCTTAATCAAGTAAAATTAGGGACAATGTTGTGTATCCTTGAAATCGCAAAATGTGCAAGAATTCCTATTTTTAAGAAACATCTGCCGCTTCACAGCACTGATCATATTAGACACCATCTTTGTGGCTCGCTCTAATGATTTGGGCCCAGAAGAAACAACCAAAAAATCACACATGTTACCGGGCTTGCCTCCCCTTTTAAGCAAGATAAAACCACAGCCCACGTCTTTCAGCGGAATATCATTCTTCGTTGCCCAATAGTGCTTGTACAGTATGATCTGTGCTTGCGTTAAAAAATCCTGTTTCTTGCGTCGATCCCAGCCGTATGATTTTGCTGTCTTCCAGTCCAGTATCCAATACTTCCATGTACCGTTCTTTCTTGGAACCTTGATGATGACGTCGATGAATCCCTTGAATTTTACATCCCTGCCCTCAATCTCCTCATACAGCTCTTCCTCAGCAGAAACTGCCTCCCATCCAGGGAATGTCTCATCCAAGAATTTGGGTACATCAGCCCACATATTTGACGCCCACTCACACCACGCCTCAACAGGATGGTACTTGTACCATCCGGGTTGCTTCTTTACCCACTCAGGATCATCAAAACCATGTTTCTCCCAAGCTGCTCTAATATTGTCTAGAAGAAGTTCACGTGGAACTTTACCTGTCTTTAGAAAGCTCTCACAGCCCTCATGGACATTTGTACCAAAATCTAGATACGGAGAGGGTTCGAACATGTCTATCTTGTCAATATACTGAAGTTTGTGACGATACGTGCACTCCTGCCAGGATCGGACTTCAGAATACGAAATATGGGGTTTACCCGTTGGAAAATTACTCATGATAAAGTCTAACAGAATTAGGGTAGATTTTTATTTTTCCAGGATAAAATATAGTCTTCTAACACAACTTGAGGCTGCCACCCTGTTCTTTCCCGCATCTCCGAAAAATTCGCTAAAGTTTCATATGCTTCGCCGGGCCGATCCGGGACATATTCTATCTCACCCCCAAACATGTTCGCCAGCTCATTTATGGCATAATTCCTTCCGGTCCCAAGTTGAAATATTTCCGCGGACCAGGCCTGATCACCCAACACAGCTATGCCCTTAACAATATCTGATACATGTGTGAAATCCCTTCTTTGTGTTCCCGTTCCAGTAACAGTTAGTGGTGCGCCGATACTGGCCTGGCGTTCGAAAATGCCCACAACAGTCGCGTGAGCGCCCCTCGTTGGTTGACGAAATCCGTAGACATTAAAGAATCGAGCAGTCACTGTACTCATCCCATATACTTTATTATAGAGTTCACAAACCTGTTCCCCGGTGAACTTTGCAAATGCATATGGATTGAGCATAGGTCCACTGTGTGCTGAAGATGAACCTGCGTACACCAAATTCGAGCCTCGATTTCTTGCAAACTCGCACACATGACTCGTCCCCATGATATCAGCGTCTAGATACTTCAGAGGATTCTCGAAGGAAGGTTGAATTCTGGCCAAAGCTGCCAAGTGATAGACGAGATCAAAATCACAATCTTTGTATGTATATGAATTTAGGTTCCTGACATCATCCACCCAGTATTCAACATCATTCCGGATATGATCTCTACTCGACGACTCAGAACATAAGTTATCGATGACAGTCACCCTATGACCGCACACATCAACGAGATGATCGACCAAATGAGAACCTATGAAACCCAAACCCCCGGTCACCAACACTTTCTTCATCTCTTAATCCTCACTTACAGCCCTGCCCTTCATTTCTAGCCAATCTTTATTATTTCTATACTGACTGTTCGAGACACCTACCTGAGCTAGAAAATCAAGGAAAGTATTATTTTGTTCCGCAAAATAAACTATTGCTGACAAATCTTTGGGAAAACAGTGACCGCCGAACCCTCTATCTCCGTCTGGTCCTGGGACAGCTAAGTGGCTGCTACCAATTCTTTTGTCAAGCAGCGCATACTCACAAACTTTATCGTAATCTATATTTGACGACTCACATATATCGTACATCTGATTCGCAAATGTCACCTTTGTTGCCAAGAAGCAGTTGATAAAATACTTGACCATCTCTGCAGTTTCCGACTTTGTCACAACAATGGGAATATTTGGAAAAGGTTTTCTGAACATCTGTTTTACCTTTTTCGCTCCTTCGCCACCTATTATGATCCTTGTTTGATTCTTAAAATCTTCAATAGAGTTAGCCTCAGTCAAAAATTCAGGACTAAAACACACATTTAAGTTGCTAGAGACTGTTTCATTTATCCTCTGCGTAGTCCCAGGAGACACAGTCGATTTAATAACTAGAGTTGGGAGATCACTTCCTAAATTCGAACATTCTCTATCTACTCTCCCTATAACATCTTTCAAGAGACGAGTGTCACACTCACCTGATTTTCGCATTGGCGTGGGTATACAGATAAAGATGATATCAGATTCACGACAAACCTGGTCATGGGCGCTATTACATTTTGTCTCGTCTATGTCGTATGTTAAAACCTCATAGAAGTCTTGGAGCCCCGCTTTAATTGCAGAGCCTACAAATCCCTGTCCTATGATCCCTATCTTCACTTCCCACCCGCCAGGCTGTTGATCGTGTCTTTCAAGTTTTCGAAGAAGTCACTATCAAATACACATCCAGATTCCAAAAGTCGAGAATTGTCAATCGAGTATCTAAAATCATGTCCGGCCCTATCAGAAACATACACAACGCAATTTGTCCAATCTACTTCCATAATATTACATACGCTCTTTACCATATCAATATTAGTCATTTCGTTCTTGCTGGTAATATTGTATACACCCCTTGACTCAGAATTTCTAATGATATGATAGATTGCCTTTACGTTGTCTTTTACAAAAAGCCAGTCCCTTACATTTATCCCTTGTCCATACACGGGAATCTTTTTTCCTGCGGATAGAGATCTGATAATTGTGGGCAAAAACTTTTCATTGTGCTGCCTAGGGCCAAAATTATTAGAAGGTCTGACGATTGCCACATTTGTCCCATACGTGTTTGCATATGAGTTTATCAAATGTTCCGCGGCCGCTTTAGTAGCAGAATAGGGATTTCCTGGCTCCATCTTGTCCGTCTCAATAAAAGATCCTTCTTTTCTAGACCCATACACCTCATCAGTCGATACATGCAGCATCTTGATGCCTGTGTCCCTACAGATGTTTAACAAGGACTGGGTTCCTACAATATTGCTCATGATAAAATCTTGACAGTCGTTAATGGAGTTGTCCACATGAGTCTCCGCAGCAAAATTAAGAACCCAGTCTATATCATGGGATTCACATATATCCTTTACAGAGGATGTGTTACAAATGTCTGCTCTGTACATGTGAAATTTATTATTTGAGAGTGCGCTCTCTATATTATCATGCGATGCAGCATACGTGAAACAGTCCACTCCAGTAACAGTGTGTGCCCTTTCTAGTAAAAAATCGACCATGTGACTGCCTATGAATCCGGCACAGCCTGTTACCAGAAAATTCACCCTATGACCCCCATATTATTTTTCTCCAAAGCTATCAATTACGGTCTCAATGTATGCTAGAGTAGAATCTGTATAATTCGGTGAACAACCGACAAAAAATACACGATCTAGCACCTGATTCGCATTTGGATAATCTCTAAAGTTACCAAGACTTCTGTAGGCTGGATGAATTAGAATATTTCCTGCAAAATAATTTCTAGTCTGAATCCCACTTGTCTCGAGATGCCTCACTAAATTTTCCTTGAGCTCACCCGTTTCACAAATTACCGGAACACCGAACCAACTGGCCTCGGCCGATGGTAGCTCTTTAGCTACACGAGTGCCTTTAATTCTTTCGAAATACGACGCAATTAAATGCTTGTTTCTTCTCCTTAGCTCATGAATCATCTCTAACTTCTCAATCTGAACTGACCCTATTGCACCTTGTAAATCTAAGGGCTTAAAATTATATCCCATATTGACAAAATAGTACTTGTGATCCAACACACCATCATAGTATCCTTTCAACCACCTGTCAAATCGTTTACCACATGTTCCTTCTGAGAGAAGATTTGCTGATCCTACACAGTAGCAGTCTCTGCCCCACCACGCCAAGCTTCTAGCTGTGCGGATAATATCGTCACGATCTGAAGACACCATCCCACCCTCTCCTGTCGTGATGTGATGTGCTGGATAGAAAGAGCACGAACTGGCAATGAAATAAGATGCTAAGTCTTTTCCTCGCCATTTTGTTCCCAGGCTATCACAATTATCACCTATCATTTCAATACTGTGTCGCTTGCAGACCGACGCTAGTCGATCCAAATCATAAGGATTACCCAAAACTGGTGATGAAAATACTGCCACAGTCTTGTCAGTTATCCTCTTCTCAATATCATCAATATCCCAATTTAAGTCGTCCATGCTGATGTCGACAAAAACAGGCTTTAAACCACACTGAATGATTGGATTTAATGTTGTGGGGAAACCCACTGCTGATAGTATTATCTCGGCACCGTCTGGCCAGCCCAAGACTTTTTTCAAGGCAGAAATCATCACCAAGTTAGCAGAACTTCCTGAATTCACCATGAGGGAGTGTTTTACTCCTGCCTTTTTAGAAAATTGTCTCTCAAACTTTCTAACTTGTTCTCCTGCTGATACCCACTTCCCCGTGATCAAAGACCCAATGGCTGCTGCTATTTCACGCTCATCCCAAACAGGTCCAGAGTATAATACACGTGGATATTTTCCCTCTGGCGCCTTTGTTGGACCCTTTATATAGTCCGGGAGGCCCTCACACTCTTCTGCACACTCTCTCAGAAATGTTAGAATTTTTTCATTTAAGTCTGGCACAGTTCATCTAATCCTTGCTCTATGGAAACATCTGGCTCAAACCCAAGACTTCTTAACTTTTCAACATCTAGATGCATGTTCTTTACTTGGACAAGTTTGTGAAAATCAGACGAGTCGATTTCATTGATTTTAGACCTAGATCCTGTCTTCTTAACAATATGATCAATGAGATCTCTAAACATATACGCGTGTCCGCTTCCAATGTTGTAAATCTGATTTAGCTCTCCTTTTTCCAACACTAACTTAATCGCATGACAAGCATCGCTTACGTGCAGATAGTCTCTATGAAATTTCCCGCCATGATACAAATCAATTGGCTCATTATTTTTAAGTCTATCAGTCAAGTATTGTAAAGCATTTTTCTTCTTGGAAGCCCCTCGATCGCGTGGTCCGTAGACATTACTAAGACGTAAAATTCTATAATTTTTGCCAAAGGTTTTACAATATGACTCAACTAGCTGCTCAGCACATCGCTTTGTTATAGAGTAAAAGCCTTTTGGATTGCAGTATGAGTCCTCATGCGCGGGTAGATGTGTATCCCCATACACAAACCACGAACTTACAAAATTTATAGTGACATCCCTATCTCGACATTGATCTAGAACCTCAGATAAGACTCTCAAGTTTGTATCAATATCTCTCTGCAAATCGTCAAAGACATGATAATTATGAGTCGTACTTATGAAGTATAAGATGCAGTCAGACTTAGGAGCTCTATTATTCCTTGAAATAAGCGTGCAGCGATCTTCATGGGCCTGAATAAAATTTGACCCAATGAAGCCTGTCCCACCGTAAACTGAAATCTTATCTTGCATAGTTTTCAAGACACCAATTTAGTGCATCATTACCGCTCCGCGGAGTGTATCCTGTCCTCAGCAACTTGTCAATGCTTAGCAGCGTATTTACTCGACGGTTTGGTAAAATTGACAGAAGGTGATCATAGTCAACCTTCTCAACGTGAAGCGAGGGCTTGAGTGCTTTCTTTACTCCCATCGCAATTGCATAGGGAGAGACATAGCCTGAATTGCACGTGTTGAATATTCCAACATGGTCATTATCAACTAGGTGATCAATCATTTTGGACAAATCCTCTATACAAGTAATAGAATTATCCTCATCAATCGCTGGAATGTAGTTCTTACTAAGAAATTTTGTGAGAAGATTCGAAGGATTAGGCACGGCTGATATCATCTGTCTGGGTCGAAGTATCAAATAGTTTTCATACCCAAACTCTTTAATAAATTCATCTGCCCATTTCTTCGTCCACGTGTACCATACTTTAGGGTCGGGCTCAGACTCCTCATCAAACACTCTATCATTTCCGTCAAACAAACATCCGCTGCTGATTTGCACAAACTTGATAGATGCATCAGAGCACACCTGGA
>LWDU01033529.1_pt1 | contig 22031 bp, 13 predicted proteins | sample 727161 | NCBI WGS metagenome assembly LWDU01 (sample SAMN04566230, study PRJNA314399) | hydrothermal vent metagenome | isolation source: deep sea hydrothermal plume seawater | place: Mexico: Gulf of California, Guaymas Basin | collected 2004-07-11
GCAGCGACTCTTCGTAATGAGACCATTTTCCAGCAAAGCCTCGCTGACCCATGTAATAACCATTATCGCCGGTGTATATAACAATCGTATTTTCAGCAAGGCCTTCCTTTTCAAGCGCTGCCGCCACTCTGCCCACCACATGGTCGATTCCACTGAGCATCCGATAATACGAACGTATGTTTTTATCATATTTTTCGGCTGTATCCCAACGCCAGAAATACCGTTCGCGATTTAGGCTCGTGCGAAGAAATTCCGGTTGGCTGGCAAATATGGCTGGGTCCGAAAGGCGTGGCGGAGGGATCTCACCATCACGGTACATTCCATCAACAACTTTGGGCCAAGGAAAATGGTCAACTTTATCTCCATCTTCCGCATGAGTTGCATTGAAGCTGATTGATAACATGAACGGCGCGTCACCGCTGCTCTGAATAAACTCAATGGCCGCATCACCTGCTAGCTGAGTCGTATGGCGCAACGTACCGTCGGGCTGCTTTTTAAAATAAGGCCCGCGGTTTATTGGCCGGAAGAAGTCAAAAGCCTGGTCGGTTCCACCCTGGAATCCAACTCCAAACTTGCCCACAAAACCTGTGCGATAACCATTTGCTTTCAGCACCGCCGGGTAACTATTCTTGACCAGGTCTTGAGCGATCGGAGGAGTACCGAAGGTATAGTGATGGGTGCGTTCGACAAGTCCCGTAAAAATAGACGCTCGGCTCGCCGCACAAATAGAAGTCGTGACAAATGCATTTGTAAATCGCGTGCCGGCGGCTGCGAGTTTGTCGATATTGGGTGTTTTTGTTATCGGGTGTCCATAGCAACCAAGTTGGTCATTGCGCTGATCGTCCGCTAAGAAGAATACAATGTTGGGCTTTTTCGCAGCTAGCAGTGAATTGCCGCTGCTGGTGACAAACCCAAAAGCGCACAACGTATACAACAACCACTTATGGAAACTAGACATTTCGCTTGTACTGGCAATGAATGCCAGCCCCCCGTTTGAATTAATTTAGAACACGAATGTGCCGACGTTCTCTATCATCCGCAAATACACACAGATCACGCGTGGCTATAGCCGTTAGCTAATCGTGAGACGTTCTTCCCAGCCTTCATGATATTCGCGCTTCCAGAGTGCGGCAGCTTCTTTATCGCCAAGCACCCGCCCCGTTTTTGCATCACAATCTACTACTCGACCAACTCGGTGAGCAATGTTCCCTAAATGGCAGAGCAGGGTACTGCGATGACCAATTTCGATTTCGGCATTTAGTTTGGAGGCATCCCCTGCTTGGATGCTCTTGATGAGGTTATCCACATGTTCCGGCTGGCCCTGTCCGCTACTGGCAGTTTTAACTTCTTTGTTGCCGCCATCCTTAACCGTATATCCACCGGCACTGTGGAATTCGATAGAGCCTTTATCGCCATAAACGGTAACAAATCCGTCACCATTTCGATTGCAACTGCTGCCTAACCAAGTTACATGCCCTTTGTCACCGAATTCATAAGAAACGGTATTGGTGTCTGGCGTTTGTTGGTCATCGTCGAAGTAGTAACGATCACCAGTCGAAGTAACACGAGTTGGGAATTCTGCTTGTAGTGCCCAACGTGCCATATCCAAGGTGTGAATCCCATTATTGCCAAGTTCGCCATTGCCATAATGCCAGAACCAGTGCCAATTGTAATGCACACGATTATCTACATAGGGTTGTCGCGGAGCGGGCCCTTGCCAACGTTCATAATCAATATGTGCTGGAACTTCCACGGGTTTACCGGTACCAATACTTCCGCGTTGGCTGAAGTAATAACAGTTCACCGCATGTACTTTTCCGATACCACCGCTATGAATGAACTCCATCCCTTCAATAATCGCGGGACTGCTGCGACGTTGGGTGCCAATCTGCACACACACGTTATTTTTGCGGGCCGCCGCAATTTGTTGTTCGCCTTCCCAAGGATTTTGACAACACGGTTTCTCAACATACACATGTTTACCCGCTTCAGCTGCTACGATAGTAGCTGGTGCGTGCCAGTGATTTGGCGCAGCGCACACTAAAATATCAATTTCGTCATCCGCAATAATATCTTCCCACTTGGTAATCGCTTTCGGTGTGTATCCAACAGCTCCTTGGACTAGTTTCGCAGCACTGGCAGCTCGCTGACTATCCACATCACACACATACTTCACAACAACATCCGAGTGTTTAGCAAAAGTATCTACCAAACTCCGGCCGCGCTGCATCCCCATCACGCCAACGACGAGTTTGTCATCAGCTTGGTTCGCCTGCACCGTACTAGACGCTACCGCAGTTGTTGCTACAGCACTCGCTGCCAAAAAATCGCGCCGCTGTATTTTTTGCTGGGGGGTGTTATTCGGTTTTTTCATTTTCTTACCTCGAGTTAATCTCTCAAAATATTTTTTATGCGGACACGATGACTAAACGAATCACATCAATTCACGGATTGGCGTTGGATCACTAACAATATGAGTGGGCCTGCCCTGTGGAGTATACAGCAGTTTAGCAGGATCGATGCCAAGTTTAGCATAAACCGTGGACACAAAATTTTCTGGGCTCTTTACATTTTCAAATGCGGAATAGCCTTTGCGATCCGTGGCGCCCACGACGACACCGCCGGGAGTGCCACCACCAGCCATTAACACACTCATCGCGTTAGCCCAGTGATCACGGCCGACGGTCGTTTGTCCGGACAATGTTGACAATTTCGGCGTTCGCCCGAATTCACCTAGGGCTAACACTAGCGTATCTTCCAACATGCCACGTTCATCTAGATCTTCGATGAGCGCCGCTACCGTTTGGTCCCACGACGGCAAGCGGGTACCGAGTGCGCCAAACAAATTCGAGTGGCTATCCCAGCCACCGTCGTACACGGTGACAAACGGTACACCCGCTTCGACCAAACGACGCGCTAGCAAGCATCGTTGGCCGAAGGAGTTGCGATAATATCGATCCCGCATTTCCTCCGGTTCCAACGAAATATCAAAAGCACGCTGCGCCTCAGGCGATGTAACTAAATTGAAACCTTGTTCATAATAATCATCCAAGGCCGCTGCCGGATCGCCGGACGCGGCATTATTTAAGCGCTGCATTTTATCAAGCAACAGTCGAACATCTCGCCGCGATTGAAAATCACCTTCCGTTAATCCTTTGGGAACAGCAACATCGCGTACTCGAAAATTCGGTTGGTGGGGATCATCCGCAACAACAAACGGCGCATGATTGGCGCCTAGGAAGTTAGGCCCACCACTACGCGACATGCGGGGCATTGAGAAATAGTTGGGCAGGTTGTTTTGACCGCCTAATTCGTGACTGACCACAGATCCAATGCTCGGGTGAAAACTAACAAATGCTCCACATCCCACGGGAATGCGCGGTGGCGCACCGGTTGTCATATAGTGATTGCCGGCTCCATGATTGCCTTGGTTGTGGCGAATGGAGCGAATCATCGCATATTTATCGCTAATCGCCGCCAAGCGTTTCATATGTTCCGAGTAATGGATACTCGTGTTACAGGTTGCGACGGTACCAAAATCACCACGGATTTCAGTCGGAGCATCGGGTTTGGGATCAAACGTTTCAAAATGTGTGGGCCCGCCATCCATCCAAATCAAAATACAGCGTTTAGCCGATTGTCGACGTGGACCATCGGCTGCCGCAACAGCTTGATTGCGCAAGGCGTTTACAAGGCCGCCGCCAAACAGGCCGCCCAAGCCCAATTTGAGCGAATGGCGGCGAGTGATTCCGGCACAGTTCGAATATTTCGTCATGATATATTTTGCCAATAGATTGTGAGAACAATTGGATCGATGTCTCTATAATATCGGATAACTCCATATTGGGCGAAGGTTAATCACGACACTTTTTCTCCAAGTTATTCCCCCATTAGGGCTATTTGGAGCCTATTAACCGTGACTTTGCTACTCTGCTTTAGGCCACAAGGCGTATCCAGCAACCTTGGTGCGCACTTGCCACAACGTTTTTCCAGCGGTTATATATAGAGTTTTCATGTCCGCGCCCCCAAAACAACAGTTGGTAATCATATCCTCGGGAACTTTAATGATTTCCAACAGCTTACCTACTGGTGAAAACACGTAGACCCCAGCGATATTGTCAAGATTTTGTAGTGGGTATTTTCGGTTCGCGCCGGCGGTCACATAGAGGTTACCAACACTGTCCATACACATCCCATCGCCGCCCCGCCCCGCACCGAAATCATGCAACTCGCGTGCTTTACCGGTTGCGAGCCCCGCCTCATCTAGAGCAAACGCCCACAGCTTTCGTTGCGGCACGGTTGGGTTGTTGTCAACGACATAAAGCGTTTTTTCATCTTGCGTGATTGAGATGCCATTGGGACGAGAGACTGTTTTATTGTCCAGGATACGAACTAAGCCCGTACCATCTGAATTCACTCGATAAACACCTTCCACCGTCAGTTCCAACATACTGCGATCCGGCGAGTAGTAAGGATCGGTAAAATAGATTCTGCCCGACTTATCAATACATAGGTCGTTCAGACTGTTGAAACGATCACCTCCATAGTTATCCGCTAGGACTGTCTGTTTTTTACTGATTGGATCAATGCGAACCAATCGCCGACCGCCGAGGCCACCTTTTTCGTTTCCCTGGCAAGCAATCAAAAACCCATGCGCATCAAACATCAATCCGTTGGCACGACCACTGGGATTTAAAAAGGTGTCCGCTACGTCGGCACCTGGTGCTAGACGTAAAATGCGATTGTTTTGAATGTCGGTATAGAACACTGAGCCATCGCGATGATAGGCTGGGCCTTCGGTGAATACTAATTCATTGACCGCAGTTACCTCGGACTCGACGATGCCGCTTTCCTGAGCTACGAGTGAATACCAGGAGCACATGCTCAACAAAACCGCCAACACTTTTGCTTGTCTGACCATCGTGGACAATCCTTTTTATGAAATAGACCTGTTTATATCACGTCTATTTTACAACGGATTGAACGCCAATATTAGTGGTGCGGCGAGGCGGATTACCGTGACTAAGAAACTCGAATTACGGTAGCCTCATACGTGCCGTCATCGTGCAGATCAATGACGCGAAACCCTGGTGGTAAATCTTCCGTAGCGAACTCCGCTGAATTCACTTTGAATTGAACCGATGTACTCGGCGTCGTAACAACCGTCGCTTGAAACAACTCCGTCTGAAATTCTTGGTGCACATGACCGCACACCACTAGCTTGATATGCTCGAACCGCTCCACGAGATTGGCAAACGGAATGAAAGAGAGTAGCCCTAATTTATCAACCCACTCGCTGCCAACAAACACGGGAGGATGGTGCATAAACAATACCGTCGGTTGATTCGACGATTCTAAACGACTCTCTAGCCATTGCCATTGGGGTCCATTTAAATCACCTTCGACTGCCCCATCTAAAAGTGTGTCCAGCCCAATCAATTGCCACTCGCCCACTTCATCGACAAAGGTCACCGCTGCGGGGCAACCATTAATCCGATCACCGAATGCCTCACGCATCCCATCACGCATGTCGTGATTACCAGGTATCACCCGGAGTTTGTCTTCCCACGGCGTCAAGATTTCACGAACCATGTGGTAGGCATCGGGCCCTTCTTCGTGGACCAAATCACCCGTAACAATCATACGATCACATTCCATATAATTGTCTTGGATTAATAGCAAAACACGTTTTAGCGAATCATGGGTCCGGCAGCCAAGCAATTCCTCCGACGGATCCGTCGATAGATGTGTGTCGGTGATTTGTATGATTCGCGCCACAGTCGGATTTCCTAGCTTCCTATTTTCCCGGCTCAACCTCTTTGGGAACCGTTGTTATAAACAATGGCTTACTGCTATACGTCGCTTTCATCACAAAATTTAGCGATATATTTGCCATCACGCTAACTTGCTGTCTTTCGACCTTTTCTATTTTATCATCGGCAACCAACGTAATATGACCTTTGGTTTCTTTGCCGGTAATTAAGATTTTACTTTTGCTGCCATCCAACTTAACCCCTTTTGGCAGTGTATCTCCCCATACTGAGCTAAGATGTTTGAAGAGTACATCTAAAGAAATATTCTTATCAAATCCTTCTGCGCGTGTCATTTCAACATCAATCCGCACTTCCTCGCCTGCCCTCAGCGTAATTTCTTGCGTGCTCAATTTCAACGATTGAATGTCACTCGGCGCCTGAACCGAGACCGTATGCACCTCGACTGGAAAATGATTGCGGCCACCGCCGGGCATATACGTTTCTTGATACGCAAGTGCGTCCACTTCAACAACATCTTCCTCGTCACCGTCCACAGCAGTACCATAGATCCGCACATTGGCTGCCCCCAACGGCGCACCCTTGGCCGCTTGGAAAATAATGCATCCATCTGCCGCATCGCCAAGAATCCGACCGGCAAAAGCAGTCACGCCGGTTGGCATCCCAGAAACATGAAGTTGCACTTCACCGGTAAATCCGTTGAGCCGCTTGGTACGGCAGAATACAACACCTCCCGTACCTGGCGAAGTCAGGGTTTTGGCCGTATCTAACAACAATTCAAACGAGGGGCGGCTATGCATAATCTCCAACGCATAAACAAACTCAGCACCACCACGCAAGTGGCGATCATAGACAGCGATATAATAAATGCCGTCGTTGGGTACAACATAGTTCTCGATCCGCGAATCCCAATAAGTACGCCGTCCAAACTGAAAATCATCCGCCGTTTTAAGCTGGGCGCCTGCTGAATTTTCTAACACCATATAACTATCAAGCATCGATTGCCGACGTCGAGCGATTATTTCAAACGATATTTTGTCCCCCTTTTTGGCTTCAAACTGATAATAATCAATATCCGCTTCACTGCTAACGCGACCATTAATGACTGCCGGTATTTGAATCGGCTGAGCATGTTCTTTGTCATTGTTGTCTGTGGTGGACTCCAGCAATATGGTTTCCTCTGAAACATAAACCGCCACCGGATCAAACACTTGTTGTTCATCCGCCAAGGACAGCATTTGTGGCCCCAGAGGCAACCCTGTAGTAACGGGAACATATGTAATCATCTTGTCAGTCGGCACACTCTCACCAATCAACTCAAACGTCGTCGGCTTCGTCGCAGAAATTGCCAGGGGGAAAACATTGGTAGCAAAAGGTCGATTTAACACGTCGATAGCGTAGTTCCAATATTTGTTGCCCGTAAAACGCACATCTCGAACTTCGAGGTAATATTCCCCCACTTGCTGAAATTCAACCACCATAAACGGATCCGCCGCAAAATAATTATCATTGGCCGCGATGGTAGAGCCCTGACTGTTTTTGATCGTAATCATCGGGTCCGCGTGTTTCTGAAGATCATGAATACGATCTTGCAGTCGCATGCAGCGGCAATGAAAAACTAGCTGGGTTGGAGCGTCAATCGAAAACTTAAAATAATCGCGGTCTTCTACCTTCTCAATCACTCCGGTAAGCGTTGCCGGAATCTCAAACACCATCGCTTTTTCTGACGAATCTGATTTGATATTTTCAAAAACCACCTTGTCCCGTGTCACCACAATTTGGCCAACGGTGCTCACTCCGCGGGGAGTCAATAACTTGAACTCTCGAACTCCCGGAGCGGCGTTGGTCGTTGCGGTAAATCTAATTTTGAGTGTGGTGAGCGACGGTTCCGTCGGCTTTACACCTTCTTTCACTGGGGGCAACTCCGGATGAATCACTTCACCAGACAACCCCTCACCCGAGATGATAACTTGATTCGCTCCCCACATGCTGTAACGTGATTGAACTTCTAGCTCACCCGTAGTGCCGATTTGGACCGCGATTGGCTGCAACGTCATCAACATTGGATACGATGTTTGCGCTTGTACCCCGATTGCAAAGAAAAGGCCAAATAAAAACGTGCCAGCGAGTCGCTTCACGGTCACACTCCTCAAAGATAGCAATCTTCTGTTATTGGATATAAATGAATTGTTTGGAATTGATTAATGCCCACAAGAGGTCTTCGCAACCTTCTTTGATGGTAGGCGCTTCGGAAACAATTTGTTTGCACAAAACCTGTTCGTCCACCGTCGCCGCGCGAGACAGTGTCGCCATGAAAATATGAGCGATGACTTCCTCAACAGGAGCTTCCGCTGCTAACAATTTTCCTAAGTGGCTCTGCGGGTCACTAATTTTTTTTGCAATTGTATCGCCGTTGAGTGTGTGCAACGCCTGTGCCAAATTTTCGTCCGGTGCTCGCTCGCACTCACAAACACTCACACGCAACGGCTTTCCAAATGTCTTCAAAAAATAGTTTGGGTAATTCGTGTCCGGTAATTCAATCGCCAGTGTCCCCGGTGGCAAATCCTTAAACTTCGTCGCCGTTCCCGTCGCCGTGTTGATCGCATCGAGCAAGGATTCGGCTGGTATTCGTTTCGCGTGATAAAATGCGTAGTATTTACCTGCCGACGCATTCATTTCCGTCGGTTCGGAACCTAGTTGGTATGTTCGCGACGTCATAATAACCCGAATCAGCTGTTTTAAATCGTAACCGCTTTCTTCAAACGAAATGGCTAGCGCGGAGAGCATTGCTTTATTGCTCGCTGGATTGGTAGATCGCATATCATCAACCGGTTCTACGAGCCCCCGTCCCAGCAAATAGCGGACGTATCGATTTACCACACTTTTGGCAAACCATGGGTTTTGGGTAGACGTCAGCCAAGAGGCCAGCGGAATCCGGCGATCCAGTGAATGCTCAATAACGTCGCCATGTAGAACTGTCGGTTTCATTGTTTCCCGCGTGCGCGGATGTCGTACGTCACCTGTTGGATTTACGACAACGACCCGCTCTCCACCAAACAACCCAAACTCTTCGCTGTTCTTAGTGCCTACTCTCGAGAAAAAAGCAGCCATGCCATAGTAATCCGCTTGGCTGTAGCTTTCGAACGGATGATGGTGACACTTGGCACACTCAAGTCGGATGCCCATAAATAACTGCGATGTCGCCTCCGTTAAGTCCGATGAATTTTTATTGATTTGATAGTAATTCGCGGGACCATTCATATACAAAGATCCTCGCGCCTGAATTAGGTCTTTCACAAATTCATCAAATCCTCGATTAACTCGAAACGATTCGCGGATCCAATTGTGTAACGACCACATCCCTTGTTGCGAATCAGGTCCGACCATTTGAGTGTCCAATAGGCCGCAAAGCGATCATTAAAAACATCTTGCGTCGGATCGCCCGTGAGACCTAATAGTTGATCTATCAACTTGGTACGTTTATCAGGGTCGTCCGAATCTAAAAACTGTTGTGTCTCGGCCGGTGTCGGCAAGCCGCCGATGGCATCGAGGTAAGCGCGACGGACAAATGTTGAATCATCACACAGCAGGGAAGGTTGAATTCCTAACTCTCTGAATTTCTCGACCGCAAATTTATCCACTAAGTTGTCTTCCGACCACTCCTGCAGGTCGACCTCCGCATGATATGGAATCGTGACCATAAACGTCGTTGCTTGACCTTCAAACCGCACCATGACACCCGCTTGGCCCCGACCCAGTGTTTCGACTAATCCAGCCGTTGAAACCTTCAAGAGTCCATCATCCAATGAATCATATCGCGCCAATGCGGTTACATCTCGCGTGGTCCCATCGGAATAGGTCGCTCGGATTTGAAGCTGTTGCGTGCTACCAACTTCAGCAACACGGCGACCAGGTGTAGCCACTAGGTCGACTACTTCCGGTGAGTCCTTCGCCGGGCCTTGAGCACCACCGCGAACCCATTGAACCAAGGTGTTATACATCACTGAACCAACCTTAAGCCGTTTACCACCACCGTGAGGCAATCGCGCCGTGGGTTTCAAAACAAACAAGCTATTCTCAGGGCGAATATAGTCCACTCGCCGTTCTAATTGATCCTTTACAATCGCTGCAAAATCTTTGCTGGGATCATAGCCAAAGACGGAAAGCATAAATCCCCCTTTGCCATGCTGACTCGCGTGACAAGCTCCCATATTACAACCCGCTTTGGAAAGAACTGGTTGGACACTGTAGTGGAAATCTACCTCCGGGTTTTCCGTAATGTCAGCAACAATTACAGATACAATCCTCTTGCTGCGGCCGACTCGAATCTGAATCTCTGCCGTGCCATTAGCAACCGCTAATAACAAACCCGCTTGATCTACCGTCACGACATCCACATTCGAGGATGTATATTTCGCGGTGTGTGTTAAGTCAGCGCTGTCTATCCGAATTTCATCCGACTTCGTCGCTGTGATGACTAATTGAGCCTGAGCAAAATTACCGTTGAGTAATACTTTGCTCGGCACCACGGCGAATTTAGCTGCCGCCGTCACCTCGCTTGGAAGCAAAGTCGCCGCGAGGAGGCTCAACGCCATGATCATCGTGCAGTAATTATTTTTCATTGTTCCGTGCGTTGGCAATGGTTTCTCATGTATTCGCTGACACGCGTCGTTAATTCAAAGCCCACGCTATCGCATTCTTCAACAACGCGTTCATGGTTTTTGTGTCAAAATCTTTGATGTGTCCGAGGGATGTATAAAAAGCTCGCCCTCCAAAAATTGTCTTATTCGTCCAAGCGATTGGTTCCATTGGTTTCCCGGGTATTGTGCCTGACAGTATCGCCTGGGTGGAACTTGACAACGGGTTTACCTGATACAGCGACCCTATCGTGGTGAAATCTTTGAGGTCAAGACCGTTAAGAATCTCGTGCTCGCACAACGCCGCAACGGTTGTCGTTTTTCCGTTACCGTGGTGATTTGCATAATTCCCTCCCCAAATCTCTTGGTCAAATTTTTCCCAAGCCGCTAGGCCTTCCGGCGGCGATTCACCGCGTAACGAAAACGCATGGTTTGCTGTGCGAATACCAACCACTGGTTTGCCATTTTCCATATGCTGTCGGACTGCCTGCAGTTGGTCCTGTGGAAGAACTCGGCGGCGAATGCTAATCAGTAGTAAATCCGCCTGTGTGATCGCGGGGATCGAATTGGGTAAAGCATTCCGCTCGCCTTGGCCATCTTCATCACAATGAACAATCGTCACTTTGTAATCTTGCCCCAGATGCTCTAAAGCAAATCGCGGCAAAGATTCGTTTGTTCGATATTCGCGTTCAGCAATCAGGATAACAACGTGCTTTCTGGTATCTGTTGAAAATACAAACGGCTTCCCACCAAGAATTTGATCACTCGTAATCGTCGGGCATACCCACTTTTCAATATGCTCGACTATTAAATCAGTTCCCGTGAAATGGCTCACAAACGGCTTCATTTTTGGATTGTACATGGTGTCGGTCAAATCACGGCACAGCACTACGTTCATCCCATTTTTTGCCATTTGCCGTAGCCCAAAAGGTCGGCCCAACACACACATGTTGGTGTGTACACCCACAAGCACAACGTTTTTTATTCCTGCATGTTGCAGCACGTTCCAAATTTCTTCACCATTATCACTAATCACATCTTTGTCATGTATGTCGATCAAATCTGTTTGTTTTGTCCACGGACTACGAGGGTTGACTCCCATGCCCGCTAATTTTTTGGCCCAAGCGGCGTGCTCCGCTAAATCATCATCCTCACCACCATCAGATTGATCTATTGGATAAGTTCCTTGTTCTTCGGATGGAATGCTATAACACCATTTTCCGATTTCGGCGGGCAGGTTGCTTGCCGCCGGAGCATTCAAGGCGTTTGCTCGGGCTGGGTGATCTTTGTAAGGCGCTGTGCATGAACTTGGGGCATGGATGATAAGAGCACCCTGTCGACGAGATTGTTTCAGCAACTGATTCAAGCGGGGAGCCATTTCTGTGCCGCGGCGAGTTGCATTCAGGCAGTGGTGAAGATTCCACATGTCGCAAACGATCACTGCGGTTTCGCCGGCTTTCCATTGTTGTTGATCATAGCGCGCCTGAAAGCGTATATTGTCGGCCGACGTTGGCGTCTGCGATCGCAATGTTAAACCAAATTCGGACCGTTCAGCAGCGGATGCAGAAAAGTTCACTACAACGCCCAATAGTAATAAATAACACCAACGCATAGCCATTTTCCCCTCATAATTTTATCTAATTTGCAAACCACCGCTGGCCCTCAATATACCACGTGCCCGTTAAACTAATTCACTAATCAGCGCGCCTTGGTCTAATAGGTATGTCGGGCGTCCCGTTGGATCCTCAATCGTCACTCGATCCGCCGCGATGCCTAGATTGTGGTAAAGCGTGTACATAACGTCTTGATAGTTCACTGGCCGACTTATGGCTTCCCCAGCCGTGCGGTCCGTTGCACCAATCACTTGCCCGCCGCGCATTTTGCCGCCTGCCATGATCGCAGGACTAACTCGAGGCCAATGATCACGACCCCCATTTTCATTGATTTTAGGTGACCGTCCAAATTCGCCCCATAAGACAATCGATACGTCATCCAACATGCCGCGATCTTTCAAGTCATTAATAAATGTCACGATAGCGTGGTCAACGATTGGCAATGTATATCGCATGCGACTAAAGTTTTTGCTGTGTGTGTCGAAATCACTAAACGTGACACTGACACACCGTACCCCCGCTTCGATCAATCTCCGAGCGATCAATAGCTTCAGCGCGGCTTTCGGTTCATCGGCTGTAGCATTTCGATAGCCTGAGCCAGCGTGATCTGGCGTATAGCGTGACACCGTCTTGGGGTCTTCTTTGGACAAATCCAATGCATCGGCAAATGTGCCTGACAGCAGGATGCCCGTTGCTTGTTGTGAAAACCGATCCATTGCATCCATCATGCCACTACCATCTGTCTCGCGACGGATCGAATCCAAGCTATTGAGCAACGAATTACGGTCATGTAGCCGCTCCGCATTGAGTTCGGCATTCAGTGATAAGCTCGTTGTGTGATTAGCACCTAATCTAGCTAATTCGCCTTTCATCCCTGTTTCCAAAGGACGATCAAACATGCTCGACAAATCTGGCCGAAACGGTTTATAGGCGGGCCCTAGAAACCCTGGCCGAGCGCTGTTGCGGACCAAGGGACGGCCCTGCATGAGATCAACGAACGTTGGTGCCGGATCGGACACGCGGCCAAGCATCTTGCTCAGCACGCAACCCACGGCTGGATATCCACCCATACTAGATTTTTCTTTAGCATCAAATCCAGATTGGCACTGAAATGCATCATGTCTTCCTGCGGAGCCGACCAAACTGCGGATAAAGGCGAAATCCTCTGCTTGAGCTGCCATCTTCGGTAACAACTCACTAAGTTGGATGCCTGCTACCGATGTCGAAATCGGCTGAAACTCGCCGCGCGTTTCTCGCGGGCCTGTTGGCTTCATGTCAATCGTATCCATCTGTGGTGCACCACCATCAAGATGAATATTGACGATGGCTTTGCTAGACGACCCTACGCCGGCAGCTGCCTCCGCCCGCAATAAATCTGCTAAACCTAACCCTACAACACCAGCGGACCCAGCAGTCAAAAATTCACGCCGCGTTACTCCATCACAATGTGTTGTTGATTTTCCAGTTAGTCTAAGCATGTGTTTGGATACCTATTAAATCTGCGGTAGGTATTACATCCACTCCTTAATTGGACGTCCTTCAATAAGACGTACTGGGCGACCATCCGGTGCGCGAGCAATTAAGTCTGTTGGCAAACCTAACTTACTGTACACGGTGGCAGCAATATCGTCCGTAAAGTATTCATCTTTGGAAACAAAGCCACCTTCGGCATCTGTCGCCCCGAGTATCGTACCGGCTGGTATACCCGCACCAGCCATTACAGCAAATCCCGCCGTCGACCAATGATCACGACCGCTCGCCGAGTTAATTTTCGGGGTACGGCCGAAATCGGTAAACCAACAAACTAACGTCGTCTCTAGCATTCCTCGGTCTTCAAGGTCAATCAGCAATTGTGGTAACGCTTGATCAACGGGCGGAATACGAGTTTTCAGGCCTTTGAAATTGTTAGCATGCGTATCCCAACCACCATCGGTAACCGTGACAAAACGCACGCCCGCTTCGATTAATCGACGCGACAATAAACAACTTTGTCCAAAACGGTTTTTGCCATATGCTTCTCGTAACTTGGCCTCTTCTTTTTCTAGGTCAAATGCTTGTTTGGTTTCCGGAGCGGTGATCATGTTGATGGCGGCTTCATAGTGTTCGTCAAGAGCAGCAAAGGCTGGCTGTTGTACGTCGGTGTTTCGCTGCAGCGCGTCGAGGCGAGCCAGCGCACTCTTGCGGCGATCAATTCGTTCAAAGGATACGCCGGGCGGGGGAGTGATGTCTCGCACGCTAAACTTAGCCGCATTGGGATCCGCATCAATTTCAAACGGCATGTGCTCTAAGCCCAAGATGCCTGAACTGCCACCGCCAAATCGACGATCAACATTCGTGCCTAGCTGAATAAATGGAGGCATCGCTGTACGGAATCCGTGATAGTGGCTCAACACACTGCCAAATGTTGGATAGGCCACCGCTTGATTGAATTTCCGCCCACTCATCACATATTGGTCGGCAGTTCCATGACTTCCGTTGCGCGGATTCCAACCACGTAAAACCGAAAACTTGTCGGCGTGTTTGGCTAAGTTGGGACATATCTCTGTGAATTTGACTCCGGGAATCGCCGTGTCAATTACGTCGTACTCGCCGCGGACGCTCGTGGGAGCATCTGGCTTGGGGTCTAACGTGTCGTGGTGACTTGTTCCGCCTCGAGTCCAAATCAAGATGCAGTTAGTGGACGATTTATCTGTTGACGCAGCGGTGTTCTGAAGATAACTCGACAGGGACAACCCGAGACCACCAAGGGCACCAATCTGTAAAAAACTGCGGCGGTTTACACCATCGCAATAATGGTCTTTTGGATGTTCTGCCGCCATTGGTTAACTACCCTCAATTAGTCTTTAATCGTTGTTCAACCGCGCTATTGATCAGCCACCACAGTTATTTACCTGCTGGGCCTACTTCTTAAACACTCGTCCTTCATATCGTACATTTTATCAAAGGACTAAACTGCCAACTAGAAGAATCCTGCTCCAGTGCCGCCCAATTATAAACACAAACCACTAAAACAACCCTAACATAGGGGGGTTTAGGGGGTTTGACTTATACCTGGCTATTTTTATCCCGTATTTTTCGTGTTGTAATCAAGCAATTAATTCCGTTATTAGTTGGCTTTTGTCTGTTTCAATTAACTTTCGACTACGTCCATTATGTTCAAACGTCAGTCGCTGGTGATCTAAACCAAATAGATGCATCAATGTATGGTGGTAGTCATAGTGATTTACGATTTGATCAACCGCTTGATGACTAAACTCATCTGTCATTCCATGTACATGCCCAGCCTTGAATCCACCGCCGGCAATCCACATACTAAACCCGTTCGTATTGTGGTCACGGCCGACATTGGTTGCTCCGGTATCGTTTTGGATGACGGGCAATCTGCCCATTTCACCGCCCCAATGTACGATCGTTTCATCAAGCATCCCCCGACGCTTAAGATCGCTTACAAGTGCGGCCGATGGTTTGTCAACTTTTTTACAAGCCGCTGGCAAACTAGTCCTAATCCGGCCATGATGATCCCAGAACTGGTTCTGTGTAAAAACTTGCACAAATCGAACACCACGCTCAACAAGTCGCCGAGCGATCAAACATCGTTCTCCAAAATCTTTGGTGACTGGATCGTCCATGCCGTAATGCTTTTTCGTTTCCGCAGTTTCTTGACTTAGGTCCATGGCCTCCACGGCCGACGTCTGCATCCGCGACGCCAGTTGGTACATATTAATACGTGCTTGATAATCTCGTTCACCTGGTTTTTTCGAGAGATGTTGCTGATTAAGTCGTTCTAGATAACTTAGCGTTTGGGTGGTGTAAGATTCAAAATCCGTGGCTCTGTCGGTCGTATTACCGTGCCCTGAAAGACAGAAGGTAGATAGCCATTATTCCAATTTGCGATTCCGTCAACTGGCAGTTGGCCTGGATCTATGAGTGCTAAATAGGATGGTAGGCTGTCGGTCGCAGATCCTAGGCCATAGGAAAACCAACTTCCTAATGTCGGCTGCATCGCTATCGTCGTTCCGGTGTTCATAGCGCGAATACTCTGGCCATGATTATTGACGCCCGTACGCATCGAACGAATCAGGGTAATGTCATCCGCAATCGAACCCATGTGTGGGATCAATTCGGAAAGCTCCATCCCCGCTTCGCCATATCGCCGCCACTTCCAGGGACTTGCCAATATTTTAGAACTGGCCTGCGCCGCGTTGTCGTATTTTACTTCCCCCGGAAACGTCTCACCGTCAAGTCGTTCCAGTTCCGGTTTGCGATCAAACAGATCGACTTGGCTTGGCCCACCCTGCATCCATAATGAAATCATCGCCTTTGCTTGCCCAAACCGATGCGGTGTTTTGGGCACCGTATCAAATGTTGGTTGTACCAAATCAGGTTTTTTAGGGTTCGCTTGCGCAGCTTGCTGTTGAACCCATAGTGCCAAAGCTAATCCGCTCAGGCCGGTTGCGTTTGTGGATATAAAATGCCGTCTATTCATTGTCCCAAGGTCACTCATCGTATTACTCGATATAAATGAATTGATTGCTCGATATTAGTGCCTGACACAGCAACGCCAATGCATCGCGTTGGGCGTCGTCCTTAATACCTTTGTCTTGATAATCTGCAGTAAGTGTTTTTTCGCTTGTCCCTATAAAATCTATTGCCTCGTCAAACTGCTCTGCGGTTATCGCTTTTGAATAAACAAGTCGCCAGGCTGTACGAATTCGGTCTTCAGTGGAATCCGAAAGCCGCACAAGACGATCGGCAAAATGACGAGACTGTTGAGTAATAAACTCGCTGTTGAGCATCTGCAATGATTGCGGTGCCACGGTAGATGATGCGCGACGATTACAATTCGGTGATAGTGTTGGCAAGTCAAATGGCTCTAATACCGCCAGAGGCCGGCTGCGGCGAACTTCAATGTAAACACTACGGCGATATTGCTGCCCAAGCATATCAATCACGGGACCAGGCCGACCTGCATTTAAATTTTCTTTACCGATAACCCATTGCCCCGTGCGATCTGCCATTACAGGAACAGCCGCCCCCGCAGCTTGCGTATTCAACATTCCAGAAATCGCTAAAATCGTATCTCGGATGCTCTCTGTTTCTAACCTCCGTACGGGCATGGACCACAACAAGCGCTTTTGGCGATCGATTTTGTTGCCTTGGTCATGTCGGCTGGATGACTGTTGATAGGTTGTCGACGTCATGATCAAACGATGAATATGCTTAATACTCCAATCATTTTGCATCAATTCTGCAGCCAGCCAATCTAACAATTGCGGATGCGAAGGTCGGCCACCAAGAGCACCGAAATCACCCGGAGTATCGACGATACCTCGGCCAAAATGATGCGCCCAAATGCGATTAACAATAACGCGAGCGAGCAAAGGATGCTCGGCGGAAGTCAGCCATTGGGCATATTGATAGCGGCGGCCGGTTGTGGGAATATTTTCTATCCGATCAACATAGGACGCCGTGCCTTGAGGATCTAAAACCGCAAGCTCGCGCGGTTCAACTTCTACTAAGGGAGAACTAAAATTGCCTCGCGAAAACACGAATGTTGTCGGGGGGCTTTGTTGGTGGGGCTCCGTTAAACACCTAACATATTCTTCGAGAGGAATCGCCTTGCGCAAGGTTTCTTGTTTTGTCGTAAACGTCGCTAAGTCAGCGGCTGCCTTTTTGTCAAACAGGTACAAATTGCCCGCCGTAACAACCGTGCTAGGATACTTTTTGATTAGCTTGTTCTGGGCATCGCTGCGCTCTTTTTCCGTTGTGTCATGGGCCGTGCGGACCTCTGCTTGAACTTCATTCGGCAATTTTGCAATCTCTTTTTCAAACGTTGAGGCAATATATGCCTCCTGTTTTTTGCTCCGCTGAGTTGCGATCTCTTTTACTTGGGCTTCGACTTCCGCTTTTCGCTGCCGATCAGATTCGGTATAGAGTGAAACGCGTCGATGAGCCGGCGTCTTCCAAGCCTTCCAGTTCAAGGCGGGTTCAAAAACCGCTCGCAGTCGATAATAATCCTTCTGCGAAATCGGGTCATACCGGTGGTTATGGCACTGTGCACAACCAACCGTCAGCCCCACCAATGATGAAGTAACCTGTTTGATCGTCTCACTAACAACTGCGTTGCGAGCTTCTTCTGTGGCTGCTCCCGAACCCGTTCCGTCTGGAGCATTCCGTAAAAACCCAGTCGCAACAATCAATTCCTGTTGCTGCGGCGTCAAATTCTCCAGAGGCTTACCAATCATCTCATCACCAGCAAGCTGCTCGATGATAAACTGATTATACGGTTTGTCTTTGTTGAAACTCGCTATTACATAATCGCGATATTTGAATGCCCAGGGGCGCTGGGCGTCTGAATCTGTATAACCTTCTGAATCCGCATAGCCAGCGGCGTCGAGCCAATGCCGACCCCACCGCTCGCCATAAGATGCCGAGGCGAGAAGTTGATCAACCAATTCTTCGTACGCGGTTGGATTCGTGGAGTTTTTAAATTTTCCCAGAGCGGCTTGAGTTGGCGGCAACCCTGTTAGATCCAAAGTCGCCCGTCGTAATAAGGTTGTTTTTTCCGCCCGCGGCGAAAATGTCAACTCGCTTGCCGCCAGCTTTGCACCGATAAAATGATCAATACCATTCTCTACTTGCAGCCCTCCCGACAGTTTTGGCAATTCCGGTCGCTGGATTTTCTGGAAGGCCCAAAACTCCCGCTCTGCTGGTGTTATATAAAATTCGTCGCCCAGGCTTTCTGGTTCTTCATGAGCAGTCAGTGCCCCACCGGCAATCCATTTCCGAATGATTGTTATTTCGGCATCTGTCGGCCGATGGGTGACATCCGCGGGGGGCATCGTGCCGTCACGAAGATATTCCAGCAGCAAACTTTGATCCGGTTGGCCTTTGACGATCGCCGGACCAGAGGTGCCGCCAGTGAGTATAAGTCGCGCCAATCGCAAATCAAGTTCACCCTGATGTTCCACCAATTCTCCATGGCAATGAAAGCAGTGGGCTTTCAATATCGGCTGCACATCTTTCTCAAAAGTGAAGCTAGCAGGCGCAGCAATACCAACATTTAGAGAACTTGCCATGAGTGCGGCAAGCAGTGTTGCAGTAAGGAAGGTGGGAAGGCGGGGGAACATGGTGTTTTTATTATAACTGCGCCCACGCCGCTGAGCCAATCTCACTATAAAAAACCCCTCGGAAATTGATGTGCTATGTCAGCACTTTAATCGCACTTCGAATCAATGTGAGTGATTCACCGCTAAACGTCGCGCCACCACACCGCTGCGATTAAGCCCTGGAGCGGATCACCGGTCGGCTTTAACTGGCTTTGGCAGGAAAAGTCTGCTATTATAGCGAAGATGTGCGTTTGGTTGTGTGAATGGAATAGATTCGGCCTTCCCTGCGTCGAAAGTGAGATGACTTCATGCAATGTCAGAATTGTCAAAATGCAAATGCTGCGGGATCTGCCGCCTGTCAGCATTGTGGAAGCCCGTTGCAATCGCCTGCGAATCCTGTGGCTAATCCCCTGGGAAAAATCGATGACCTGCTTAATGATATGGACAAGCAGATCGATAAACAGCTCAATGGAATGGGCCAGCAGATCGATGACCAGCTTCAACAGCAACTGGACCAAGCCTTGGCCGGTGTTAAATTGAAGATGCCGGGGCCAGGCGTTGATCAGGGTGCAACGCCATTGATGCCGGCGGCGCCGGCCGTAGCAGGGGGTAGTAGCCAGCTGCAGCCCGGGCCTGGCAGGCCTGCCGAGATATCTCCACATGACCGGTCCCTCGTCCACCAGCATGAACGCGCCTCGTTTGTCCTTCCCTTTGAGCACCAGATTGAGCAGTCGGCGAGTTTCGTGTTCAAGAGCGAGTTCATTCAGAGTAACAGCCACTACAAGCAACGCATTAATGCGGTGAAGCTGGATGTCCGGTTGGAGGATCCGGCGGTCAATGCGTATGCGACGGATGATCCCAGCCCACAGATCATTTTCATGGGAGGTATGGCCCGGGCGATAAGGGTCAGTGCGGCGGGACTTTCATTGCATACGCAACTACGAGAACAGGGTACCGCTCCGACTCACCTGCGACGGCTCTTTCAGCAGCTGGGAAACGGCATTAGCAAGAATCAAGGGACCTTTCCCCAGCAGGTCGTTGAAGAACTTTACTCGAAATGCTTGGGCGCGGAAATCGAAGCCGCTTTTGAGAGTGGGACGGACCGGTTTGTTTCACTGGCACGGGATTTCGGTGCTGTGATGGAAATGTACGTGATTGCCCACGAGGCGGGCCATATCGCGCTGGGGCACACGCTGGGCCCCACGCTAAGCTATGACATGAGTCGGAACCAGGAACGCGAAGCGGATAGCTTTGCCTCCTCCTGTCTTTCCACCAGTCCTTTTCGTGACAAGCTATTCCTGGGGCAGGTCTTTGCCACGGTCATCCTCTCTTGGATGGAACATGCAGATGCCACGAACGAGGTCACCACGCATCCGAGTTCCCATGACCGTTTTCTGAGTGCGTTGCAATCAAACAAGGAAGCAGCGGAGGATGCGGCTGAGCAGTATGGCCTCACGGCGGCAGAACTCCAGGGATTCCTGCCCCCCGACGGGTAGGGCCTAGGAGACGATGCCCACCAGATCGGTTGATGGTCAGGATGCGGCGAACTCTTCTTCTACTTGTTCTGTGGATCGTGTCGAACAACCGTCAGACCAGAAGTTGATCTGCTATATCGGCGATTTAATCGCACTTCGAATCAATGTGAGCGTTTCGTCGTTAGACGTCGCACCAACGTACCGCTTCTATTAAGCCCTGGAGCGGATCGCCGGTCGGGATGAATTCGTGTCCAACAAAACCCTTATATCCAATTTCAACAAGTGCTTGCATACAAGCCGGATATTGAATTTCTTGTGCGCCATTGAGCTCCCCGCGGCCAGGGTTGCCCGCTGTATGGATATGACCGATATATTCTGCATGTTGATGAATACGTCGTACAATATCACCGTTCATAATGGATACATGATAGATATCAAACAACAGCTTTAAATGTTCTGAGCCAACCGCCTTAATAATGTCCACGCAATAATCGACATCATCACCCTGATAGCCTGGATGGCCTTTCATCGGGTGCGTATCATCTCGCGTGTTTAAGTGTTCGAGGCAAATCGTTACTCCGCGTTTTTCCGCATAGCCGATCACTTCCTTAAAACCCTTCACACAATTCGCCGCGCCTTCTTCTTTGCTCAGCTCCTCTGCGAAGCCCGTGAATGCGATCACTTTTTTGAATCCAAACTCGTGGCAAGCATCAATAGATTTTTTCGTCGCGGCGATCACCAATTCATGATACTTAGGATTGTTATATCCTTTTACAAACGGCGGACCACCAATATTGACCGATGCTATTGCACATTCGAGTCCTTGTTTTTTGATCTCTGGGAAATGTTGCGGCGATATTAATTCAACACTCGCTAAGCCGAGTTGCTTGGCAATCGAAATCAGCTCGTTGGCTTTCCAATATTTGCTAAAACACCAATTCACAACTGAATGCTTGATGTTGCCCTTTTTCGCTACTTGCGGAATGGGTTTGGCCACGTCCTGGCTTTCTTGGCCAGTTGTCGTTGAGGAAATTGCCATTGCGCCTCCAATCGATGCGGCTGCTCCGAGGAGTTGTCTCCTATTTAAATCTTCCATTGTACAACTCTCCCATATTAATCTAACCAAATTTATTTCAACTGTAATGCCGACAACACGGAGTCCGCTAAGCGAACCTGTTTGCCCATGCGACTATAAAGAAACCCTGTTTTACCTGGCACGGTTTCCTCACCAATCAAAACGAGCGGTCGAGGAACATTCAACGCCAATATCGCGGGCAAATCACCATACTTGATAGCGCCCGGGAAAAAGTTAGGGTCCAAGAATGAAGTAATCGAAGCAAAGCGAAATCCTTGCGTATCAATAATCGCCTGTTGCACGGCGTCGCCGGCGATCGCCCCAGCAGTCGCTGCTATCGGACCTGCACCA
>LWDU01032682.1_pt1 | contig 22017 bp, 22 predicted proteins | sample 727161 | NCBI WGS metagenome assembly LWDU01 (sample SAMN04566230, study PRJNA314399) | hydrothermal vent metagenome | isolation source: deep sea hydrothermal plume seawater | place: Mexico: Gulf of California, Guaymas Basin | collected 2004-07-11
TAATCTTGGAATTTGACTGAGGAGTTAATTCTTTAATTAGATTTGCAAGCTCAAGTAATGTTGTTTTTACTCCTGATCCTAAATTTAATATTAATCCTGATTTGTCCTTTAAATTTACTAATGCTTCCACCACATCCTCAATATAAATAAAATCAACTATTTTTTCAGAACCATATAGTTCAATATCTTTATTTGTTTTGAACATTTCAATAAATTTTGGTATTACTCTACCTACATCTCCGTAACCATATACGTTGCTCATTCTTACGATGTTATAATCTAACTCATAAGAATTTCCATATGATCTAACTATTGCTTCCCCTGCAACTTTTGAAGCAGCATATGGATTTTCTGGATTTAATTCTGCATTGATTTTAACTGGTAATTCGTCCTGATTTCCATAAACTTCGCGAGATGATGCAAATATTAATTTCTTTTTATGTTTTGTACATGCTGCAACTATATTTTTTGTTGCTTCAACATTTAATTTATATGTTAATTCTGGTTCATTGATGGACGTCATTACTTGACTAATTGCTGCTAGATGGTATATTACCTCATTTTGTGAAATTAAATCTTCTATGTTTTCAGTTATACTTCCGCCTACAAATTTTATTTTATTATTCAGTTCTAATTCGTTTTTTCTATAAAGATTATCAATAACTGTGACTTCATTGTTTTTTGATAGTTTATTTGCAAGATACGTTCCTATAAATCCTGCACCTCCAGTTATTAGAATATTCATATTGACTCCTTTTGAGTAAATTTAATAAAGATTGCTAAGTAAGCTATTTCGATGTCAAGAAGAAGCAAACCAATGATAAGTTTTCTTATGCCTGCACTTAATGAGGAAGCTGCATTACCTGTAGTTATTAAATCAATACCTGTTTCTAAGTTGAAAACTGCCGGTTATTCTGTTGAGATTGTTGTTGTTGATAATGCAAGCACAGATAATACTGCCAAGGTTGCTAAAAAGCTTGGTGCACGTGTAGTTAAAGAGAGAAAACGTGGCTATGGCTCTGCGTATAAGAAGGGTTTCAAATCAGTTAAAGGTGATATTATAATCACTGGTGATGCGGATAATACTTACCCCTTCAAAGATTCTCTTAAATTTATTAAAATACTTGAAAAAGAAGATCTTGAGTTCATTACAACTAACCGTTTTTCTAATATGGGTAAAAAATCTATGACTTTTAGAAATAGATTTGGAAATTATGTATTCAGAACTGCAACTAATATACTATTTGGATTAAAACTTGAAGATTCTTGGTCCGGTATGTGGATATTTAGAACTAAAGCTTTGAAACATTTGAATATCACGAGTAACGGGATGCCTTTATCTCAAGAAATTAAAATTGAGGCTTTTAAGAAATTAGGTGTTCGTGCCAAGGAGATTCCAATTAATTTTACAAACGTTAGAATTGGTGAAGCAAAGTTAGAACCGTGGAAAGATGGTGTTCGAACTTTGAAGTTTTTTGCCCGTAAGAAATTAGGTTTGTTGCGTTAATTATTTTTTGAAAGTGAATTTTGAGTGAAGTCCGTAACTATAGAATGCCACAAATATTGCAGATATTAGTTTTGCAAGGTGTGCTTTCATTTCAAAGTTTTCTACGATGAAAATTATTATGACTATATTGAGTAATATTCCTCCAATACTTACACCTGTAAAAATTGATGCCTGTCTTTTGTAATTTTTACTATGTTGTTTGAATGTAAAGAATTTATTCATGAAAAAATTATAAGTATATCCAATTATTTCTGCGAATATTACTACAGGAATATAAAATAATGCAAGTACGTCATTGAGGAAAAAAATTAGTGCCCAAGTTATGAATGTTGCCGTTCCTCCAACTAAAACAAAGCGTGTAATTCTCCTATAATTCATGTATAAGCTTGTTATATAAAATTTATAAATGGATTGTGTATAGCTTTTTTATGTCTAAGAAACTGAAAATATTTGCAGTTGTTCCAGCATATAATGAGGAAATGCGAATTTCTAAAGTTATTAAGGATTTGAAAAAATATAATTATAATATTGTTGTTGTGGACGATTCTTCGATTGATAATACTGTTAAAGTTGTTAAAAAATTTAAAAATGTTTTGTTAGTTGAACAAAAAGTTAATCTCGGACAAGGTGCTGCTTTGCGAGTTGGAATTAAACGTGCTCTTAAAGCAAATGCAGATATTATCATTACTTTTGATGCAGATGGACAACATCAGGCAAAAGAAATTGAAGAATTGGTGAGACCAATCAGGGAAGATCTTGTGGATATTTCTTTAGGATCTAGATTTTTGACTAAAAAGACTAAAATGCCAATTACTCGTGAAATATTGTTGAAAGGTTCGGTTTTGGTTGAACGACTATTGTTAGGTGTTAAACTTACCGATGCACATAATGGATTTAGGGCAATGTCTCGGAAGGCTGCTAAAAAAATAAAAATAAAAGAAAACAGAATGGCTCATGCTTCTGAGATAATAAAGGAAATCTCTAGAAATGGACTTAGATATACTGAAGTTCCGGTAGAAATTATATATAGTAAATATACTCTTGAGAATGGTACGGGTTCGTATTCGACCGCAATAAATATTTTGTATAAGATTTTGTTGTGGAAAGTTAATATTATTCAAAAGAAGTTTAAATCTTAAGTTGGTAACATTCTTATGTATCTAGAGCGTATGTTGAAGGGGAGTTTAGTATATTTTATTGCACTGGTTTTTGCCAGTGGTTTTGCTTATCTTACTCGACTTACTTTACTACATAACTTAAGTCAAGCAGAATTTGGATTATTTTATGCAGCTTTAACTTTTATTTCTATTTTCTTAATGTTGCGTAATCTTGGTATGTATCATGCGTTTGTAAAATTTATACCCGAATATGTTATTAAAAAACAGTATGGTAAAATTAAATCTGCCTTCTTTTTTATATTTATATCACAGACTTTATTTTCTGTTATTTTTATTAGTGTAATCTGGTATCTTTCTCCATTTCTTGCTGAGTTTTACTTCAAAGATCCAAGTTCTCTTTGGATTCTTAGACTCCTTTCATTATATTTCTTTACAAGTATTTTATTCAAATTAACTGGTGCATATTTCCGTGGTTTTCAGAATAATTTTGTAGCGGCATTGATAGAACCAGTAAAGAACTTAATCATATTATTATCGATTATTTCGTTAAGTTATTTTGGTTTTGGTATATTTAGTGCTGTGTGGTCTTATGTTTTGGTTGGAATAGTTATGTTATTTATTTTTTATTATCCTGCAATCAAAACACATAATTTGATAAATGATAAAATGTCTGATTTTAGAAAAGTCTCCAGTCAGATTATTGCCTTCGGTATTCCCGTTTTTAGTGTCGGTATTGGTGGAAAATTTATAAGTTACTTTGATACTTTGATGTTGACTTACTTTGGAACTCTCGAGCAAGTTGGAGTATATAATATTATTTTACCTACTGCATTATTGTTCATGATTGTTGTGAGTTCAGTTTCTTCAGTTTTTATGCCGATGGTTTCAGAATTATGGACTAGAAAAAAATATGATAAAGTTCGAACCGCTATGCGCCTTGCATATAGGTATATCTTCTTATTTGGTCTGCCATTCCTTCTTAGTTTTGTAATATTCTCTGACGTTATTATTAGATTATTGTTTGGGGAGGAATATTTATTTGGTAATCTTGCATTTAAAATTTTATTACTCGGTATAATTTTTAATTTTTTACTTGAAATTAATAAAAGTTATTTGGTTGGTATTGGTCGACCTAAAAATGTATTCAATATTGTATTATTTGGTGCAGTTATGAATATTGTTTTAAATTTGATTTTAATTCCATCACTTAATATTTTGGGTGCAGCAATTGCAACCAGTGTTAGTTATTTATCGATGTCTGTATATTCAAGTAATTTTGTAAAAGATAGTTTATCTATGAAGTTGCCAATTAAATCTTGGATGATGGCTGGTGTTGGTTCTTTAGTATTTCTGGGAGTTATCTATGGAACTAAAGCCATATTAAATCAGAATGTTTGGATTGAAATTTTTGTTGGACTTAGTATTGGTTATATTGTATACTTATTTATTATGAATTCATTTGGATTATTAAATATACGAGAAATTAAACACTTAATTAAATCTACTTTGAAATAGAATTGTATAATTTTAAATGTTGATTGGCGATTTTTTTCAATCCGAACTCTTTTGAAAGTTTGAATCCTTTTCTTGTAAGTTTTGACTTTAATCTTTTATTTGATAATAGTAGCAATATGTTTTCTGCAATACTTTCTGGAGATTTGGGTTTTGCAAGTAATGCCGTCTCTTTATGTTTTAATAATACTCTCAATTCTTTCAGATCTGACGTTATTACTGGTGTTTTACATGCCATGCTCTCAAAAATTGATAGAGGGTTTGATTCTGTTGCGATTAAATTCGGATAAGGTAATACAACAATATCTGCATTGCTAATGTATTTTGGTAAGTTTATATTTTCTTTTGTTGTTATAATTTTTACATTATCATTTATACATAGATTGTTAATTAATTTATCATATTTCTTATCATACGTATTGAATTTTACAGATAATATAAATTTTACTTTTGGAATTTCTTTTATTACTAAAGGAATTGCATTAATTAAATAATTTATTCCTTTTCTTTCAGTGAATGGACCATAAAAAAATACTGTTGGTGTTTTTGTTGTTTTTTTGTGAGGTTTGAATTTCTTTAAATCTATTGATGACCGAATTAATCTTATTTTTGACTTATTTAATCCTTGTCGTATTAATTTTTTTCCAACTAATTCATTATTTACAATTACTTTATCTGTTAAGTTTAGTAATGGTGTAGCTAGATATCCTAATCTACTCTTCGATATTGATTTTATTGTGTGTATTTTTGTTGTTTTTGAAAATGGATTTGATAATAATAGTCTTATTACATGTATTGGTGATGCACTTATATTATGTATAATATTAAATTTGATATTTTCTTGTTTTTCAGCATATCTGATTGTTTTTGGTGCAGAGATTAGTTGATTTAATCTTGTAAAAAAAATTGATTTGTTTGATATGATTGATTTCCGGTAGATTTTTACTGAGTCCATTAATTCAGTAGTTTTTAAATTTCTTGTTTTTTCTCCAATTACTATGGTTTTATGATTTTTTGAGTTAAAATATTTTGCAAGTTGTAATGTTGTTAACTTGGTTGCTTCTAGTGTTGATTTCTTAAATGAGTTTGTTATTATTGCTATGTTCATAATAACTTAAATTCCTTTTCGAACCCATCAACTATATTCTTTATATTTTTAGCATCATAAAGATATTTATTGAATTTTCTTACAAATAAAGTATGTCCTTTATGTGTTGATTCTAATAATGCATTAATGAACTTTAAAATTTCGTCATCGTTAAATTTCATCTTGAGTGCTTTTTTAATTGATTTAGGCAAATCATAGAAATCCCGAACTTTTATGAACATATTTGAAATATCATAATATACATTTCCCAATAGAATTGTTGGTTTTTTGTATAGTAATGCTTCAATTCCCGTATTTGAGTTGATAGTTATTACTGCTGAGGCATTTTTTAAAATCTCATGTGTATTCATATAAGTATCAATTAATCTAACATTTTCTATTTTTCTTATTGAATTTAAATCTCTTAAATCAAACTCTCCTTCCCCTGTTGGATGTTGTTTTACGTATAATTTATATCCTGCAGGAATATATCTTGAAACTATCTTAATTAATTCTAGCTGATTATAATATTGTGGTGCTCGCAAGAGTATCTGTGCATCTCCACTACGAGTTAATGGAAAATAAATATATTTTTCATTTTTTATTGGTTTTTCTGTGAAAACTTTCGAAATTGGTTTTCTTAAAACACGAAGGGTTTGTTCTTTGCCTATATGGTATAAATTTGCGTAAGGATTTCTAAATTTCTCATATCTCCAATTATTGTATAAGCTTATTATGAATAGTCGTAAATCATTTAGTTGTGGTGCAATAAATACTTGATTTCCTGGCGCAACAAGTTTCTTCTTTTTTGTATTATTCCAATATTTCTTTGCACGTTTGTATTCGATTGAAGTTAGTTTCCGATTTTTATTTCTGCCCCAAAATTTATTTAACGTATGCCATCTTCCAATTGGATCCTTTACTACAGTAAATGTTCCTGGAAACATATTTTGCTTATATGCAAGTTGGGTTGATCCAAAATATGCACCTACAATTCGTGGAACCATATCAATAAATCTTTCTTGTGCACCAAAGATTACATCAACTTTATTTTTTATTAGATAGTATTCCCAAAATTTGAAATGTTTAACTAAATCTCTTTTAGCTGTGTCTCTTTTTTTCCAAGTATAATTTTTATCTCCAGTTATAATTAAATTCATATTTGTATCATATTTCTCTTCATATTTCTCTAGTTCTTTTTCTACATTTTTTAGATTGTAATTATCGAAATAATCTATAATGTATTCTACTTTTTTTCCTTTTAAACGTAATATTTCTGTTGCTTGTTTTGAATAGGAGATTGTTGTTACATTGTAACCTCTATTTTCTAATTCAATTATTAGTGGTAGTTGCCTTTTTGTGAATGTTGTAGAATTTGATGTGAAAAGTATATTTTTTACTTTTTTTCTTGGCATAGTGGGGCTTCCCATTTAGTTTTATAACTATTATGAAACACAAGATAAAAGCTCTTATTAATGTTTTTAGTTATGCACTGGTATGAGTAAAACTAGCACTGTTGCATTGAATATATTGGACTGTTTGAATAAATATAAAATAGATTATGCAATTTTGAGAAATTGGGAATTTTTGAAGAATAGTAAAATAAACATTGGTAAAGATATTGATCTTGTTGTTGATTCCAATAGTGTAAATAAGATTGATAGAATATTGAGGAAAAATGGATTTTTTGAGGAAAAATTGTCTCCTTTTTCACAACATAAAGGTTATGTAAAATATATTTCTGAAGATTCTAAATTATTAAAATTTCATTTTCATGTTGGAGGCGTTAGTGGTCGGCATATTATTTATTTAGGAGCAGAACAAGCTTTATCTCGAAGAGCTAAGGTTGGAAAATATTTCATATTGTCTAAAGAGGATTTGTTACTAACTCTGATTATTCATTCTCCTGGAAGTGATAGATATTCAACTTTGGCAAATTCTATAAAAAATTTTGATAATGACTATTTGTTGACTAATTTAGAAAAATTATTAGGTGTTAATCTTAGTCATCGTGTATTTGCTCTGTTCGTAAAAGATTTTAAATTATTAAAGCGTGTACGTAATGAAATAAGACGGAAAATATTTCTTATAAATCCAATTAAGGTTTATTATGGTTATATTATGTCAATTCTTTGGTATATTCCGCGTTTAATTAAAGGTGCACCTTTAATTACTTTTATTGGTATGGATGGTGCAGGTAAAAGTACAGCCACAAAAAACATTATAAATTTATTAAAAAAACATAAGATTTCTTCTGAACTTGTTTATGTTGGGCGAGGTAAAAATAATATTTTGCCAATACAGTTCTTTGGTCGAAAATATAAAAAATATGAACTTCAAAATGATAAATTAATTAAAAATAATCATAACAATTTCAAACGAAGATTAGTTTATAGTTTTGCAGCTCCAATATATTACTTGGATTTTATGTTAAGATATTCTAATATATTCCTTCTCCGTAGAACTCGTAAAATTGTTATTACTGATAGATTTGGAACTGATCTTTTGTTGATGAAATATGTTCCATTGTGGTTACGTAGAACTTTATATAACTTAATGCCTAAACCTGAGTTGATATTTTATCTATATTCAGATGTTTCTAAATTATATTCTCGTAAACCTTTGCATCCGAAAGGTGATCTTGAGCGACAGGAAAAATTGTTTAAAAATATTTTGCCAAATTTAACTAATGTTAAGTTTATTAGAACTCGAACTGAAAATCAAACTGTGAAAGATATTTCTAATGAATTATTTGCATTGTGGTTAAAATATTATAGTAAAACTTAAGTTATTCTATTGAATTTATAAAAAATAATGTGTATTGCTTGATCATATATTCTTCTGATTGTTTTGTTATTTAGAAGTTTGTTTTTTGATTTGTTTGTGTGTGTAACAAAATAATCAGTATCCATGAAAATATTTGAATATCCTTTTTCCTGGAAGTTTTCACAAATTACTGCAGTGTCGCAATCATATTTATTTAATCTATTATTATATGGTGCAAAAGTTAAACCTTGATATATCGGCTTTGCATTGTAAATACAAAAACAACTGAATGTTGAATATAGTTTTAATAATCCTTTTTTGAATGTTGAAGGATACCAATATTCAGTAACTTTATTTTTTCTAGTTGCCCATTTATCATAAAAATGGGCATTTGAATCTAGTGATACTGGTGAAACTATGTCAAAATTGTACTTTGAATTAATAACTTTGTTTATTAGTTTTGATAATTGTTTGATGTTATATATTATATCTGGTTCTATAAAAATTATATACTCATATTTTTCTCGATTAATTGCTTGATTTATGCACTTATTTCTTGCATTTGCAAGATTAATTAAACGTTCAGCTTTTGCAACACTTCCAAAAAAATTTGTGTTTATGTTTTCAGAAGTTACATTATATTTCTTTGTGAAGTTAAATTTTAATTTACTTAATATTTTCTTAGTGTTATCTGAGGAATCATTTTCATAAACAGATATTCCAAAATTAATATTATTATTATAACTTACTAATTGTTTTATTTGTGAATGCCAGGTTCTTATTGCATTTTCCTGATTACGCATTATTGTGCATAGTAGTATATTCATTGATTGCTTTTTTGATATCATTTTTTAGATTATCCATATGTTCTTGTGTAATTAATTGACTATTTCCAATATATAATCCGTTGTGATGTACAATATCAGAATTTTTAAGAATTGTTTCATTTTCAAACTCCTTGAGAAAGGGCTGTCTCAATAAATTTCCCGCAATTATTGGTCTAGTTTCATATCCTTTTGTTTCTAAATAATTACTAAGATATTCTTTAAGTTTAATAGTTTTGCAAATAAAAGGTAAACAAAAACTACTGTTTCCTTCCTCTTGAGGTATATGAAATAATTCCGAGTAATTTAGTAACATTTCTCGGAATTGTTTGTAGTTTTGCCTCCTTATTTTTATTGAGTTATCTAAATCCTTAAGTTGTAATTGTCCAAGAAAGGCATATAGTTCAGTATTTCTGAAATTATATCCGTCTGTTAAAAATATAAATTGTGGATGTAGTGTTGGATATTTTTCTTGAGTACTTTTGAATTGTTCCTTTGGAAGTTCCCTGGCTAGCCCGTGTGAACGTTTAATTTTAATTAGATTATATAGTTCTTTATCATTTGTACAGACCATTCCTCCTTCAACTGTAGTCATATGATGACCAAAATAAAATGAAAATGTTGAGCCAACACCCAACGTTCCTGCTTTATTGTCTTTGACAGTTGTACCGTGAGATTCACAAACATCCTCTCCGATAATTATTTCTGGATAATATTTTTTAATTGAGTTTAGATTTGCAGGTAGACCTAAAAGATGAGTCACAAATGCAAACTTTATTTCAGAGTGTTTTTGTTTTATTTTTTCTATTGATTCTTCATCAGGTCCAAAGTTATCTAATGAAATGTCATAAAAAATAGGAGTTAGATTATTTTGTATTATTGGTGAAATTGAAGTTACCCATGTGTTTGCAGGCACCAGTACTTTATCTCCATCTTTTAAATTATATCTTTCTTTTATTGCTGCCACCAAAACATAATTTGCAGTGCTTCCTGAAGTTACGAATACTGAATATTTTGTTCCTAACCATTTGGACCATTGATCCTCAAATTCTTTTACTTGCGGACCTTGAGTATATCGAGTAGTTGATAAAATGAATTTTGCCAATTCCATTCGTTGGTTTTCGGTGATGATTTCACCCATTAGTGGCCAATGGTATTTCATTTTTCTAATTTTAGATCGTTGTCAACCATTTCAATAATCAACTCTTTAAATGTTATTTTTGGTTTCCAATTTAGTATTTTTTCGGCTTTTGAAGCGTCTGCAATAAGTATTTCAACTTCTGCAGGTCTAAAGAATTTTGGATCTATAACTACATAATCTTTGTAATTTAATCCGACATGATTAAATGCAGTTTCGACCATTGTTCTTACTGAATTTGAAATTCCTGTTCCAATTACGAAATCTTCAGGTTTATCTTGTTGCATCATTAACCACATTGCTTCAACATAGTCTTGTGCATGTCCCCAATCTCGTCCTGCATCAAGATTTCCAAGTCTTAATTCTTTCTGCTTTCCGTATTTTATACGTGCAACAGCTTTTGTTACTTTTCTAGTTACGAATTCCTCACCTCTTCTTGGTGATTCATGATTGAATAATATTCCCGATACACAAAACATTCCATAACTTTCACGATAATTTTGTGTTATCCAATGAGCAAAACATTTTGCTACTCCATAAGGACTTCTCGGATGTAATTGTGTTGATTCAGCTTGTGGCATTGTTTTTACTTTTCCGAACATTTCACTGCTTGATGCTTGATAGTATTTAATCTTTGGATTAACTTGTCTTATTCCTTCAAGCATTCTTAATGCGCCTAAGGCAGTTACATTTCCTGTATATTCTGGTTGCCCCCATGAAGAACCAACAAATGATTGTGCTGCGAGATTGTAGATTTCATCAGGATTAGACTCTTTTATTGCTGCAATAATTGATGCTTGATCTAATAAATCACCATTAATTAATTCAATTTTATCAAGGATCTCAGTAATATTTCTTCGCTCTCTTGAACTATTTCTTCGTTCTAGACCATAAACTTTGTATCCTTTTTCAAGAAGAAATTCGGCCAGATAAGAACCGTCTTGTCCAGTAATTCCAGTTATAAGTGCTGTTTTCATCTCAGTTGGTGACGCATGTGGATTTAAAAGTTTAATTGAACTAAGTTCGATAAAAGATAATTTGCTAAAATTTATAAGTCTTAGATTATTGTGTAAATGGTGAGTTATATTTTAATATGAAAATTTTGAGTTATTTTCCCGAAAAATCAGGTATAGGTAAGTTTGTTAGAAACTTTGCTGATAGAAATAATCTTGACGTTGTAAATTTGTATGGACAATATGGTTGGTTTGTTCGGTTGCTGCATATTTTTGGTGTATTGAGGGCTGAATTTCCAGTTGATGAATATATACTGGCTGCGCCACTTCTTTCAAGAATGCGGGGCGTTGATATTTGTGGTTGTGTGATTCATGACTATTTTCCTCTTGAATCTCGTAATTTTTTGAAGAGTATGTTTTATTCCTGGTTGTATTATCCGAGTAGTAAAAGTGAGATGTTTTATTGTAATTCTGAATACACTAGAAAACGAGTTCTTGAGTTATATAATGTATCTAAATCGCTTGTTAAGGTTGTTCATTATGATTTGGATAAAAAATATAAAAAGGGGAATAAAAATAAGAAATTTACTGTATTGTCTGTTGGTTCTATAGATAAACGGAAGAATTTATTATTTCAGTTGAAGCTTGTTGGTGATTTACAGCGATATGTTGATCTGAAATTTGTTAGGGTTGGTAAATTTAAGTGGTATCATAAATTATATATCCAATTTCGAGAGATTGATGTTGATCAGAAAATTAATTTATCTGAGAAATTATTGATTCGTGAATATCAAAAAGCGCATGTCTTTATTTTCCCATCGACTGCAGAAGGCCATGGGTTGCCTGCTGATGAAGCAAAGGTTTGTGGTTGTGAAGTATTTGTGGGTGATAATACTGCTTTGAAATATTTAAAATTGCCAAATGAAAATAAATTAAAATTGGATCATGATTTATGGGTAAAAAGGATTATAGTACATTATTTCAGAAAGTTTAAAAATTAAATATTGAGAATTAAATATGAAGAAATCAATTTTTCTGAATTTTGCATATGGCTATGGTCCTTTCTTAAGGGCTTTAGATATTGCAGCTGAATTTAATAAAATTCTTATCTCAAATGATCATGAACCATTTAACATTATTTCACCATTGGTTTATGGCTCTCGGCAAATCCAAATTGCAAAGGAAAGTCATCCTGAATTAGAAATAAAATTTGATGTTGATACAGGGAATGTGTTGAATAAAATTTTCTACAAAGGTAAGAATTATTCTGAGAATTTGAAATATATTTCTGAGAATTATTTTGAAGTTGAAAAGGAATTTAGTATAGTGGTTGAAAAATTGATTTCTAAGGAAAATGTAGTTATGGAAATTAGTAGAAATCCGCGTATATTGTCTCCAATTCCGCTATCTTATAGTAGTGTTATGGGTTTATTTTCTGAATTTTTACAAAAATCGCTCAACAGGGGTATGTTTTCAGGAAATCATATCAATAGATGTATTGAAATTGCTAAGCGGATAGAGAATTCACAGACTAAAATATTTGTTTCTGAACCAAAAAGTCTAGGTGTTGAAGAATTGTGTGTTTCAGTCCCGTTTATTGGAACTGATGTTGAGATTGATCAATCATCAATTGAAGAAGGGGTTTATTTTTATAAATCTGGAATTAATGAACTGGATTATTTAAATATTGATTTTGGAAAATTTAAGGTTTATGACTCGGATAAAGATCCTGTTAAAATTAAATTTAATAAAAATATTATAGGAATTGTTGCGCGTGCGGGCTGGGGAACTATTTCAAATAGTATAATTTTGAACAAACCGTTGATTGTTTTTCCATATTCTAAAGGTGATGATCCTGAGATCTTTTTTAATGTTGAAGCTTTAAAGGAATTGGATATTGTAGCCATATATGACGCTAATTTGAGTTTTAGTGAGAATTTGGATATTGCAATTTCAAAATTGCCAAATATGGATTCCTTCAAAAATCAGATATTAGCTAAATATGGTATGTTGAATGGGTCGAGATATTGTGCAGAAGTTATGTATTTTGATATGCATAATGTCGATCGATTTTTAAGATTTAGTGATAAGGAGGTCTTGTGAAAGTTTTAGCTATTGTTCCTGCGCGAGGAGGTTCTAAAGGTGTTCCCCGTAAGAATGTGAAAAAATTGAATGGTATCCCTTTGATAGCTTACGGTATCTGTTCTGCATTGGGTGCTAAAAAAGTAGATCGTGTTGTTGTATCTACCGATGATGATGAAATTTCTGAAGTTAGTAAAAAGTATGGCGCAGAAGTTATTATACGTCCTACTGAATTAGCTCAGGATTTGAGTCCTGCAGAGTTGGGAATGCAACATGTAGTAAAAACTTTAGAAAGTGAAGGTTGGATTCCAGATTTAATAATCTTAGTTCAGTGTACTTCTCCGTTCAGATTAAGTAAACATATAGATGAGGCAATTGATATATTAATTAATAATAAATTTACAGGAATTGCTTCAGTTTCTGAAACTCCAGGACATTTTCATCCCTATAAAATTAAAGAGGTGAAAAAGGACGGAGAATTGGTTTCAATGATTCAAGAAGATGGAATGAAAAATAAAATTATTGAGTCACATAAATATAAAATACGTCAAGATTTACCGGGAATTTATTATTGGATGAATGGTGCAGTTTATGTTTCTACCTATGATACTTTGATGAATGATGGCGATCGTTATGGTATACGATGCGGTGCTCAAATATTAGATGGTACTACTTTAGCAAATATAGACTCTGAAGAAGATTTTGAATTTGCACAGAGATTAATAGATAAGGGGAAAATTCAACTAGATTTTGAATTAGTTGAAATAAATTCATGATGGCTACAATAATTGCAGAATTATGTCAAAATCACAATGGTGATAAAAAACTGTTAAGTGAAATGATTTCTGCTGCTGCCGAGGCAGGAGCAGACTATGTAAAGGTACAATCTATGCTTGCTTCTGAAATTACTTATAGGGAACGATTTGAAGAAGGCGTAGTTGATAGTGAAGGTATTAGACAATCCATATTTCGTCCATACCAGGCAGAAGTCGATAGATTGGCTCCAATGGATTTAAGCGATGATGATTTTAAATGGTTTATAGCTGAATGTGAAAATTTTGGTGTGGAACCAATGACTACTATTTTTACACGTCAAAGAATTCCATTTCTTTCGAGTTTAGGAATGAAAGCAGTTAAAGTTGCTAGTTATGATTGTGGCGCACATCAGTTAATTCAGGATTTAAGAGATAATTTTGATCATTTAGTTGTTTCTACAGGTGCAAGTTATAATAATGAAATTGAGAAAACTGCAGATATACTTAAAGGTACAAGTTATGATTTGCTTCATTGTGTTACTATTTATCCAACACCTATGGAAGAATTACATTTGAATCGTATGAATTATCTTAGACAATTTACGCCTACTGTTGGTTTCTCAGATCATTCGTTGGTTTCAAGAGACGGTATTAATGCTTCAATTTTGGCATTGGGACACGGTGCAGAGGTTATTGAGCGACATTTCACAATTCAAGATGCCAAATCTTCAAGAGATGGCCCGGTTTCAATTAATCCTGAAGAATTGAAACGCCTAGTTGAATTTGGAAAAATGAGTTCTGAAGAGATTATGGATTATGTTCATAAGAATATTCCAAATTGGGAAGTTGGACTTGGACAAGAGCAAAGAGATATGAGTCCTGAAGAATTATTGAATCGTGATTATTATAGTGGACGTTTTGCGAGTATGATTGATGGTAAACCTGTTTATAATTGGGAGACAGATTGGAAACTAGAAGAACTAGTGTAAATTGTGAAACTTTGATCTTTGATTGGGATGGTACTTTAGTTAATTCATTAGATATGAAAATTGAAAATGCCGGACAGTTGTTTAATACTTTCTTTGGTTATTCCTCAGAATTAGTTGAGCAGGCATATCGACAACATTCAGGCGTTCCTAGACGCGTTCTTTTTGATGCTATATCAAATTCTGTTGGGAGTCGCGATTTGACAGATTCAGAATATTTTAAAATTAGTTGTGAATTTACTGAGTTGAATCTATTTAATTTGAATGAAAATCATTTGTTTAATGATACCGTTTCTACATTAGATTATTTAAACACTGTTGGTTTGAATTTGTTTGTTTCTAGTTCTGCAACTCCTGAAGATGTTGTTGCATCTGCCAAACGTCTGGGAATATATGATAAATTTGTCAAGGTATTAGGTTCTGTTAATGGTTTTGGTAAAGGTCCGGAACATATTTCATATATTTTAAATAAATATAATTTGAATAGTGAAAATGTAGTTATGGTTGGTGATGAACGTGCGGATGTAATGCTTGCAAAAATGGCCAATGTTTATAGTGTTGCCAAACAGGGTTCTTTGAAAGAGACTGAATTGATTGAATTGAATCCTGATTTGATTATAAGTTCGCTTTCTGAATTGTCAAAACTGGTCAAAACTGAGTCCTGAATAAAATACATTATCTTGTGAAATACTTTCTTTTGTGAAAATGTGCCAAGTGTCTAAGAAGAGTAAAGGTTTGTTGCTGGTCTTGATTAATGAATTTATATCTAAATCCATATATTTTTTATGATTGTTAAGTATTGCAACTATATCTGCATCTTTAAAACCTTCCTCTGGTGTTGCTGTATTTATTCCTAATTGTTTTAATTCGTTAGGATTGGCAATCGGATCATAACCATATATATTTTTGAATCCTTTCTGTTTTAATATATTGAAAATATCTATTGATGTTGAATCTCGTAAATCTGAAGTTTCGGGTTGACCTTTAAATGCTAAGCCCAATAAGAATATCTTTGGGTTTGTTTTATTTGTCTTGTTTGAGAATTGTTCAATTTTGTTTGCGACATGGTGCGGTAATTTATCATTAATTTTTCGAGCTGCAAGTGCTAATATTGATGTGTCCTTTGAAGCATTTGAATATATGTATGGATCTTTCCTTAAACATAACCCTCCAACACCTGGACTTGCAAAGGGAATTTTGTTACGTTTATAACCCTCATTTGCTGCTTTCACAACTCGATCTACGTCCATATTGTGTTCAGCACAAATTAGAGCCAGTTCATTTGAGAATGCAAAGCTAATATCTCTAAAAGTATTGTTAATTAATTTTGCCATCTCTGCTTCTTCTAAATTATTTGTTGATACAATGTGTGGTGATAATTTTCTGAAAAAATCAGATATATTGCTAAGACTTGTTGTGTCATATGCACCGATTATTTGTGGCAAGGAATTTAATTCTTCTATGGCCTTTCCTTCAATTGTTCGTTCTGGTGCAAAGGCGAGATAAAAATCGATACCGCATATTAATCCTGATTCCTTTTCAAGTATTGGTAAAACGGTATTTCTACAAGTTCCCACTGGAACTGTTGATCTTAATATTATTGAATCTCCTTTTTTGATTACTTTTGCAAGTGATTTTGCTGCACTTTCTACCATGTGAAGTTCAGGTTTATTTTCATTATTTACTGGCGTTCCCACAGATATTATATATATTTCAGCCATATCTGGCACTAATTTATTGGTAACTTGGAAATTGTTGTGAATATGTTTGGTTAGTAGTGAATCAATCCCTCGCTCATAAAAAGTTAACTTACCTTTGGATAGTTGTTCAATTTTGTATTTATCGATATCATACCCAATTACTTTGAATCCTTTATCTGCAAGTACTAAACTTAAAGTTAGTCCGACATATCCCGTACCTACAATACATACCCGTTTTGTTTTTATATTTGATAATTTCCAAATATCATAAAAAGATATTATATCTTGAGGTGTTCCATCTTTATTTATAAGTAATATTTGATTTACTTTTTTACTTCTTATTCTTCCTTCTTTATTTGCTAACTCTATTTGTGAAATTATTTCTGCAGACATATTTTTAATGTTTTCAGAATTTTTAAGATGTACCGGATTAGTGATCATAATGTTTTCAACAGGATCATTTAGTGTTTTACCTTTTAGTAGTGCACGCCTTATGTCTCCGTCAGTTACTACGCCCAATAATTTATTATTTTTACCTGTAACAATTACAATTCCTGTTGGTAATTTTTTTGGTCCGGCGGAAGTCATTACTATCATGGCTTCTTTTATTGTTGTATTTCTGTCAATAGTTATCTCGGAAATATTTGACATATTTCAATTTTGTATATTGTTTTATATTGTTTATGTAACTGGATTCAGTTGTTACCCTTAGAATTAATTATTTTTGTTATTATATTGGTTGTGGATTTTCCTTCAACTAATTTTACAATTTTTACTTCTCCGCCATGCTTGTAAACTATTTTTGTTTCAAGTAAATCTTCTTTTTTGTAATCTCCTCCTTTCACATGAATATCGGGTCTTAGTTTGTTAATTAGGTTTTCAGGTGTGTCTTCATCAAAAAATGTGATATAGTCTACTGCGATTAAGTTTGCTGCTATCTCTCCGCGTTCTTTTTGATTATTAATTGGTCTATTATCTCCTTTGTATCTTCTTGTTGAACTGTCAGTATTTAATGCTAAAATTAGAATATCTCCAAAAGACTTTGCTTTGTTGAGTAGCTGTGTGTGTCCAACATGTAGTATGTCATATATTCCATTTGTTGTGACAATTTTCTTTCCTTTGGATTTTAATTCTTGTACTATTTGTATTAATTCTGCTACAGTTTTTATTTTTGAATTAGTTCCATTGAATGAAGATTTTAACTCCTCTAAAGTGAGCGTTGCAGTTCCGAATTTACCTACCACGATACCTGCTGCGTGATTGGCAATTTGTGTAGCTTCAAATAATTCTGCTTTTGATGTTAGTGCTAAAGTTAATGCTGCTATGAATGTATCTCCTGCTCCTGAAACATCATATACTTCTCGGGATTTTGCAGGTAATTGTTTGTAATATTTAGTTTCTTTGTTATATGATGATGTTCCGTTTGAACCTTGAGTTATAATTACATTGGTGTTATATTTTTCTGCGATTAGTTTAGACAAAATTTTAGGATCTGAATTTGATTTTGTTATTTCTCTTGCCTCGCTTATATTTGGTGTTACTACAAATACATCTTTGAACAGATCCATCGTGTTTGGTTTTGGATCTACAATAATTGGAATATTTAGGTTCTTTAGTTCTTCAACTAATTCTTTTGTAATCATTCCTTTATCATAATCTGACAATAAAATTATATCAAATTGCTTTGATTTTATAAATTTTATAATCTTTGTAACATGTTTTTGTTTTAGTGGTTTTGGGTCTTCGAAGTCTACACGCAGTGCTTGTTGATTTTGTGCAACTAGGCGTGTTTTTTTTATGGTTGTGAAATCTTTTCGTTCGATTAAAAATGTGTTAATATTTGATTTTTCTAATAGTTTTAATAGTGGTTCTTTGGTTTTGTCGTTTCCCACTTGACCGATTATTGTACATTTTGCACCTAATGCTGATATATTATTTGCTGTGTTTGCTGCACCGCCAAGTCTATATTCTCTATTATTATTTAATACATTAAGTATTGGAACTGGTGCTTCGGGATTGATTCGATTAATGTTCCCAAAAATATATTCATCAATCATTATATCTCCCACTACGAGTATGTGCTTCTTTGAAAATTCCTGAATGGTTTCAATTAGTTTCATTTACTTTGTATATTATTTGGTCAATTAATTCACACCAAATATGGATTATATTTATATGTGCTTCTTGTATTCTTGCAGTTGTATTTGAAGGAATAATTAGATTTGAGTCTAAATTTAGGTTGTTTATTGTTCCACCTGACTTCCCATTTAAGCAGATTGTTTTCATACCTAACTCTTTTGCAGTCTCAAAGGCTTTGTGCACGTTCTTTGAGTTTCCAGATGTTGTAATTCCAATTAATACATCTCCTGCTTTTCCAAGCCCTTCAATTTGTCTTGAGAATACGAACTCATAGCCGTAATCATTTGATGCTGCTGTTACTACCGATGCATCAGAAGATAGTGCAATTGCTGGAATGCTTGGTCTCTCTTTGTTGTATCGGATTACTAATTCCGTTGCAAAGTGTTGTGCGTCTGCTGCTGAACCTCCGTTCCCGCAAGTTAAAATTTTATTCCCGTTTTTCACAGCTTTAAGTATTATTTCTCCTGCTTCAACTATCTTATTGATGTACTTTTCATCCAAAAGTTTCTGTTTTATTGTAATTGATTCTTTTAGAAATTCTTTTGTTATGTTTTTCATCTTTTGATTCTCCTTTTTTGTTTGTGTATTAACTTTTTAGCGTTTCGGAACACTTCATTTACTGTAATTTTTTCCATCCAGTCTTGTGAAGGAAGTTTGAAACTTCCGAGATGTGGATTTATAACTGGTGCTTCTTTTGATTTGTAAAGTGAGATGTTGTTGTTCCCATATGGTGCATATCGCACTGGTGTGTTTGGCCCGAACAATCCAATAGTATCTGTTCCTTGTGCTGCTGATATGTGCATTGGTCCAGTATCATTTGAAATATATAATTTACACTTTTCTATTACTCTAAACAATTGTTTTAGTGAAAATGATCCTGCAAGATTGTATACTGATTCTTTGTAGTTCATTTGTTCGATTATTTTTTCTATGTATTCTCGCTGATTTTTTGTATCTGGTATCAAAATTACTGCATTGTGCTTTTCTATTAGTTTGTCTGCTAACTTTGCAAAGTTCTCTTGAGACCATCTTCTCCAAGTTGCTGTTCCTGCACTCGTTACAGTCATTCCAATTATTGGTCTGCGTTTTGGTAGTTTATTGAAGAATTTGTCTACAATGCTAGCGTCCTTCTTTGAGTATATCAAAGGTAATAGTTTCTCTGGAGCTTTCAGTGTTAAGTTCATTGGTTTCAATAAATTAAGATAGGTATTTACTGCATGAATTTTATCGTTATAATGTACTAAACAATCATAAAGTTTTGCTCTTGGACCGTGTGAAAACCCAATTACTGTTTTTGAAAGATGATTTGATAGTATTGCAGATAATTTTAGATAGGGTTCTAGATCAAATGCCAAATCATATTTCTTATGTTGTTTTAGTAATTGTAGTGCTGTTTCAGGTTCTGCTAATATTACTTTATTGATAAATTTTTGATTCTCATATATTGTTTTGTTTTGTTTTCTACATAGAATTGTTATTCTGGTATCTGGATATTTTTGTTTGAATTGTTGGATTAGAGGTAAAGTTAGAATTGATTCTCCTATTGCCCATAATTTTACAAATAATACTTCTTCTGGAATTGTGTTATTTTGTTGTTTAGAAAGTGAGAGTATATTGATTATTGTTGTTCCTATTGTTTTGTCTATTCCTCTTTGTAAGCTAAGCATTTTTTATTTTAATTGCTGCATCCAGCAAATCCTTTGCAATAAATGTTGGTTTTGAGTTTGAATCTTTTTCATATATTCTTGTTGTTACTAATATTGATTTTAGTCCCGCATTGTTAGCAAGTTCGATGTCTGAATCTTTGTCACCAATAACATAAGAACTATTTTTATCTAAATCTGTTGTAAAATATGGTTCAATTAGTTTTGTTTTTGGTTTTCTACAATTACAGTTTTCTTTGGGAGTGTGTGGGCAAAATAGTACTCTTTCAATATTGATTTTATCTTGTTTTAATTTGTTAAGTAAATGCTTGTTGAACTTGTGCATTTGATTTTCAGAATAATATCCTCTACCAATTCCTGATTGATTTGTTATGATTATTAGTTTGTATCCTTGATTTTGTAAATTTTGTAAACCTTTTACTGTGTTTGGTAGAAGTTTATAATCTCCTACGTTATTTGTATATCCTTCATCTTTGTTGATTGTACCATCTCGGTCTAGAAATATGATTTTGTGCATGAATTAACTTAGTAAGTGGTTTAAAAATGTTTATGAAACTGGAATCAAGAGTTTTCACACCAAATTTTGTTTGCAATTAATTCAAAATCTCCACGATAAATATCAACCTTTCTTTGAATTTTAAGTTTTGTTTTGTTCATAATAAACTAAACTATTTTTTGCTTTTTGTTTGTAGGTGACAATAATCTACTTCACCATTTCTCGAGAATCGAAAAGTATTTATTAAGATTTTACATTTTAAGGGTATGGTTGGACAGAAATCTAGATCAAACGAATTAATGGGTAAGATTGTTGTTTCAAAATCTGGAAGGAAATTTGGTGTTTTGGGTGATTTAATATTTGAATCTCGAACTGGTGAACTTATTTATTTAAGTGTTAAGAGTCCTACAGCTTATTGTTTAAGTTTGGATTTGGAAAAGTCTAAAGAGGGTGCTCATTTAATCCCTTATAGTGCAGTTATCTCTTCTGGAGATTTTGTTATTGTTGCTGAAGACGACATAATGTAAAACTAGTTGTGTCTTTTTTTTGACCTGTGTTTAATTAATATGTTTGAGTTCTGATTTAATTATGTTTGAAGTTATCATTAGTGTTGTAGGGTATTTATTATCTCAGGAAGTTGGGGGTTATTTCTCAGGGGTGTTTCTACATCAATTGGATTGGTTTCACAAATTATTGGTGTTAAAAAGGTTCATGCTAGCGGTGTTTTAACTATACTCGCAATTCTTAATTTTAGCTAAATATCAAAACTTATTGAATTTCTTCGCTGTTTATCAATTAGTTCAGTTCCTTCTTTTGTTAAATAGTATTTCTTTGGTCTTGCGCCAGTTCCATTAATAAATCCGCGATATTCTAGTTCGAGTAATTTATTTCTTATAGTTCGTTCTGATTTCTCCAATCCATATGCTAGCTTCAATTGCATTGGTGATACTGCAAAGAATGTTGAATCTGCTTTTCCTTGTTGTAATAGGATTAAGTATTGTAAATCAGATAAATTGAATAATGTAGGTTTTATTGTTGCGATTGGTTGTCGGTGATTTTGTGTTGGTGTGTGTTGTTTTGGAAATTCGTTTTTCCAATTACCTCTAATTTCCACTGTTTTTTCCAATAGTTTTTCGTTGTTTTTGTGTAGTTTTTGCACTTCTTGTTCTAGTTTTTTTATGATTAAATCTCGGTCTGTAATCCTTGATTTAAGGCGTTCTATGTCGCTTTTGTGATCATTTAAAATATCTCGGACAGACTTCGGAATCATTATTTTATGAACTCATTATT
>LWDU01041969.1_pt1 | contig 22015 bp, 25 predicted proteins | sample 727161 | NCBI WGS metagenome assembly LWDU01 (sample SAMN04566230, study PRJNA314399) | hydrothermal vent metagenome | isolation source: deep sea hydrothermal plume seawater | place: Mexico: Gulf of California, Guaymas Basin | collected 2004-07-11
TTTCAATCCATATTCCGTGAAAATAAAACAATCTTAGTCTGAGTTTAGCATTTTTGTCCTACTCTTGAGAAAACCCTCATAATAAAAAACCCAACCAGACAGATGTCTAATTGGGTTCTTATGTTCGGTGTGAAATGCATCAAACATACTTCTGCATTTCTCTTTTTCCATCATCTCAACTTTGTTTAACGAACGATGATGCCACTTTTATCTATAGCAAAGTTCTTCATGGCAGCAGTCTCTTTCATACCTGTATCCCAGTGCCCATATACACTTTCGATATTAGCAACTGATGTGCCTGCCATATGACTTATATCCAGATATGAAACACCGCTCCTGATTCTACAAGTAATAGCAAAGTGTCGTAAGGAGTACCATGTCAGTTTCCGTTCTGTATAGTCTTCAATATCAATCCCTTTCATCAGACTTTGCCAATGCGCGTACCACTTCGTTCGTGAAATTCTCTTAGTTCCATCTGTAGCAGATGAAAAAATATAGTCATTCACATCTGTGTATTCTGACCGCTTCTTTAACCGTTCAAAATATTCACCACCGCGACAAATGACTTCTCTACTGGTTCTTGTCTTAGATATTTCTGCACGAACATTTATTGTTACCAAGTTAACTGCTTTTTCTTCTTCGTCATATATAGTTTTAATCCCAACAATATCTCTCCATCTCAACTGCCATAACTCACCGACACGAAGCATTGAATTTGAGGCAATCAATACAGCATCTCTAATCATTAATCGTTCATTTCTTAATGCTTCATCAGCACAATGCTTCTTAGAACTGTACGTGCGCATGAATCGCCATAAAGCATCATATTCCTGCAGACTAAAGACGCTTCTTCTACCTATTTGATCCTTCGTGATAGTTATTTTCCTGAATTCAAACCTAGCAAAATGGGCATAACCCTTTCGATATGCATAATCTATCATTTGATTAATTGTCGACTGCTCCCCTTTAATCGTGACTGACTGAGTTCCTATGAAATTCTTTTTCCTCCATACGCCATAGTCATAGAAAGAATTCCTGTCGAATTCAGATATTTTTAGTTTTCCTGATTTGAAGTTTGTCACATGTTTAAACTGTGACTTGATAGTCCCGAGACGCCCTTTTGTGATGTTACCTGCATCGACATCTTCTGCGCGCCACGCTATGAATTCTGTAACCAGTTCACCGAGAGACATCCCAAATATCTTTCTGCCACCTCTCACATCTGAATACGTTTTAAGATACTTGTCTTCTGCACGACTCTTAGCGGTTTCAAGATCCCTCGTTCTCAGACTCTTCCTCAGATATTTCTGCTCTTCTTTAACCCACATTTTAAATTGATACACATCTCCAGATTTTGCCACGCGATAGATTTGTGCCTTACCGCCTAGTATCGGGTGATTGTCTGTTGATGGATTGCCCTTAGATTTACGCTTTGTTGTCGCCATATACTTATGCAAGTCGTTTTGAGAAGAAGTCTGTCACTTTCTCTGCTTAGACTACATGCCGAAACGTGTAGAATCAACAACTTATTATTAAGTTCGCCGCTAGTTCGCTGAACTAAAAGTTAGATAAGTTATTGATTTATAAGTATTTTACTAATATTGCATCATTCTTCTTGAATGAGAAACTCGGGAGGTTCGTTTGCACCAGAATTTCTGTGAATTCTTACCTGTGTTGGGTATGCAAATTCCAAATGATTGTGGTGTAATATTTCAGCTATTTTGAAAAGAACATCTTCTTTAACGGACAACCATTGAGCCCAATCAGTCGTCTTAGAAAAACAATAAATTAAAATATCAATAGAAAAATCGTTGTACCGATCCATAAAAACTAACTGTGTAGACTTAATACCTGCAGAATCTTCATGTGAAGATAACTTTAATTTTTTCTTACGACTATCTCTGTGTTGCTCTCTTGGATTAGCAATATCCGGATGCGTTTTTAACATCTCCCTAATATCATCTAAGGCTTTACGTATATCTTCCATATTACTTTCATAGGTCACACCAATATACATTTTTATTCGCCGGCCTACTAAACGACGATCCATATTCCTGACACTTGAAACCGAGACCACAGCATTAGGAATAACAATCAGGGCATTATCAAAAGTTCTTATGGTTGTGCTACGCAAACCAATTTCAGAAACGGTTCCTTCCACATCATCTATTCTTACCCAATCGCCCATACGATAAACATTATCAAACAAGATGGTAATCCCTCCAAAAAGGTTTGATAACGTGTCTTTCGCAGCCAAAGCAAAAGCTAATCCACCAATACCGAGTGTTGACAATATCGCAGTAACATTAATGCCAAAATGACTTAAAACTACAGCCATAACAACAATAATGATAATTGCCTTCACCACCTGAACACCGAGAATCACTAACTCTTTCCTCAGATCCTTGTTTATCCGTGTCAGCCTATTTAAATGCACCATCACAACAATATTAATGATGCACAATAACAACCAGACAAATATCAGGCTGAAAACGACAAAACTGACGGATTCTATGGCACTTCGGTAATCGGCTTTATAGAAAAATGCATAGGTGGCCAAATCGATGCCAAAAAACATCAATCCCATCCGTATTGGGCGCACAACCTGTCGATAATCCAGGTCCGGATGATCTTCATCATCAGTGACATACTTCTTGATCAAACAATTAGTGAACCTGAAAAAAAGTGGGTAACTAAAATAAACCAAAGCGATAATGACAAACGATAAACTAATCCCCCCAACATCCACATTGAAGGGAATCAGTTTGTAATTAATTGAACGAATGCCCTCAAAGTTATTTATCGAGGAGATCACGGAAAGTAATGAGAATTGTTGAAACCAATGTATCGAGGCAATTTTACGTGGATTATTAATCACATACTTCAAGATATCCTGATAAGTCGTATTCACCCGTGTAAACAGTTGGTGATTCTTTCGTACATCCAATACCAGCTGGTTTTCTTCTTTACTTTCAGGCAGTTGTAATGAGCCCTCAAGCTGTTGACTGTTATTAAATGCACTCTGTGAATCATCAACAATGTTTTGAATGCCTTTATAACCGTCTGACGCCTCGATTAAGTATTCAATATAACTATTTATAGCCTGACTCGCTTTCAAATGCTCAATATGCAGTTTATCCCTCAATACCGCCAATTCATTACCGCGCTCATTATTAACGGTAATTCGTGATTGAAAAAAACTCAATTGACTCTGATTAGCAATTTTCGGTAATTTTCGCACCGATGTCTTTTTCAGTAACACCATTAATTGATCTAACTGGCTGACCTGATCTTTTAGTAATTGTTTTAATGCGGCCTCATGCGCCTTATCACTTTCAATAACCTCTAAAGCATCGTTAAATGCCGTCAGCTGTGTCACTATTGTCATTATTTTCCGCTGATCATAATCCCTATCTGCGATCACAGCAGGGCTCATAAAACAGTAAATAATCAGTAGAAAAAGTCTCATATAAATACCTATTAAAAAATCTCGTCCTTAGAAAAACACCTTCCTAGCGATACCTAGTCACGGTCTCGTTGATCGATCATGACGCTGAAGCCGGGTCATCACGTAAAAAAACCCATTCCTTGTCATTGGAAGATTCAAGGCTAAAATAATAACCTGCCGCGTCAAAATTTTTAATGCCCTCTGGCTCATTAATAGCATTCTTTATAATATATGAAGCCATAAGTCCTCTCGCTTTCTTCGCATAAAAACTGATGACCTTATAACGACCGCCTTTATAATCCTTAAAAACTGGGGTAATCACCTTTCCAGATAGTTGCCTCGAATTTACGGCTTTAAAATATTCATTGGAGGCTAAATTAATTAAAATATTAGAACCTGACTGATCAAGGTCTTCTGTTAATTGCTGGTTAATTTGATTGCCCCAATAAGCATACAGATTCTTTCCTCGACTATTTTCAAATCGTGTTCCCATCTCTAACCGATAAGGTTGGATCAAATCCAAAGGCCTTAATAAACCATACAAGCCTGATAAAATACGTAAATGCCCTTGTGCAAAATTAAATTGTTCATCGGTAAATGTAGCTGCCTGCAGACTTTGATAAACATCCCCCATAAACGCTAAGACTGCTGGCCGCGCATTTGTAGCATCAAAAGGCAACAACCAATCCTGAAAACGCCCGTAATTGAGCGTTGCCAATTGTGAACTGATCCCCATAAGTTGCTCCAGATCTTCAGGCAATAAGTCCTGAATCTCATTAATTAATTGCTGACTTTCGGATAAAAAAACTGATTGTGAGAATTTCGTAGTTGCTAATGTACTTTCAAAATCAAGAGACTTAGCTGGAGAAACAATCATCAACATTGACTTACCCTTTTACTTGGCTAAATAATCATGCCACCAATTCAATGGTGTCTCGCCATCATCTGGATCATAAACATTACTATACAACCACTGGGTCTGTTCAAACCCTTTTGATAACGTATTAAACAGAGACTCAATTGCATCAAAACCAGCTTCAACAGGAATGCTGTAGACCAACATACGTTCATTTTTATGATCAAGCTCTGCCTTTAAAAGCAATAACGATTTTTCCATCGATTGATGAATGCGTTCTGTATTGCTCTTGGAGAAAACTCTAACACATAAATAGCCATTATATTTTTCAACAATAAACTGTCCCGCCATCTGAATACGTATCAAGTCATGTTTTGCTGCTCCTTTGGCAAATACTGGGGACAGTAACAATTGATAGCAATTCTCACCTTTCATGATGGCTGGAACTTGTTCAAAGACCAGTTCACCATCGGATCGCTGACCCGCCAAAAGTTGTATCATAGTTTTCTCAGCATTTTCTTCCATTCCACTGCCTCTAGTGACGCGATAATAACTTTATTTGCCTAACAACTGTTTTGGCGACCTGCTGATATCCTTCGGCTGTATAATGCCTTGCCATCTGAAGTGGGAAAAAAGATACAGGAAAGCTAGGGTCATGTTTTTTACGCGTGAAACGTTCTTCCTGGGCAGCGGCAACGATATCCCCATCAACAACCAAAGCCGCTGCACTGTCGTGGTAATACGCAGAAATCCCAAGGATGATCATATTATTCCTTTGGACCATTAAAAAAACCTTTTAATCTCTTAAAGGCGGAAACTGAACACAAAATACCGATCATCAAAACCGGCTAGCTTATTGGCGTTTAAAAAAGCCCGGCATCACCAATGTTTTTAGAAAATTTTTAAACTCTTTTCTATTTTTAGCTTTCTGATCCTTATCACGCTGGGTTGCCACCACCGGTGTTATCTCTTTCAAAATCTGTATCGCTTCATAGTCGCCCTGAAAGGCTGCTTGCTTATACCAATAAAAAGCCAAATAAAGGTCTTTGACCACAGTTCCACCGTCAAGATACATCTTAGCGATTGTTTTCTGAGCCACTAAGTGACCCCGCTCTGCAGCTAACTGAAACCATTTGGCCGACGCTTTATAGTCCACTGCTGTCCCTAAGCCTTCATAAAATGACTTAGCAACTTTTAACTGTGCCTCCAGATTACCTCGACGGGCGGCCTTTAAATACCACTTAAAAGCCAAAGGATAACTTTGAGCCTTATGTTGCCCGTTAAAATAGTCCTCTGCCAAAACAAATTGCTCTAGGGGTGTTCCTTGTTGTGCACTTAATTCACTCGTCGTGACCCAACTGCACGCTGATACCAACAAACAAAACATAATCATGAAAACTTTTACTGTCATTTTCTGCCTTTATAACCGCATAAACTACATCCACTACTTAAAAAAATAATATTAGTTCTTATCAGGACTTTGTGCGCCACATGTTCCCTGTCCGCCACAGACGCCTTCCCCACAAGCATGCTCTTGAACACCTACGGCTGATCCGCATTGACCCATTGACTCTGATTTCTCTGTGGTTGCTGTGCTTTTGGGTATTTCAGTTAGGCCAAAAGGATTTTCACTCATAACGGCACAGCCTGAAACCATTGAAGAAATAATTGCTGTGCTCAAAATAGTGCGTATGGGTTTATTTTTTAAAATTTTCATAATGATAATACTATCTAGATAATTTAAATTGAAGGTTCTCTTTCCCTGCTAGCATACCTTAAAACAACACGCTGAATTCGCTAATTATCGCCCCCCTAACCAAGGCTGTCACCCCTCCACCCATGAACGCAAAATTACGACTTAGCCGCATCGTTCGACCTTGGTTTACCAACCTAAAAGATAGCAACCTGGCCCCAAAACCAAGTCATAACCACTCTGGGGACTCAATAAACAAATGCGTCAAAATACCCGCCCTTAAGAAAGCGTATAATGGCTTTAATCCATTCACCATTGAACAAAACTTTAACAACACCGGTCATAACTATAATAATCAATTTACGGTATAGCCAACCTAGGAAAGTACTGTGTTCCGTTATAAACATGTGTTATTAGCGACTGATTTGACCGAGCATTGGGAGCACGTTGCTGAATGCGCGCACGACTTGGCCTGCAAATACAACGCTCCATTAAGTATCGTTCATATTATTGATAACTTACCGGTTACCGAATCTCTTTATGGTCCTATTATTCCATTAGAGATTGATTTAACGACTCACTCATTAGCGTCCGCTCAAAATAAAATTTTCGCTATCGCCCAAACTCTCAAGATCGACAAACAACGTATCTGGATAAAATCAGGCACCCCTAGACTTGAAATAATCCGTATTGCCAAAGAAAACGACATCGACCTCATTGTTGTGGGATCACATGGCCGCCATGGATTTTCTTTACTGCTGGGTTCTACCGCTAATAGCGTGTTACATTATACCGTCTGCGACGTTCTGGCTGTCCGCATACACTAACACTGACGCCCTGTTTCTAGTCAATCTGTATTGACTAGTTATAAGTTAGATCGTTCAGAAAAAGTTACCGCTACGACTCTTCAAATACCCATGAAAAAAAGAATAATCCTCATTACCGGCGCTAACCGTGGCTTAGGTGCTGCAACCGGCATAAAACTCTCTGAACAAGGTCATCACGTTATTTTTACCGCCCGAAACAGTCACAAACTCAGCACCTTAAAAAAACAACTCTCCCATAAGCATTCGTCCGTAGATTTTATCCCTTTAGATGTGAGACACCCCAACAGTATCACCGAGGCATACCATACAATCGCTAGCCACTATCCACAAATCGACACGTTAATCAATAATGCCGGAATATATACCAGTGACACGGTTAAAATATCCACCATTAATGACCAAGAAATTCTTGAAGCCTTTAACACCAACACCTTAGGACCCCTCAAAATAACACAACAATTCCTACCCCTTATTCAACAAAGCCCCGAAGGCATTATTGTCAATGTGAGTTCAGGCATGGGTGCTATTATCGAAATGGACGGTGGTTCACCGGCCTACCGAATCTCCAAAACGGCCCTTAATGTGACGACCAAGTTACTGCACCATGAGCTTTCTGGGCAAGGTATCAAGGTCAATTCCGTTTGCCCTGGCTGGGTGAGAACCCAAATGGGGGGAGCGTCAGCAACCCTGAGTATCGATGAAGGAATTAGCGGTATTATTTGGGCAGCAACACTGAAAAAAGATGGCCCCAGTGGTGGTTTTTTTCGCCATGGAAAACCGCTACAGTGGTAACTCAATTGAATGGCCTAACACCGTATTCGATCTGATTAAATTATCTTGCCAGAGCTAATTGACACAGTATACTATTAATTGACAGCAAACTATTTCAAGGCCACATAACCATGACTCACCAAGGTAAAATTCGTTGGGGAATACTCGGCGGTGCACGCATTAATCAACAACTCATGCCGGCTATTGTGTCAGCCTACAACAGTGAGCTGATTGCCATTGCCAGTCGCCGCCCAGGTGCTGCAGAAGAAACCTTATCTCTTTATGCGCCTAATGAAAAAAATGTTCACCTTTTTAATCACTTTGAAGATTTACTTGCTGACGATACTATCCAAGCGGTCTATATTCCGCTTGCTAATGCAGAACATGCTCACTGGACACTTAAAGCCCTAGAGGCTGGCAAACATGTGTTATGTGAAAAACCGATGGCGCTGACTGTTACTGATATTGATGCGATTCAAAACATTGCCCAACGAAAAAGCCTTAAGGTCATGGAAGGGTTTATGTACCGATTTCACCCCCAACACACGCGAGTACACGATATCATTGCTAGCGGTGATCTCGGTGAAATAAGATCGGTTCGCGCTTGTTTTTCCTTTATGATACAACCCTCCCGCCACTATCGTTTAAAAGCCCCGATTAGCAATGGCGGTGGTGCGCTCTGGGATATTGGTTGCTATGCCATTCACGCCGCCCGCCTTCCTTTTGGCGTTCACGCCCCTGAATCTGTCATCGCAATGACCAAATTTGCCGAAAATGGCGCTGATTTAAGCAGTTGCGGAATAATAGATTTTGGTCAAGGTAGATATGCTCAATTTGATTTTAGCTTTGAGCATGCTCGTCGCGCTGAATATGAAATTATCGGCACCCTCGGCGGACTAAAATGTCACAATGTCTGGGCAAAACCCACCGAAAAACCGATTATTTCATGGTGGACCGAAACCGATGGCCCCCAACCCGAAGAAACATTACCCACTGCCAACCATTTCCAACTGGAAGTCGAACATTTTAGTGACTGTATCCTTCATGATAAAGAACCCCGGCTATCACTTGAAGACGCTAAAACAAACTGTAACATCCTAGTTGCAGCTATTGAATCTGCCACTCAAGGCACTCGTATTCGACTCAACTAGCTGCCTAGATCCTTCTTGTTCTCTATACGTATGCTTTTATTTTGCCCAATAAAGCCTAACGTTACGATAATTCACTTTATTTTCGTTATTTAGCGCCGTCTCATTCTGATGATTAAATTTTTTACCGCCACTTTATTGGTCAGCCTATTGATTGGTTGTACTGAAATCCGTCTCGCACGTAACACGGCTACTGGACCCAGTGATCTAGAGCAGCCTCACCAAGTCAATGAACTTCCTTCCTCACAAGGACTGTCCACCGTGGAGAAGAAAAAACGTTTTTTTGCTTTTTTATCCCCATTCATCCAGCAAGAAATCAACATCATTGTTAACCAACGTAATCGACTAATCAAAGCCATTAACCAACACAATGATCTTCTGTGGCTAAAGGCCTTAGCATCACAATACCAGCTTACTGAGTATAACGATTACCAAGAATTACTGCGCCGCGTTGACATACTCCCTATTGAACTCATTTTAGCCCAAAGCGCTAATGAATCCATGTGGGGTGAATCACGCTTTGCCCGCAAAGGAAATAACCTTTTTGGACAATGGTGTTCAACGCAACACTGTGGAATAATTCCTTTAAATAGAACACCGGGTAAAACACACGAGGTGGCCACGTTTAAACATATTAATGCCTCAATTCGCAGCTACCTACATAACATCAATACGCATCCAGCCTACCAAAAACTACGCATACTCCGCAGCCAATTAAGACACTTACAACGCCCGCTAAATGCTGAAATACTGGCTACTGGACTAGAAAATTATTCCGAACGTGGAAAGAATTATGTTGCAGAAATTCAAGCTATGATTAGAATAAATATCCCTCTCATGCAAAACACCCTAGTATTTCTACCAGAGAATCATTTCCTTAAAAAACACTTACCCTGACCTAGTCCATCCAGTAATCGACAAGACCATAAGCTATTTCTTTGATTCAGTAAGGACAATAACGACAACCGTTATTACAACAATGACCTCGTTTTAAATGGTACCACGCACTAAAAATACACTTCCCATTTTCAACGGTATAATCGATATTTTCAATCCAGGTGTCCGTGGGGTATTGCTTTGCTATCGCTAATGACTCAGGACACGATTTACCGAGTAATAGCGTTTTAATACGCGCACCTAACACGGTTATCAAACAGTCATAACACAGACAATCGGCAACACTATCGACTGTCATCATTAAGGGTAACTGAGAACACCAACATGACTTTCCTTTTCCCGCGTTATACTCACAGGAAAATACCTGCTGACAAACCGAGCACTGACTCTCTTTCATATTCTAATTTAATATCATTACTGTCATTAATCTCAACAAAGGCATACTCTAAAGTGAATTCTGGATCCGCCGTAAAAACACCCGATTCAACGAAGTTCCTTAACCACCCTTTAGCCTCTATTTTATCGCCAACTTTGAAACTTGAACGACAATACCGCATAATAAACTTAACCCAGAATTGAACCGGAGTATATCTTGCCTAAAGCCAGTGATTTAAAACAAGGAACCGCCATCGAAATTAATGGTGAACCCTATGCCGTAAAACAGATAGAAGTCAGAAACCCAACTTCACGTGGCGCCAGTACCCTGTACAAAATCCGTTACGCCCACATGAAGAGCAAACAAAAACTCGATCAAACCTATAAAGGCGATGACTTTCTTAAAGAAGCTGATTGCACCCGGATTCCAGTACAATTTTCATTTCAAGATGGTGCATCCTACACCTTTATGAATCTTGAAAGCTACGACCAATACAGTCTAAATACCGAGGACCTCGAAAGTCAAATAGCTTATATGCCAGAAGGTCTTGAAGGTATTATCATGCTCTTGCAAGATGATACACCCTTGGGCATTGAATTACCCACCAGCGTTTTACTGCAAATCACCGAAACGCCTCCTTCAATGAAAGGCTCAAGTGCCACAAAACGAACCAAAACTGCCCTACTTTCCACCGGACTGGAAGTTCAAGTTCCTGAATATATAGAAACGGATGAAATTATAAAAATAAATACTGAAACGGGAAAGTTCATGTCGCGTGCCTAGTCTGCCTAAACACTTTTTTACTGCCTCTCGACCGAGCGGGTAAATTTATAGCCGCTCCAAAGCACTGTTACTGACCCACAACATAAGCGCAATCCGCCCAGGCATCACCGGCTAACGCTATTAATTAGAAACGATAAACATGTACCTTTAACCCTCGCCCCGGTATTTTTTCTTTAAAAACAGCGGGTGGACTTATCGCTTTAACAAACTGACATTCCGGGCATTCTACCGATACTAATTCAGTTAAAAAATCATCCCTTAAGGCTGGGGAGTTCAGACAAAAAAGTAATAAGCTATTTTTTTTCATAAAGGAGGGAATTCGGCTCACTATCTTTCGGTAATCTCGTTTTATATCAACACTGCCTTTTTGATAAGACGGCGGATCGCAAATCAATAAATCATAGGGCCCGTGTTTTTTGATCCGACTAAAAGACTTGAAGATATCCATGCCTTCAAAAATAACTTTTTCAGTATTTTGCTGGTTTAAGCGGTGATTTTCACGCCCCTTTGCTAATGCGGCTTTATTCGTGTCAAAATTAACCACCTGCTCTGCACCACCGGCTATAGCCGCAACAGAAAAAGCACAGGTATAAGCAAATAAATTAAGCACTTTCTTATTCAACGCATGACGCTTAACCCAATCCCTACCTTGACGCATATCTAAAAACAAACCACTGTTTTGGGATGGTCCTAGTTGAATTTTAAATCGAAGGTCATTTTCCAGCGCAATGAGTTCTGAAATACGTTTGCCACGAATGTGTTCAAAAGAATCGCGCCTACGATATCGGTATTGGACCAATACCGACTGACTTTCAGGAATAGTGTCCATAAGTCTGTCTGCTATAGTATCCAACCATTGTGCATAACCTTCACTGAATACACTAATCAATATCACCGGTGGATACCAATCGATATTAATACCTTCAAAATCTTGATAAGCCTGCCCTCGACCATGAAATAAACGCTGAGATTCCTCACGATTTAATTGACTAAGCCCCGATGACTCGATTAACTCGATGATCAATTATTTATCTCCTCAAACCACTCACCCGCGGTACCTGCTGTAATTTAAACCTACCTCAAACACCCTCACCCCGGCTTGTTACGACAGCCTATTAGGGCGAATATAAAATAAAAAAAATACGCATAAAAAACCCACCGTTCATTAAGGTGAGGATCGCTTTCATAAAATAGGCACCCAACAGCATCTTGTACCGGATCAGGTTATTACACACAGCACCTTATCATCCATAATATCAATTTAACTACCCCTATTGAAACAATGGATGCTCACCTTACACGCCTCCTTGGATTTTTTCTTTGTTTCTCATAGTAATGAGAAGAATCGACATAAATATGCTATTTAACTCTTTACTAAGAACTTTATACCTTCCTTGAGGTCGCACATAGTGGTTGCAGTAGAAATCCTAAGGAGGCTGTCATGCGTTATACACTTATTCTTTTATTGACTATTTTCGTAACCCCTTCTTATGCTGACCGGCTGGAAAAAGAACACAACGACATGACATTTCTAGGCGAATCCCTCTTAGGTTGCGTTTCCGCAATGAGCCAATCTTATGATCAAACACCTTTTCAATTGACAGATCATCCTGAAAAGAAAGGAACCATTCAACACAACACGCTCATTTCAGAAATAAAACATTTAAGTTTTAACATTATTCAACACATTGACCCTAGTCGAACCACTGCTTTACTTGAAGAAACCTTAGCCATCAACAACACCCTCTATGCAACGCGACTAACGCATATTGAACGCGAACAGTTTTTAGTCAGTTGTTCTAAATTAGTTGCGCTTGTTTATCAAAAAGCCTAACAGGCTTAACGTTAAATCACTTGTTCTTAGAAAGCACATTTTTTTAACCTAAAAAAAAGCCAATCGCCTAAGACGATTGGCTTTATAAACCCTTTATTAATGCGTTGTACTACATTAATCTTCTTCCTCTTTTGGTTTAAATCCGAAGAAAAACCAAAGCAACGCTATAACGGCGCCAGCAAGCAAGCTAAACTGGATCGGCTTAACCAATGAAAACGGGGCATCTTCATCTGGAAATTTAAACTTCATTAGCGCACCTAAACTTGGATCATTAACCTGAATCGTTATCGACTTTGCCGGTAAATTTAAAAAGTGCACTGAACTACCATCATAAGGTTTACTGTGTACTGAAGTACTGATTTGCCCGGATGATAATTTACTGGCGATCGCTTGTTCTATTTGCTCTGTTGTCTTACCTTGTGTTGCGACAGAAATTGTCTGACCACCATCTACTGAGATATCAATACCACCACCTGTCGCTTCTGTCATTTTTTCTTCAACATTAGCGAAAGCAGCAAGATACTCTACCGCTGCAGAATAAACAATATCTACACCGACGGCTACTTTTGCAGCACTAAAACTCTGACCATGTAAATCATAAGTCATTTTTCCGTTGGTATAATCTCGGAAAGTCACTTTAAACAAGCTAAAACCTTCTTTATTACTAATCGTCATTTCCGGTTGCCCAGGCACATTGACCGCTTCAACCCCGCGCCAGCTTGGGTATTGCTTAATCATTCCGTCTGACATGGCGATCGCTAGTTTTTTAGCAACCCCAGGACCCTTTGTAGGCTTAGGTCGCTCAGCACCACTCACAAAAGTAATGCCGGTTGATTCATAAGTGACATCACCATCAATGCGCCACCGAGAAGTCAATGCAAAAAGAGTATCACCCGGTTTACCCGCTTCTCCAGTATGTATACGTATTTGATCACGTCCATACGGAGTCGCCCCGTAAGCAACCTGAAAAGAGGCGCTTACCATTAATATAAAAGTTGTCAAATAAACAACAATACTGTTCTTTTTAGTCATAATTCCACCAAATTAATAATATACAAACAAACGACGATTACGAATTGCATGCTACTCATGCGTGATAGCGCAAATCTGCAATCAATTATTTACCAACGATCTTCACATTAACAAGAGTAAACAGGCCCCTTGATTTTAACTGCGCCAGGCACTGTACTATCGCTAAAAATAAACATCATGTTTTAAACTTATTCCGACACTAATTTCAAAAAACTTTTCGGTACTCCACAAATAGGACAAGCCTAATCACCGAAAATGTCATCCCAACGTGTTCCCGGCACAAAAACACGTGGCTGAATCTCCTTTGTCTTCATCGTATTAGTATTCACACGCCAAACAACGGTATTTATTTCATTACTCCAAACCTGCCTTCCAAAAGCCAAATTTTCTTTATTCTACTTCATTTCGACTTTGATCACTGAACAACAATCATTTTTTTGGCCCTTAGCCTATATTGATCCTACTAGCTTTAGTTTGAGCACATGGAGAACGAATAACCGGGTAGAACCTTGAGCAACATGACCAATCATTCGAGTTATCGCTGCTACCAAGTACCCTTAGCATTCTAATACCACCACCCACTATTTGCGTTACTTAACCAATGACGTGCGAAAGTGGCTTTAATTTGAGCATAGCACTCAGGATGTCCCTTTGCATTCGCAATGGCTTGATACAGACCCTGACGATCATTATTTTCAGACCGGACCACTTTCTTCAATGGATTCCGCCGTTTTAATGGAATCTCGGATAAATTTCTAATGACAATAAAGCCGACAATTTCCCATGTCCCTGCTTACAGGTGAATGAATCAAGCGTAAAAATGGCACGATGGCAATAAATATCATTTATCGTCACATCATCAAATTGCTCTTCGGCACCCAGACGCCCAACTGACCCACTGACCCACTGACCAACTGATCTCAGTTTGGTGCTCACTCGATTCAAGTAAAAACAAACGAATATTTTTAAGATCAAGCCCTGAAATTGACAACTGATTAAGCGTTAAAAAAGGGGAACGGGTAAGAGTTGTAGGCGGTAACAAAAAGAGTAGCCATAAGAGGCTGAAAACTTTTAATTTATTCATCCGAACAACAGCTTTCATTCAAGTTCATTTTATCTTTAGCGCTACTAGCGCGGCATCATTGACCGCACTCCAATGTTATAAAAATAACATTAATTCACACTCAGTCTAAGACTTTCAAGGCCATAGAAGTTTTGTCCAATCTTGATGGCATCAGGCTCAAAGGCATAGCAACTAAATCCCTCCTGACGATAAAACTGACGCGCAGCAACTGCCGCCGTGACAACCTCTACATCCAAAAAAATGACCGCTGTGTTATGGCTAACACGGCTGACACACCTCGCCAGCATTTTACGGGCAATACCTTGTCGCCTAAATTCTGGCAAAACATACAACCCCTGTAACGTAGCCTTATGTTTAAGCCTATGTTGCATTAAGAATGCAAGCGACAAACACGCTATCAACTTTTTTTCAGCGGTAAAAACACCGATATAAATCAATGACTCATTTTGACTATGATCCAACATTTCTGTAATAGCAGGCATAGCCAAAGCGCGCACCTCATTATGAGAGGTTATCCAAGAAAAAGGGGACTCTTGTGTTGCCATCAACATTAGCTGTTGATAATCCTGTCCGTGACTGGCATTTAATTGCGTATAAATCATATAAAAACGAAGACAATAAAGAAAAAAGAACTACCTAAACGGCATTTAAGTGCATCTTATCGTAATCGTGCCGACTTATCACGGTTAGTGACTTATTATTATGGCTAATAGTTTAGTCATTGCATCAGGCTGCTAACACCCATTAGTCACCATCGCCTAAGTCTAACGAGGCTATTTATTTTATAATCCCCTAACATGATAAAGTAACATCTGAATTCAATACCACAATCTAAAAAGATCAATTTACACACTATGAATTTATCAGCACCCCTTCCCGATAGCCATACCTTACGCGATCAATTACATAATGAAGTCCATGCCCGACAAACAATCAAAATAAAAAGCCCTTCTCAGGCAACTCATATCGCCTTAATTCACGATGGTGACCAGAAAGATAAAGAGCTGAATCACCTAGCTACCCTCTGTCAGGCTTTTAATCGCCCATCACCAGAAAAAGATACACTGCATTTTAGTGATGACTTTGGAAGCTTCCAACTTCAATGGCAGCAGCACGGAGAATACAGTACTTATACTTTTTATCGGCACCGTTTAAACAGCCATCCTTTTAGCGAATCAATACTCCGTGAAATACCTGAGGAATGGCTTAAATCCATACCCGGCAAGGTCATGGTGGCCATTCACGCGGCAATCATTAAATCGGAATCAGCACCTGACTTTCAAGATATTGCCTCACATTTCTCAGACGGAGCTTTAGTGGGTGCAGAAGTAGCCAGTGGCGCTGCCCTTGCCTTTACCGATTTCAAAATCCAGCCTGATGGGTTTAGTCGTTTTGTAATCTATGACCGCCAACTCAATTCCCGCCAAGCCGGTCGTTATTTACAACGCCTATTTGACATAGAAGTTTTTCGTATTATGTCTTTACAAGCCTATCCCGTTGCGCAAGCGTTAATGCCTAATCTCACTCGTGCCGATCAAGACCTATTACGCATCACAACATCCATGCATCAATTAGACATTGACGATAGCCAATTACTCGATGATCTAACCGCTTTGGCAGCCGAAATTGAAAACAGCTTTTCCAGCACGTATACCCGATTTGTTAAAACTGCCGCCTATTACCAACTCGTTGAACAACGCATTCGCGAGCTGAAAGAAGTGAGAATTCCCGGTGTCCAAACTATTAATGAATTTCTAAATCGACGCCTAGAGCCAACAATTAATACCTGTGTAGTGACTGAAAAACGTTTAACGATGCTTTCTGAGAGAATCAGTAAAGCCAGTCAATTACTGCGTACCCGTGTTGACATTACTCTAGAACGACAGAACCAGTCTTTACTCACGTCAATGGATAAGCGTGCTAATCTACAATTACACTTGCAGTCAACCGTCGAAGGACTTTCAGTAGCGGCCATCAGTTACTACACCGTCGGCTTATTTAATTACCTTGCAAAAGCAATTAAAGCCTCAGGAATACCCTTCAACCCGAGTCTAGTAACGGGACTCTCCATCCCTATTATCATTTTCTTTGTTTATCGAGGTGTCGGTAATATTCGGAAGATGGTCAGGAAAACGCATGAATAAACGATTATTCGGCCACCCACCAAAACCACACTGGTGGCCGAACTAAATCGATCAACTCAAAATACTTACCGTATCATCACAAGTGACCGTACCCGCCCTTAATACTTCGGCATAAACACCGACATGCGCACCATTGTGTTGTGCTGCTGTTCGTAAAATATCAGTGTCTTTGGGTAAATCGCCTTGTGAAACTGTCGTCATGACACAACGCGGACACAAGTCTGTTATTTTTAATTGCACATCATTGCCTATTTTGAGTGTTTTCCCCACCCAATCGTTCTCAACAAAACCGGATTGATCCGTATTAACAATGATATTAGGCCTAAAACGACGCGGCTCAAAACGCCCTTCAGGGTATAAGCGACGTAACTCGTCTAGTGTTGACGTGGTTAATAAATGTATTTTTGCAAGATCAAAAAAAGTCCCTGTAGGCATATCTTCATCAGTGACAATATCTCTATTATCAAGCTCTGCTATATCAGGCCAATATTCTTCTAATTGTGGATTGTTTAATGCCTGAGAAATAAATTCAACATCCCGCCCCAAAGCTTCACTTAAAATTGCATTAACACGTCGATCATCACTCTTAACCGTTGAGCCATCAGGCAACGTAATACGCACACAATCCGAATATGGAAAGTCTTCATAACGCGAGTGATATGAAAAAATATTCGGCCATCGCTTCGGGTTCTTAGCACTGACAATCTTCCCCGTTTCCACATCCATAAGTGCTGAAGATCGATCACCTAAAAGGCCTTTATCACCCACCTCAGTTGCGCGCAATTCCTCGCCTATCATTGATTTAACTGGATAACGCCATAAAGATGAAACCGTCATCACCCCGTCCAAAGCCGCCATAAACCCCCCTCGTTTTGATTTAACTTCACGTTAGTTGTTCAAATACTAACTAAACTGCCCTGCAGTATACGCAGAAGACCAAGCCCATTGGAAATTATATCCACCCAACCACCCTGTCACGTCAACCACTTCACCGATAAAAAACAATCCTGGCTGTTTTTTGGATTCCATAGTTTTAGAATTAAGCTCATGCGTATCGACACCCCCTAACGTGACTTCTGCAGTACGGTACCCTTCTGTTCCCGCAGGCTTTAATTTTAAGCATTGTAGTTGCTCGGTAATAAATCTTAACTTTTTATCAGGAATCTCAGCCAAAGGCGTTTGAGCATACTCAGACCAAAAAATGGCTTGCAACTCACTGACCAGAGATTTCGCCAAATGAGCGGACAAAACTGTTTTCAAAAGCGCTTTCGCTTGTTTTGACTTTTGCAGTAACAAATAATCAACTAACAAAAGGTCCGGTAACAAATTAACCGTTATCAATGTACCCGGTTGCCAATAATTTGATATTTGCAATGCTGCCGGCCCACTTAATCCACGATGGGTAAATAACATATTTTCTCGAAATGAAGCTCCTGCACAACTCAACTCCACCTCAACAGCCAATCCAGATAGTCGCTCAGCAACCCCCTTAAAATGATCACTAAACGTAAAAGGGACCAAACCAGCACGGCAAGATAAAACATTTATCCCAAACTGTTTTGCAATCTGATAACCCAAACCACTCGCACCCATTTTAGGAATTGATAACGCGCCTGTGGCAATAACTAATGAATAACAGCGATAGCTCGCCGTTTCCGTATCAATCTGATAACGAGCAGTTCCTTCTGTTTGCACTTGAACGGACTTAATCTTCACATGGGTTTTTAAAACAACCGCACTTTCTGCACAATCTGTTAATAACATATTGAGAATATCTTTAGCAGAATCTAAGCAAAACAACTGTCCGTGCTTACGTTGTTCATATTTAATGTCGTGACGCTGAACAGTCTCTATAAAATCCCACTGACTGTAACGTTTAAGCGCAGACTTACAAAAGTGAGGATTTGCAGAGATATAATTAGTTGAGTCCACCTCGATATTAGTAAAATTACACCGCCCGCCTCCTGACATAAGAATCTTCTTACCCGCTTTATTACTCCCCTCTAATACCAAAACGGAACGCCCCCGTTGAGCTGCCGTTAACGCACACATTAATCCAGAGGCACCGGCTCCAATAACAATAACGTCATAATATTTCACAATTAAACAAGACCCTAATCAATTAAGGTTAAACATGCTCTTCCCAAGCTAGAATATAATCTTTTTGTGCTTGAGTCTCAGGTGATTCAGTCTTCGCAGACTTAGGGTTATGCATCCACAATTCGTTTAATTGCGCTAATGCATTGCTCCCCTTAAACCCTTTACGCGCCAACCAACAACCAATAATAGTTCCCGTTCTACCCACCCCTCCTCTGCAATGAACATAAACCACCCCTTCTTTAGTGACTTGCTGATCAATAAGGTCTAATATCGCTGTGGTTATTTGAGGTGAACTGGGTGTACCGATATTGGTTATGGCAAACCGATGATAAGCCTGTTCATCCAAAAGTGGCTCATATGAAGCCAGCCCTTCTTGCTCACTGGTTAAATCAATAAAAGTGGTGACAGATTCTTTTTTTAACGCCTCTAGATTTTCACTTGGTGTTAAATCACTTAACCCTACTGGGTGCTCACCGGCTAAAACCTTTCCAGGCACAACCCAATAACAATGTTTAATTGGTTTCTTCATAATACTTCTTACACTGCCTCACTCAATAATAATTATAAAAAATAAGCGTTCCGTCTTTAATTTTCATTGCGACACTTTGTCACGTGACAATATGCCCTATCGTATTACACGCTATGCTTAGCTAAAATGAACCCACTTTAAACGCTCAATTGAACGGGCTAAAAAGATATTTCACTCAATAGACTCAGGATATCTATGCGCTTTATCGGAACATCTTTAATCGTTTTTATCGCCCAACTATCAGTTTTATTCCCTACGCTACTCATGCGCATTCTAAAGATCATGTTCTGATCTCACTACACGTCAAACCCTAAACGACCCCCAATAAATATTCCTTGACGGTCTCAATAATTCCCTTCTTCGCACCTAGCCTCTCATTATAAAGATTGTTGTAAAACACCTTCACTATACAACTCCTTCTTATACATCAACCCTTGCGTATTCCATACGGTATAAGAACCATGTAACTTACCTACTTGCATATTTTGTTCTCGCAAAATATCACCACTCTCATACCAATAAGACCATAGACCATCTTGTTTACCCTTCTTAAATTCACCTTCAGACTTCTTATGCCCATTCGCATACCAACACGTCCATAGCCCCACCTTTTTACCGTTCTTATAATGACCTTGTTTCTCTAACTGCTGACTGTCTGCCAGCCATTCACGCCAAACCCCATCCAATTGACCTGACCGATAGCGCCCTTCTTTCCTTTTAACCCCATTCTCACACCATTCTTCCCACACCCCTTCTTCACGACCATTTTGATAATTACCTTGGGCAAACTGCCGGCCATTCGAGTACCATAAAATGGTTAGGCCATGACACCTACCATAACGATAATGCCTCAGAACCTTTCTTTGGCCATTCGCAAATCTTTCTTCAATATAAGGACCACTCTTCAACCAATTCCTAACAATACCTTTGGGAATTTTAGCTATCAAACGTCTAAGAAAAAAAGTAAACTGGCCGAACCAATAATTACTATCCTTTAAAAAGTTCATAATAGGTTTTTTCCATCAACAATAAATAACACCAGAATATTAACATTAAAAAATATAACTCATAAAAAACATAGCTCAAACGTTAGCTGCTAGTGGTATGCACCTCCGCGAGACGTCATCTCTGCCAACCATCTTGCTCATTAAACCAGACTCAATGTTTTTGTTCGTTAAAATAACCCTTCAAACCACATTGAAAGACTTTTCCTTGCTATACCGTTAAACCGACTATGAAAGAACCTCGCACGACCATTTTCAAACATACCCATACGATAACAGCCAACGAAACCACCCAAAAACCCAGTGCTATTTTGGCCCGCGAAACGGGCCTCTCTCAACAAACCCTTAAAGCTGCCATGCAAAAAGGTGCCGTTTGGTTATATCAAGAAAAACGTGATCAACGGTTACGACGAAACAACAAAAAACTTCACCCGGGCGACCAATTACAGCTTTTCTATAACACCGCCATTTTAAATCAAGAACCTCCAGCACCCTCTTTAATTAGCGATGAAAAAGACTATTCCATTTGGTACAAGCCATACGGATTATTCTGCCAAGGCAGTAAATGGGGCGATGCTTGCACTATTAATCGTTGGGTTGAAGTCCACTCACAGCCCCAACGACCTTGTTTTTTAGTCCACCGTCTCGACCAGGCAACAACGGGCCTCATGCTACTCGCACACAGTAAAAAAACCGCCCAAATTTTTAGCCACTATTTTTCAACACGAACAATACAGAAACATTATCAAGCTATCGTCAAAGGAGACTTCTCCCCGTATCGCAAACCGATTGAGATTACCACTGATATTGAGGGTAAAAAAACCTCTACAACATTGACCTTTGCATCCTGTACAGCAAACAACTCTTTAATTGATATTAAACTCAATACCGGAAGGAAACATCAAATTCGTATACATTTATCACAATTAGGTTTTCCTATTATTGGAGACCGATTATATGGTCAAGCCATAGCGAGTGATAAAAACTTACAATTACAAGCCGTCAAGTTAGTATTTGAATGCCCACTCACAAAAGAAAAGAAAATATTCCAAGTCCCTGAAGCGTTGCAATTAGTTTTAGAAGAAAAAATCTAGTGAAATGTGTATAGAGAAAGTTGGTAGCCAGCTCTCTATGAGGGGTAGGTATGGACATTCATTCGAACAACTGGCCACCAAAAACAAACTACTAATTCCTGTAACTTTTAAAGTCAAAAATTAGTATCTATATGCATTGTACAAATTAATAAGTCCTAAGTGAATGTGACAAATTGACGCGCGACAAATCACCACAAAAGATATTCTTTCTTCATTCCGTCACGTCATCATCCACGCATAACATCACAATAAATACTCAGAGCACTATCCCACGACCATAGGCTAAATCGTTATAGTGACACCCGCGAGTCCTTCTGGCTCATAACGCGGCAGACATTCAACAATACGGCTTGCCGCTACTTTCTGTTGTTGCATTAAAAAGTTTTTAACGCGAG
>LWDU01033638.1_pt1 | contig 22011 bp, 24 predicted proteins | sample 727161 | NCBI WGS metagenome assembly LWDU01 (sample SAMN04566230, study PRJNA314399) | hydrothermal vent metagenome | isolation source: deep sea hydrothermal plume seawater | place: Mexico: Gulf of California, Guaymas Basin | collected 2004-07-11
TGAAAACCCATGGTCATTATGCAGCGTATACAAATGTTGAAGAACAAAATATTAAATTTATAAAAAAAAGAACATTAAAATGGTTTAGATCTTCTAGGAGAGCAAAAAGAGGATTTTGCAGCAAATGCGGAGCAAGTATATTTTTTAAAACAATAGGAATTAAAAATATTTCAGTTGCCGCTGGAATGTTTAATAGACCTGTTAAACTTAAAACAATAATGAATATTTTTATAAAAGGGAAGTCAGACTATTATAAACTTGATCATCATATACCAAAATTTAAACGTTATCCTAAAGGAGAAAAATGAAAAAGCTTTTAGGGATCGTGGTTCTGGGTTTGTTGTTAAGTGGTAATGCTTTCTCATTTTCAGTTGTTCACTGTGACCATAGAGTGACCACATCCCAAGTGAGTTGAAATAAACCGCAATAGGTAACGCTCCACTAGAGGTTAGCCGAGAGGTTCAAGCTTATAGGGCAGAAAACTCCGCTAAGCAGCGCTAAACAAGTGGAGTGACGGGTTCGGCGGTAGCGCCTTACAACGACGAACCAAAACTTTCATTCATACACCTTCGGGTGTGTGAATTGAGGGTTTAATTTTTTTTCCAAAATAGAAAAGTTAGAAAGTAAAAAAATACTACTCCAACAAAATAGTTCCATTCTAAAGCATGCTTAAAATGTGTATATTCTGATGAATTTAAAATAGGCGCTGCTAGAAAAGCTACAATGACCAGCACCGAAACTAGAATTATTTTTAAAACTAGAATTTTGCTATTAATATGTGCTTCTATTTTTTTTTTAATTTTTACTATATTTAATACTAGCAAAACTTGGGCAATTATCTCAAAAATAATAAAACCTAAAAGAACAAACCTTCTAAAGAATTTATAAAAATCATTTTCAAAACTAATTCCTAAAAATATTGAATGCGCTATTAAAAAAAGAGCAGAACCAATACCAAAAAACATAAAGCGGTTAGCTTTATTTTTATCACTATCGATAATTTTAAAAAGATTATTATTAGAAATCCAATATCGAATTAATAAAATTGCAGTAATTATCATCCCTGGTTTAAATAGGAGATAAGTAGGGTATGTTCTAGAGGATCGACTAATTGATAGTCCTCCATCAATGTAAGGGATAGTAAAACCTGATCTGCCTATCTGGTCAACAGAAAACATAGTATTTTCTAAAAGATGATAGTTAACAGATATAAATAAACATGCGTTTAGTACTACAATAGGTATTATAAATATCCATATACTTATTGATCTTATACGATTTATTGTTTCCACTTAAGATTTTATTTTCTTTTGTTCCTTTTACGTGCTCTTCTTTTTTTTGAACCCATTTTTCTTCTGCCCCTATGTTTTTTGGGATATCCCATAATATTTTTATTTCCTTTTTTATATTATATTAATTGACCTTATATACGGGATATAGCATTGTCCTATTTTGTTATCAAATATATTTATGGCAAAATCTATAAAAACATACTTAAAATCTGCTGCTAAAGATTATATTTCAAGATCTGTGAACCCTCCTGTTGTTCGTGCATCAACAATCTTATTTAAAACAATGCAAGAATTAAGAAAGCATCAAAATGATATTAAAAAAGGAAAAGATGTTAAGCATTGGGATTATGCCAGACAAGGAACTCAAACAACAGTTCAATTACAAAAATTACTGAGAGGTTTAGAAGAAGCATACCAAGTTTTTTTAACACCAACAGGATTTAGTGCGGTTGCGTTAGCAATAATGAGCATATGTAGACCGGGTGACGAAATAGTAATTTCAGATGGTGTATATAGACCTACACAAAAACTTACAGACGATCTACTTAAAGAATTTAACGTTAAAGCAGTTTGGTATAACCCAAATAATTTCGAAGATTTGAAAAATAAAATTACTAAAAAAACTAAACTAATTTATGTTGAAAACCCCGGTAGCAATACCTTTGAAATGCAAGATCTAGAAAAAGTAGTGTCATTAGCTAAAAGCAAGAATATTTTTACAGCCATAGATAATACTTGGGCTACAGCATATTTTTTTAAACCTTTAAAATTAGGTTTTGATATGGCAATCACGTCTGCAACTAAATATTATTCTGGACATAGTGATGTCATGGGAGGAACTCTTGCAGTTAATAAAAAAGTTTATAAAAAGGTTTGGTGGTATAATCATCTATCGGGATATCGTCTATCTCCAGATGATGCTTATTTGATTATCAGAGGTTTGAGAACATTGGACATAAGAATGGATAAGCATGAAGAAAATGCAAAAAAAGTCATTAATTTTTTAAAAACTCAAAAAAAAATAACTAAAATTTTATATCCACACAAAACTAAATCTAAAGGATTTAAATTATGGAAAAAATATTATTCAGGTGCATCAGGACTGCTTAGTTTAATTATTAAAAGTAATAGTAAAAATTCAGTATATAAATTTGTAAATAAATTAGAACTATTTGGAATTGGTTATAGTTGGGGTGGTTTTGAAAGCCTTGCAGTTTATACAGATCCAGTTGAATTAGGCACAAGACGTTTTTTTAAATTTGAAAAAAATGAACACCTAGTTCGTTTACATATTGGCCTTGAAGATCCTAAAGATTTAATAAATGATTTAAGAAGATCTTTAAAATTTATCAAATGATAAAAGAAAAATTTTTCCCAAGTAAAGTTGCGCTTATTACTCTTGTCTCAGCTTGTTTGATTGTTGCAGTCTCCATGGGGTTGCGTCAAACCTTTGGATTATTCTCAGATTTTTTTATAAGAGATTTACAGTGTACAGTTACACAATTTGGTTTAGCTATCGGTATACAAATGCTGATGTGGGGAATGTTTGCTCCAATATTTGGTGCCTTAGCAGATAAAATTGGGGGTAATAAAGTTACAATTATAGCTTTTTGTTTTGTTGCTCTTGGAATTTATTTACTTTATTCAGGTCCCAATACAGGAATATTTTTTCAAATTAATCTTGGTTTATTGGTTGGTATTGGTTTAGGAGGAACTGCTATCAGTGTTCAAATAGCAGAAGTTGGAAAACATTTTCCAAATAATACTAGAGGAATGGCTATTGGAATTGTAGTTGCCATGGCTTCTATTGGTTATTTTTTCTCACCTATATATACAAAATTTGCTTTATCTGCATTTGGCTGGGAAAAAACATTAAATACATTTTTATATTTTATTATTTTTGGAATGATTGCTGCTATTTTTCTTCGCGGTGTTAAAAAAGAAAAAAATGTAAATAACAATATAAAAATCAATAATCAAACTCTTATAGAGGCAATAAAAGAAGCTATAAATCATAAAGGTTTTATACTTTTAACATTTGGTTTCTTTGTGTGTGGTTTTAATATAACCCTAGTTTCTGCACATATACCTGGTTACATTCAAGAAAGAGGTTTTGAAACATGGACAGCTTTTGCTATTTTATCATTAATAGGCCTTTTTAATGTTTTTGGTACACTAACTTTTGGATATCTCTCAGGAAAGTATAGTAAAAAAATATTATTAAGCATTTTGTATTTTGCTCGAGGGGTAGTATTAATTTTATTTTTAGTTTTGCCTACCTCAACTTATGTAGCCATAGGTTTTGGTATTTTATATGGATACCTTTGGCTTGCAACAATTCCACCAACAAATGGAATTATTTCACAAATATTTGGCACAAAATATTTAGCTACATTATATGGATTGGTTTTTTTTAGTCATCAAATTGGATCTTTTTTAGGAGCTTACCTAGGAGGATATTTTTATGATCAATATGGTTCATATGATTATGCTTGGTATTTATCAATAGGACTTTCATTTTTTGCTACGTTAGTACATTTACCTATAGATGAAAAACCTTTACCAAGATTAGCTGCAATATAAAAACTTATGAAAATAATTTTAATTATGGGGTTACCGGGCTCTGGTAAAACCACCTTAGCTTCAGAACTAGCTCCACTTATAAATGCAAAAAGAATAAATGCAGATGAAGTAAGAAAAGATGCTAATGACTGGGATTTTTCTGAACAAGGCAGAAAAAGACAAGCAAAACGTATGGCTGATATTGCTAAAGAAAAAAAACAAGAAGGTCATTATGTAATTGCTGATTTTACATGCCCAACACAAGAAGCAAGAAATTTATTTCCTGCCGACTATGTTGTTTGGGTTGACACAATAAAGAAAGGACGTTTTGATGATACTAATGCAATGTTTGTAAAACCTGAAAAATTTGATTATCATGTTACTACTCAAAACGCTAAAGAGTGGGCAAAAAAAATATCGGAGAAAATAAAATAATGCCATATGAATGGGATAATAAAAAACCTACAGCACAAATGCTTGGCAGATGGCAACCTTTTCATGATGGTCATTATGCGTTATTTGAGGAAATAATTAAAAAAACTGGACAAGTCTGTATACAGATTAGAGATGTTCAAGGGGTCGATGATAATCCATTTGATTTTGAAACTGTAAAAAAAAATATAGAGGAAAGACTTTCATCTAAATATAAAAATAGATTTAAAATAATTTTAGTTCCAAATATCACAAATATTTGTTACGGGAGAGGTGTAGGATATAAATTTGAAGAAATTGTTTTGCCAGAAGAAATACAAAAAATTTCAGCCACAAAAATAAGAAAAGAACTTCGAGAAAAAGGGAAATTGTAATAACTTACAACCATTAGTTGATATAATATCTTTTAGCCACAGAAATGTATCTTGCTTAAATCTAAGAAAAAAGTAAGTATTAATAAAATTAACTTAGGAGAAATAAATGTTTTCAAAAAAACTTAATGCAAAGTTAGATCAGTACCACTTATTAAATCATCCATTTTATAAGTCTTGGAATGAAGGTAAGTTAACTAGAGAAATTATTAAGGATTATGCTGAACAATATTATCAACATGTAAAAGCATTTCCTCGTTATATCAGCGCAACTCATTCTTTATGTGAAGATATAGAGAAAAGAAAAATTTTACTTGAAAATCTTCAGGACGAAGAGAATCAAGATGCAGACCATCCAAAACTATGGAAAAATTTTGCTGCAGCAATGGGTGCAGATAAATCAAAAATAGATACAGTAGGTAAAGAAAAATTTACTACAGAAATGATTGATAATTTTTTCAAAAATGGAAGAGCAAGTTATGCAGAAGGTTTAGCTTCTCTTTATACTTATGAAAGACAGATCCCAGAAATAGCTGAAACAAAAATTAGAGGATTAAAAAATCATTATGGTGTATCTTCAAAAGAAGGTTTAGAATTTTTTGAAGTTCACAAAGCTGCAGATAAATATCACAGAGTGGCTTGTGAAAAGTTACTTGATGGTTTATCTAAAGCTGAACAAGTTAAAGCAGAAAAATCAGCTCTATCAACAGCCAAGTATCTTTGGAATTTTTTAACTGGAATGGCAGTTAAACACAATATTCCAATGCAGGTAGCTGCTTAGTAGACTTTAATCTAATAAATAAAGATATTTATAGAGACAATATAGACGGTTCTTTAAAAGAACCGTCTATAGTAATTTTAGGGGATCTATGATTTATAACAATCCGTTTTCAATACTTTCTGAAACTATACCATCTATAGCTATACAATCGTTTTTAATTTTAATGGTAGGTCTTGCATTAGCAGGAACTTTAGTTGATATAATTCATAAAAAAAATGTAAAATATTTTTTTGAGAACGCAAAAAAGGCAAAATTATCTGCAACACGAGAATTAGGAGTTGGAGAAAGAGCTTCTGTCATTGCTAAAACAGTTGCTTACGATATTGGTACCACTTCAGAGTTAGGAGCTGGAAAAAGAAGAGTAGCTCATTTACTAGGGATGTATGGAACTATTTTATTTTGGATAGCTTCAGCCGTTATGATTTTTTGTTATTCTTCTTCATCCTCTGGCACTCCATTGGCTTGGCCTATAATTTGGCACGTAGGTGCGTCTATGACTATCTTAGGTGGATGTTGGTTTTGGTTTTTCTTAAGAGTAGACGTTTACTCAGAAGCACACCCTTGGTACAGAATTATTAAAGCAGATTTATTTGTGCTTGCTCTTATCGCAACATCTTTGTTTGGTTTAATTTGGTCTTATTTACAATCTTTAAACTTAAACGACAGATGGGATGATAAATTGTTTTTAGTTTTATATATCGTTTCTAACCTTGTGTTATTTGGTGGAGTTTATTGGTCTAAATTTGCTCATATGTTTTATAAACCGGGAGCAGCAATACAAAAAAATTTAGCAGAAGCTGACGGTTCAAGAGATAATCTACCTCCAGAAGCTGATGCGCTCAAAAAATTTGGCTTAGGAATTAAACGTGAGGCACCAAAGCACTATTAATATGAACACTAAATCTATAAAAGGAATAAAATAATATGTCTACTTTTGTATATATGACTCGTTGTGATGGCTGTGGACACTGCGTAGATATTTGTCCATCTGATATTATGCATATTGATGAAACAATTAGACGTGCTGTAAATATTGAACCTAATTTTTGTTGGGAGTGTTACTCTTGTGTAAAAGCTTGCCCAAACCATGCAATTGATGTTCGTGGATATGCTGACTTTGCCCCTATGGGTCATAGCGTAAGAGTTAGAAGAGAAGAGGAAAAAGGCACAATCTCTTGGAAGATAAAATTTAGAAATGGTAAAGAAAAAAACTTTGTTTCTCCTATAACAACTAAACCTTGGGGTAAATTTATTCCAAAACTTGCTGAGGGTGAAAAGCCTAATCATGGAGAAATTAAATCTCAAATTCTTTACAATGAACCTGAGGGATTAAATACTAAAAAAGAATTACCATCAGTTCCTAAAGATTCATTTAAAAAGGGCGTCTATTATTGATGGCTAAACATAAAACACATTTTGAAGATTGTGACGTACTTGTTGTTGGTGGAGGTATGGCAGGAACTGGGGCTGCTTTTGAAGCCAGACACTGGGGAAGAGATTTAAAAATCATTTGTGTTGAAAAAGCAAACATAGATAGAAGTGGTGCAGTAGCTCAAGGGCTTTATGCAATTAATTGTTACATGGGTATGCAATGGGGTGAAAACCAACCAGAAGATCATGTGCGTTATGCGCGTAATGATTTAATGGGTATGGTTCGTGAAGATCTTGGTTATGACATGGCTCGTCATGTTGATTCAACAGTACACATGTTTGACGAGTGGGGTTTACCCATGATGAAGAATGAAAAAACCGGTCGCTATCTAAGAGAAGGTAAATGGCAAATAATGATTCATGGCGAAAGCTACAAACCAATTGTTGCTGAAGCAGCAAAAAAATCTGCTGATAAAATATATAACAGAATTATGATAACTCATTTACTAATGGATGAAACCAATGAAAATAGAGTAGGTGGAGCAGTCGGCTTTAATATGCGTACTGGAGATTATTATGTTTTTCGTGCCAAAACAGTAATTGTTGCAGCTGGTGGTGCTTCCCACATTTTTAAACCAAGAGCTGTAGGTGAAGGTATGGGAAGAACTTGGTATGCACCATGGAGTAATGGTTCAGCTTATGCATTACCAATTGCTGTCGGAGCTAAAATGACTCAAATGGAAAACAGAATTGTTTTATGTAGATTTAAAGATGGATATGGACCTGTAGGTGCTTATTTTTTACATTTAAAAACTTACACTCAAAACGCAAATGGAGAAAATTACGAAAAAAAATGGTATGATCAAACAAAAGAATTAGTTGGGGAATATATTGATCACCACCCAACACCAACATGTTTACGTAATCATGCGTTTATTCAAGAAACGATTGCTGGTAGAGGGCCAATTCAAATGGTTACAACTGAAGCTTTTCAAGATCCACATCTAGAGACTGTTGGTTGGGAAAATTTTCTTGGTATGACTGTTGGACAAGCAGTTGTATGGGCGTCTCAAAATATAGATCCAAAATATACAAATCCTGAACTAACTACATCTGAACCATATGTCATGGGTTCCCATGCCACTTGTTCCGGCGCTTGGGTAAGTGGTCCAGAAGATCTTTCTCCACCAGAATATTTCTGGGAATACAATAGAATGTTAACTGTCGATGGATTGTTTGGTGCAGGTGATACTGTAGGTGGCAGTGCTCATAAATTCTCGTCAGGCTCTTTTACGGAAGGTCGTTTGGCTGCTAAGGCTGCGGTTAAATATATAGAAGACAAAAAAGCAGAAAACATTAATGTTTCTGATAAACAGTGCGAAGATTTCAAAAAGACTATTTATAAACCGCTAGAAAATTATACAGTAGGTCGCAACGAAATTACCGGTGGAACAGTTTCTCCAAGTTATATTTCCCCAATACAAGGACTGCAACGTTTACAAAGAATTATGGACGAATATGTTGGTGGTATTGCCACCAACTATATGACTAACGAAAATATGCTTAATAGAGCTTTAGAGTTATTGAAATGGCTAGAAGAGGATTTAGAAAATGTTGGAGCTGAAGATTATCACCAACTTATGCGAGCTTGGGAATTGAAACATCGTGCTTTAACCTCACAATGTGTAACAGAGCATACATTATTCCGTAAAGAAACTCGTTGGCCAGGATATTATTATAGAGGTGATTATATGAAATTAGATGATGAAAATTGGCATTGTTTGACTGTATCTAGACGTGACCCTAAAACTGGAAAGTTTACTTTAGAAAAAGTACCAGTTTACCATATAGTTGATGAAAAAGAGAAAAAGAAAGCTTCTTAAAAAAACTAGCTAAAAAATGGATCTTCTCAAAAAAACTGATGAAGAAATAATAGAAATTGCTAATCCAATTTGGGATAATCTTGTAAAAACCTCTAATCAAAAAAATTACGGAGGGTTTACCCGAGATTTTTCATCACAAATGTTATTCGGCGCAAATGAGGTGGAGCTTGGTAAACAATGGGCAAACAACAAGTTATTAACCAGTTTATCAGAAAAAAAAGAAGTTTTAGGCTGTTTAAGAAGAAATCTTCATATAACAGTCATTTACAAACAAACAAGCAAAACTGTTCCTGGTGATTTTTTGGGAAGATTAGTGTTAGGCGTTGAAGACGAAGAGGTTAAAGTCTTTGGTGCAACCATTTATTAATATATCTATTTATTGACTTTATTATCTTTGAAGAATATTTATTAATTAAATATTTATGGAAGTTTTCTTACCCATAGCTGAAGTGCAAATAAATGTAATTTTAATACTTTTAGTAAGCTTTATAATAGGTTTTTTATCCGGCTTGTTTGGTGTTGGAGGTGGATTTTTAATGACACCATTATTAATATTCATGGGCATACCTCCAGTTTATGCAGTTGCAAATGAAGCAAATAATATTTTAGCTTCTTCATCTTCAGGCGCTTTAACGCATTGGTTTAAAAAAACTTTAGATGTTAAAATAGGCTGGTTAATAGTTGCTGGAGGTTTAGTTGGAACTTTTATTGGAATTTTTACATTTAGTTATTTTAAAGGAATTGGAAAAATAGATATAGTTATTGCTTTAGCATATATGTATGTACTAGCGATCATTGGAAGTTTTATGCTTAGAGACGGACTCAAAGAACTTAACGTTTTCAAGAGAAAAGTTTTAGTAAAACAAAAATTACATACTCATTACTGGATACATGGACTCCCTTTCAGAATGAGGTTTAAAACATCTCAAGTTTACGAAAGTGCTTTAGTCCCACTTCTTCTAGGTATTATTGTTGGTTTTGTTTCTGCTATTATGGGAGTGGGTGGGGCATTTTTAATGGTCCCTGCAATGATATATTTAATAGGTATGCCAACCAAACTTGTTCCTGGCACTTCATTGTTTGTGACTATATTTGTAACAGGATTTGTTACAATTTCCCATGCCTTCGCTTATCAAACAATTGATTTAATGCTTGTTTTGATCTTAATTACTGGATCTATTGCTGGAGTTCATGTAGGTCAAAAAATTGGACAGCTACTTCAAGACTCACAAATTAAAGCGTTATTGTCTATTCTTATGCTTTCAGTTGGACTATTGATGGCTTACGAAACTTTTTTTAAAAACAAAGAAAGTGGAAAAGCGAGCTTAACACTTCCAACGAATAAAATTGCAGAGATTAGTGATTTTGGAAACACAATTTATAATTTATCTATCAATCATCCAGCTGTTTATGGAATTTTATCAATTTTTATAGCTTTGTTTTTTGGTGTTGCGGTTTCTTATATAAGAAGACAAATAAGTAAACGAATTAATGCAACTAAAACGATACCTCCTAAAGCAATATAGATTTCTTAAATGAAGAAAAAAATACTCATTTTAGTTTTACTTTTTTTTTCAAAAATTTCTTTTGCTGATGAAAAAATGATTTTAGGTTTACAAGTTTATAACAATAAAGCAGCATGTGGCACTTGTCACACTCTACAGTCAGCAGAATCATCAGGTAACATTGGACCAAATCTTGATATGCTTAAACCACAAATGGAGCAAATCATTAATGCTGTGACAAATGGTATTGGAGTTATGCCACCGTGGGAAGGCGTTTTAACTTCTGAAGAAATTGAAGCTGTTGCATATTACGTATTTACCAGTACAAGCAAGTAATTATGAAATTATATAAAATAAAAAAATCTAATATTGATAACAAAGGTCTTTATGCAGCAAACAATATAAAATCTGGAAAAATAATTATTAATTATAAAGGTAAGCTCATCACAAAAAAAGAAACTGACACAAACCCAAAGTATGATAATGATAAAGCAATTTATTTATTTAATCTGAACAGCAGGTATGATTTGGATGGAGATTTTGAATATAATACTGCAAGATTAATCAATCATTCTTGTGATCCTAATTGTGAAGTAAATGGCAAAGGCTTGAAACTATGGATATTTGCACTAAGAGATATAAAAAAAGGAGAAGAACTTTCTTATGATTATGGATTTGGATACGATGAAGATTATAAGCAATTTGTTTGCAAGTGTGGCTCAAAAAATTGCGCAGGTTATATAGTTAGAGAAGGATCGAGATGGAGAATAAAGAAATCTAGATTTGCTTCAGTTTCGAGATAGCGCTTATATGAGATGATTTTGTTTCACAACATCCACCTAAAATTGTTGCGCCTTTACTAACCATTCTTTTTGAAAAATCACAAAATACCTTACCAGTAACATCATCTCTAGTTCCTAAAATATTAACAGGATTTTCACCAAAACCATCTTCGCCGATCTTAACAATTTCACCAACTGGAAGCGGTTGTTCTTTCCAAAGGTTTGCTTTAAAGCCAAAAGGAATTTCTAAGGCTCTAATCTCATCAATAGTACTTTCTACAATTTCTGGCGAAACACACGCCGTAATTAAACCTAGCCAATTTTTACTTTTACATGTTTCAACCATTTTAGTTATAGTTTCACCTGAAGAAAGTTTACCATTTTCTCTAATATGTATTCCAACCAAAACAGGAATATTTATTTTTTCAACCACATTTAATGCAATTTCAACTTCCCTAATACTAGACAGAACATCTAAGTAAAAGAAATCAATAAAGGGTTTTAATAAGTTGGCTTGATCAGAAAAGTTTTTTTTTATTAAATTTTGATCTCTTTTATCTGGTACATAAGTATCATTTTGAGCTGGTAAACTACCTGCTATTAAAATATTTTTTTTTGAAATTTCTTTTGCTTTCAAAGCGAGCTCTCCAGCTTTTTCATTAGCATAATTAAAATGCTCATCTACATTATTTAGGATAGTTCTTGATCTTCGTGCAGAAAAATTATTTGTAACAATTACATCTGCTCCAGATTTTATAAAATCTAAATGAGTATCTATTACTAGTTGGTGATATTTTTTTTCAATTAAAGCAGTAGCTGACCAAAGGGATCCTTTTGCATTTAAACCTTTTTCAAGTAAAGTTTGACCCATTCCACCATCTAAAACTCTTACTCTTGAGAAGTAATCTATATTCATTTTACGTATTTTTGCTTTGATGGTATCACGTCCCTAACTCCACCTCTAGGGTTTTTGATATCACCTTTTCTTCTAGGTATTAAATGAATATGACAGTGCATAACTGATTGCCCAGCATCCTTACCAGCGTTAACCCCAACAACATTAAAAGCCGTTATTTCTCTATCAAGATTTAATAAAGATTGTCTTTCTTTTTTTATAATTTTACTTAAATCTTTAAGTTCATCATTATTTAAATAAAAAAATTAGAAACGTGTCTGTGAGGAATGATTAGACTATGATATTTTGTAACAGGAAAACTATCTCTGACTACATAAATAAATTTACTAGAATATATAATTTTTTGTTTTTTTTTATTGCAAAAAAACATTCTTCTGTCTGAACTGACATTAAGCACTTCTATAGAGTTTAGTCATAATAAACTCTTTGTGACCTAATACTTCTGCGCAAGTTAAACGTCCATTCGCTACTCTTATAGTAGTTTTTATCAATTCATCTCCTGCTTGATCCATATTCATTTCTCTTTTCAAAATTTTTGAGACATCTAGATCAATATGTTCTTTCATATTAATAGCTGTACTAGGATTACCTGTTAATTTAATTACAGGCTCAATTGCATTGCCAATAATATTTCCTTGTCCTGTTGGAAACAAATGAATATTAAATCCTGCGGCAGCTTGCAAAGTTAAACACTCACCTGCCGCAGACGATGTATCCATAAAATATAAACCTGGACCTTTTTTTGGTTCCTCTGCAGGAGTAAGAACATCAATAAATTTTCTTGATCCAATTTTTTGAAAATTACCAAAAGCTTTTTCTTCAATAGTTGTTAAACCTCCCGCTATATTACCTGCTGTTGGTTGACTTTCTGAAAGATCATCAGTTGCTTCTTTTAGAATAAAATCATTATAATCACTCCACGTTTTCATAAATTTTTTAGATGCTTCAGGAGTAGAACCTCTTGTGGCACAAACTTTTTCTGCTCCAGTAAGTTCCGATGTTTCACCAAAACATAGATGAACTCCTAATGGTTCTAATTTATCCATCAAATTTCCAACTGCAGGATTTGCTGCCATACCAGAAGTCGTATCTGACTCTCCACATTTAACCGAAATCCATAAGTCACTTAAAGGACATTCTTCTCTTTGTTTTTCAGAAGCCCATTGAGAAAATTCTTGTGCTTTTTGTGAAGCTTTCATTATCGTTTTAATATCACCAGATCCTTCAATACTAAATCCTTCAACAGGTTTACCTGTAGTAGCTATTGCATCAACAATTCTTTTAGTCCATTTTGGTTCTATGCCAATAACAATCACTGCAGCAACATTTGGATTTTTACCAGTACCAATCATAGTATCAAAAAATAATTCTAAATCTGCACCGAATTGAAGCCTTCCATAAGCATGAGGTATCGCAAAAGTGCTTTTAATATTATTTGCAACAGCTTCAGCGCAAGCATTTGAAATATCATCCACAGGAAGAATTACTACATGATTTCTAGTACCAGCTCTTCCGTTTTCCCTTTTGTATCCTAAAAAACTTTTTGGAATTTCCATATATTACCACTTTTTAGTTTTAACATTATGAACGTGAACGTGATCACCTTTTTTAATAGGAGCAACCACTTTACCAATATCATGCCCATATTTCAAAATAGTGTCACCCTCTTTAAAATCTTGTAGCGCAATCTTATGACCCAAGAGAATTTCGTTATTTGATTTGATTTTAATAGTTTTATCGTTTTCCATAATCCAACCAATACAATCTTGGTTTTTTGTTGTTTTATCAATAACAACTACTGCAACATTGTCTTTTTCATCATGAATTATTAAATCTGTTTGAAACATTTTTTCTTACTGGATATAACCTTAAATTTGATATAATTAAAGTGGGTTTTTTAATTTTTAGTAAAAAAACCACAAAATTTGATAAATATAATTTTTTATAAAGATTTATTATGACAAAAATGACAACCGAAGAAGCCTTTGTAAAAGTTCTTCAAAAACACGGTATTGAGCATGCTTTTGGAATAATTGGTTCAGCTTTCATGCCAATTTCAGATATATTTCCTGATGCAGGTATTACTTTTTGGGATGTAGCTCATGAAACCAATGGGGGTTTAATAGCTGACGGATACACAAGGTCTACTGGAAAAATGTCTATGGTTATTGCCCAAAACGGACCAGGAATAACTGGTTTAGTTACTCCTGTTAAGACAGCTTATTGGAATCATACCCCTTTACTTCTAGTAACACCTCAAGCAGCAAATAAAACAATTGGTCAAGGCGGATTTCAAGAAGTTGAGCAGATGAATTTATTTAAAGATATGGTTTGTTATCAAGAAGAGGTAAGAGATCCATCAAGAATGGCAGAAGTTTTAAATAGAGTAATTGAAAAAGCAATAAGAGGTTCTGCTCCGGCACAAATTAATGTTCCTAGAGATTATTGGACTCAAGTAATCGACATTGAATTGCCGCCAATTGTTAGACTAGAAAGACAAGCTGGTGGTACTGAAGCAATTAGTAAAGCTGCAAAATTACTATCAGATGCAAAATTTCCTGTTATTTTATCTGGAGCTGGAGTGGTAATCGGTGGAGCGATCGAAGATTGTAAAAATCTTGCAGAAAAATTGGATGCCCCAGTTTGTTCTGGATATCAGCACAATGATAGTTTTCCAGGCAGTCATCCTCTTGCCGTGGGACCTTTAGGATATAATGGATCTAAAGCAGCTATGGAATTAATATCTAAGGCTGATGTAGTTTTAGCTCTTGGAACAAGATTAAATCCTTTCTCAACTTTGCCAGGATATGGAATTGATTATTGGCCAAAAAATGCAAGTATTATTCAAGTTGACATGAACTCAGACAGAATTGGACTTACGAAGAAAGTAACAGTGGGAATATGTGGAGATGCAAAATTAGTTGCACAACAATTGTTAAATAAATTGTCTTCTAATGCTGGAGATACAGACAGGCAAAAACGAAAAGATTTACTTCACCAAACAAAATCTGCTTGGTTACAAAAACTATCAAGCTTAGACCATGAAGATGATGATAAAGGAACAGTTTGGAATAAAGAAGCGAGAGAAAGAGATAAAGATAGAATGTCACCACGACAAGCATGGAGAGCAATCCAAGATGCTATGCCTGATGATGTAATTATATCAAGTGATATAGGAAATAATTGTGCTATTGGAAACGCATACCCAACTTTTGAAAAAGGAAGAAAGTATTTAGCTCCAGGTTTATTTGGTCCATGTGGTTACGGATTTCCATCAATCTTAGGTGCTAAAATTGGATGTCCAAATACCCCTGTGATAGGTTTTGCTGGTGATGGAGCATTTGGAATTAGTATGAATGAAATGAGTTCTTGTGCAAGAAAAGAGTGGCCGGCTATCACAATGGTAATTTTTAGAAATTATCAGTGGGGGGCAGAAAAAAGAAATTCTATATTGTGGTTTGATGATAATTTTGTAGGAACTGAATTGGACCCAGAGTTAAGTTATGCAAAAGTAGCAAACGCTTGTGGATTAAAAGGCGTAACTGCAAAAACTATGGAAGAAACTACAAAAGCTATACAGCAATCGTGTGAAGATCAAAAAAAAGGAATCACTACCTTTGTTGAAATTATTTTAAATCAAGAGCTGGGTGAACCATTTAGACGAGATGCCATGAAAAAACCAGTTAAAGTAGCTGGCATTAATAAAAAAGACATGAAACCGCAGCAATTATAGATTTTTTATTTAAAATTTAATAATGCAAGACTTTTATATAGGTGACGTTGGCAAAGGCTTTCCTTTTGTTTTAATTCATGGATTTCTAGGATCGTCTAAAATGTGGAAACCGCAAATAAATTTTTTCAAAAAAAAATTTAGAGTTATAACACCAGATTTACCAGGTTTTGGAAAAAATAATAAAATACAATCATATAATAACATTCAATCAATAGCAGAATTTTTATTAGATGTTCTTGAAAAAAAAAAAATTAATAAATTTCATTTACTAGGACATTCGATGGGCGGCATGATTGCTCAGGAAATGGCAAAAAAAAAAGGAGATAAAATATCAAAACTAATATGCTATAGCACTGGACCTATAGGTGAAATGCCAGGAAGATTTGAGACAGTTGATCAATCTAGAGAAAACCTTAAAAAAAAAGGTTTACAACATATAGCCAAAAATATAGCGATGACTTGGTTTATCAAAGGAAAAAATGCAGAATATTTTGACATTTGTATCGAAGCTGGTAAGCAAACTTCTGTAGAAGCGGCAGACAATGCACTTATTGCTTTTAAAAATTGGAATAGCGTAGACACACTAAAAAATATCAAAAATGAAACCTTAATTGTGTGGGGAGATCAGGATAAATCATACAATATTCAACAAATCAAAACATTAAATAAAAATATTTTAAATAGTACATTAGCTATTTTTGAAGGATGTGCACATAACGTGCATTTAGAAAAAGTTACTGAGTTTAATAATAAAATTAAAGATTTTTTATTAAATACTCATTCGTAAAGTTTTATATCTCTTCATTGAAATTCTAGCTAAAATTAAATTAGGGTCTAAAAAAATCTTAGATAATTTAATTTTTTTAAAAGATTTAAATGCAAAAATTGCTATAGGTAACTCAGTGCATCCAAGTATTATTTTATTACATTTCATTTTAATTAAATAATTAATTGCAGGTTTAATAGCTTTTTCTGCATTTTTAATTTTTCCCATTTTTACATATTTAATTGCTTTATTTACACTATTAATTTGTAAAGTTTTATTTGGGCTTACTAGTGTAAATTTTTTATAAAAAAATTTATTATATATATTGGTTTTTAAAGTTCCTTCTGTAGCAAGAATTCCTATTTTTGAATTTTTTTTGCAATTATTTTTAGCATGTAGATAAACTTCTTTTGGCATATTTATTATTGGAATTTTAATTTTTTTCTGAAGATCGTTATACCAATAATGAGCTGTATTACATGGAATGACAATAAATCTACACTTGCTATCTTGAAGTAAAAGACATCCTTTAACTAAACTTTTTAATACCTTGCTGTATTTGTGTAAATTTTCAGGTCGTCCTGGAATATCTGATTTATTATATAAAATAAAAAGAGGATATTTTTGATCAATCTTACCTCTATTTAACATTGTTAATTTATTGCAGAAGTCTAATCCAGCTTGTGTTCCCATCCCACCTAAAATTCCAATCATACAAATTTCACTCTTTTTAAATTATTTATTAATTACTTTGTTTTGAGCTCTCATAAAAACTAAAATTAAACAACCATTTCTCGTATAGGAAGAATGACTTGAGCCAGGTTCAAATGTTACGATATCTCCTTTTTTGAAAACTTTATTATCAGGATCAATTAATTCTCCATCAAGCATTATAAATTCTTCAAAGTTTGTATGTTCGTGAAGTTTACTTTTAGCTCCTGGTTCCATTTTTAATATATAAGTTCCTTGTCCATTTTTTTTATTATAAGTAATTTTATGCCAACTCATTCCAGGTATTGGTGAGCCATAATTGTCAAAAGGTTCAAATTTTACATTAAAAGGGTTAGTTATTTTTCTTTCACTCATTCAACAAACTTTTTTAAATCAGGTTTAGTATAGTTGGGGCCTTTCATGACTTTACCTTTTTCATTATATATAGGTTTTCCATCTTTTCCCAACTTACTCATGTTTGCTCTTTGCACTTCTTTAAAGCACTTATCTAAATTAATACCGTAAGCATAACCGGCACCATAAGTAACATATAAAATATCAGTTAAAGCATCAGCAACTTCTTTTAAATTTTTAGTATCCATAGCTTCTTTTAATTCATTCAATTCTTCTTGTATAAGATCAAATCTAAGCTGCATAGTTTTGTCATCTGGAAATTGGGGTTCTGTTTTTACCATTTGGCCAAAAGTTTCCATGAATTTTTTTACGTCTTCAAAATTACTCATAAAATTGTTACTCCTTTATATTGCTGTCCAGCCACCATCAATAAGAATTGAAGTTCCAGTTATCATTGAAGAAGCATCTGATGCTAGAAAAGCTACAGTTGTCGCTACATCGCTTGTTTGAGCGAACCTACCCAATGGAATATTTTTTAGCATATTGTTTTTAAATTTTTTATCTTTTAAAAATTTTTTAGTCATAGGTGTTACAATAAAAGTAGGACAAACAGTATTTACTCTGATATTGCTTTTTGCTAAATCAAGAGCCATTCCTTTAGTTAAACCTTCTAAACCTGCTTTTGTCATATTATAAACACTTCTTATTGGTCCACCTACATGAGCCATTTGTGAAGACATGTTAATAATAGATCCCCCAATTTTTTTTCTATTTTTTGCTTCTAGCATTTTTAATGTACACAACTGCGCTATATTAAATGTTGCTATAGTATTAAGTTTTACTAAATATTCCATATTTTTTTTTTGAACTTTTGTAAAATGCTCAGGAATATTAGTTCCAGCATTATTAACCAAAATATCAATTTTTTTTTGTTTATTTATAAAATTTTTTATTTGATCATAATTAGTAACATCACAAGCGTAAGAGACACATCTAGATTTAAATTTTCTTATTATTTTAGAAACTTTATCCAGGTCTTTTTGCGTTCTACTAATAATAATTAGATTAGCTCCAGCTTCTGCTAAAGCAATTGCGCAGGCCATTCCTATACCTTTGCCCGCACCTGTAACTAAAGCAGTTTTATTTTTTAAATTAATTTTTTTTAAGTACATATTTATAAAAGTAATGTTAAATCAGCATAAATTAATTCTACAGCAACCACCAATATTGCTATCAAACCTAACCAACCAATCCATTTATATTTTTTTATCCATTTAGATATAATATTTGCAACTGTAGCCATAAGAATAATAGATAAAATCAAACCAAAGACCAACAAAATATAATGATCTTTAGCCGCCCCAGCAACTCCTAGTACATTGTCTAAGCTCATGCTTACATCAGCGATAATAACAGTTATAATAGCTTTAAAAAAACTTGATTTATCAACTTTAATTTTTTGATCATCTGAAGTTTTGTTTTTAATTACATCAGTATAAAGTTTATAAGCAATATATAATAGCAATAGTCCACCTATAAATTTAAGACCATTAATCTGAAGCAGATAGGCTGCAATTAAAGTAAATATAATTCTTAAAATAATCGCTGCACCTATGCCCCAAAATATAATTTTTCTTCTTAGTTTATTATCAAACTTAGAAGCTACCATTCCAATAATAATTGCATTATCACCTGCTAAGACAAGATCTATAAAAACTATCTGGAAAAAAATGATTATTTGTTCAGTCATGATTTGCTATCTTCTATTATCATGTCTGCAGCTTTCTCGGCAATCATTATAGTTGGTGCATTAGTGTTTCCTGATGTGATATTAGGCATTATTGAAGCATCGACAATTCTTAAATTCTGTAGTCCACGCACTTTCAATCTATCATCAACTACAGAATTTTCATCTTTGCCCATTTTACATGTTCCAACTGGGTGAAAAATAGTTTGAGCATAATCACTAGCTACCTTAACTAGCTCATCATCATCTTTTATATTTATGCCAGGTCTAAATTCTTCAGGCTCATATTTTTTAAAAGAATTAGTTTCTAAAACTATTTTTCTTATTAATTTTAATCCATCAGCTGTAACCTTCCTGTCTTCGGCAGTAGAAAGATAATTCATTTTAATTTTTGGATTTTCTCTTGTATCGGCACTGTTAATACTAATCTCACCTCTGCTAGATGGTCTTATATTAGCTACAGTAGGAGTGAAAGCATGAAAATTATGCAAGCTTGATCCTCCTAGTCTATCGGTGCTTATAGGTTGAATATGAAATTGTAAATTTGGAGTTTCTCTGGAAGAATCGCTTTTTGCAAAACCACAAAGTTGACTTGCGCCCATTGTCATTGGTCCACTTCTGTACAGAATATATTCCATACCAATTAACATTTTTCCAAAAAAACTATTAATTTTTTTATTTAGTGTTTTAATATTTTTAACTTTATAAACAGGCCTCATCATTAAATGATCTTGAAGATTTTTTCCTACACCAAACGAATTATGAACAATATCTATTCCATGCATCTTAAGTTTAGAAGGCTCACCAACACCAGAAGCTTGCAAAATATGAGGTGAACCAATTGATCCTGCGGATAAGATTATTTCTTTTCTAGCTTTTACTTTAACTAGATCGTTATCCTTCCAATAAGTTAAGCCAGTAGCTTTAGTGTTTTCAAAATCTATATTCTTAACATGTGCTTTAATCTCAATTTTTAAATTATTTCTATTTTTAATTGGTTTTAAGTATGCAACAGAGGTGCTGCATCTTAATCCATTTTTAACTGTTACTTGAAAATAACCACATCCATGATTATCACCTTTATTAAAATCAGTAACTTTTGGAATACCCACTTCCTCAGCAGCATTCATAAATACATCTAAAATATCAAGTTTAATTCTTTGGTCAGAAACTGAAAGTGGACCCTTATCATTATGAAATCTACTAGATCCGTGCTCTTGATTTTCGGCTTTTAAAAAATATGGAAGAAGATCATTCCAAGACCATCCTACGTTCCCTAGCTGTCTCCAAATGTCATAATCTTGTTCTTGTCCTCTAATATATAGTAAACCATTTATTGATGAACTTCCCCCCAAAACTTTTCCTCTAGGATATTTAATAGATCTATTATTCATTGAATAGTCTGGTTCCGTTTTAAAACACCAATCTGTTTTCGGATTATGCATCGTCTTATAATATCCAACAGGAATATGTATCCATGGGTAATTGTCTTTACCTCCTGCTTCTAATAATAAAACTTTATTTGAAGCTGATGTTGTTAGTCTATTTGCCAATACACATCCAGCTGACCCTGCCCCAACAATAATATAATCAAATTCTTCCATATTAAATAATTTAAAAGTAACTACATTTTTTAATCTTAGACTTTTTCACAAAACCAACCTCGTTGCTAGGTGTGTCAAAAATATACATTTTAAGCTTAAATAGACCAAAAATAACATTAATTAAGCTTGCTATAATTTAAGCTTTATAGTCAAATTTATTTTTTATTAATTAATAAAAGAGGGTATATGAAAAAAATCATATCTTTGTTTTTAGGTATCGCAGTGCTGATAGGTTTTACAGTATCAGCGAACGCTAAAACATTAAAATGTCAAACTGTAATTAGTGCAAAAGCTGACGAAGTTGTAATGCTGAAAGACTTTGGTCAAACTGTTACTGATCTTACAGGTGGTTCTGTTAAATTTGAAATTTTACCAGCAGGTGCTGTAGTTGGAGTTAAAGAAACGTTAGATGCGGTTGACAAAGGCCTTATCGATTGTGGATTTGCTTGGACTCACTATTGGTCTGGTGAACACCCAGCAGCTATGTTATTCGGATCTCCGGTAGCAGGCGCAGGTGTAGGTATTGATAATATAGCATTTTTATCTTGGTTCCAATACGGTGGTGGTAAACAACTTTACAACCAACTTTGGAAAGAAATGAAAAGAGATGTTCATGGTTTAATGCTTCAACCAGTTGGTCCAGAAGCTCTTGGTTGGTTCAAAGAGCCAATTAATAGTATGGATGACTTTAGAAAGTACAAGTTCAGAACTCCTCCAGGAATTCCAGGACAAACTTATAAAGATATTGGTGTAGCATCTGTTGCAATGGGTGGTGGAGATATTTTACCAGCCCTTGAAGCAGGAACTATTGATGCAGCTGAATGGTGTTGTCCTAAACCGGACATGACTTTTGGTTTCCAAAAAGTTCTTAAACACTACTACTTACAGGGTTTACACCAAGTTGTTGTGAATGCTGACTTATACATTAATGGAAAAGTATGGAGAGGCTTAACTGACCATGAGAGATTATCTATGGAAGTTGCGGCTGACGCATCTTTAATTAAATCTATGAGTTACAGAATTTACGAGAATGGTAAAGCTCTGAGAGAACTTACTACGAAACATGGAGTTATTTTACATGATACTCCAGCTGATTACTTTCCAGCGTACATGGCTGCTGCAAAAGCTGCTCTTGAGAAGAATGCAGCAAAGAATAAATTCTTTGCAAAAGTATGGCAATCTCAAAAAGACTTTGCTGATA
>LWDU01035011.1_pt1 | contig 21999 bp, 18 predicted proteins | sample 727161 | NCBI WGS metagenome assembly LWDU01 (sample SAMN04566230, study PRJNA314399) | hydrothermal vent metagenome | isolation source: deep sea hydrothermal plume seawater | place: Mexico: Gulf of California, Guaymas Basin | collected 2004-07-11
GCGGATCAATCAAGTGCATGCGATTCATATCTGCAGTGAGCATGACACGATCTCCCCGACGAACGGTATAGTTGGGGTCTGACTTAGCAACAACTTCCGTCCCATCAATAGTGGTAAAAACAAGCACCTCACCACCGGTCGGCTCGACCACTTCTATGTCAACTTGCATCGATGAACCATTTGCAATATCCGGTTGTTCATCCACCATGAGATGCTCCGCGCGAATACCAAAACCGACATCAGTGTCCACAAATGGTTCATAAGTGTTGTGTCGATCTGCAGGAACTTTAAGCGAAATGTCCGGTGTAATTACTACGTTGAGAGCGCCATTGGCTCTCTCAAGGCGTCCCAACATAAAGTTCATTTTTGGAGCTCCGATAAACCCGGCCACAAATTTATTTTTAGGGTGTCGATAGAGTGTCATTGGATCGCCGACCTGCTCGATAATGCCATCGCGCATAACGACAATGCGATCGGCTAGGGTCATGGCCTCTATCTGATCATGGGTCACATAAACAACAGTTGTTTCAAGTTTCGCGTGCAATCGCTTGATTTCAACCCGCATCTGGGCGCGAAGGTTAGCATCGAGGTTACTCAACGGTTCATCAAACAGAAACACCCTCGGCTGACGAACGATGGCACGCCCCATAGCAACGCGTTGACGCTGTCCACCGGACAATTCACGAGGCTTTCTAGCCAACAGTTCCGTAATGTTGAGAAGACCGGCTGCTTCTTTAACTCGCTGATCAATTTCTACTCGAGTCGATCTTTTCAATTTCAGCCCGAAGGCCATGTTGTCATAGACGCTCATGTGTGGATACAGCGCATAACTCTGAAAGACCATGGCGATGTCACGGTCTTTGGGTGGCAGATCATTAATAACTTGATCGTTAAAAGAAATCGCACCCGACGTCACTGGTTCCAGTCCAGCGATCATTCTGAGAGTGGTACTCTTGCCGCAACCCGAAGGCCCAACGAGTACGGCAAACTCTCCGTCACTGATGTCCAAGTCCACCTCACGGACCGCCTCAACTGAGCCGAATCGTTTGACTACCTTATTCAAGGAAACGCGCGCCATATCCTTATCCTCTAAAAACGATGATCAGGCGGTGAACCATTCGACATCGATCATTCCCAGCCGTCAGTCCAACCTCCAATAACTCAATCATATAGTGTGCCGGGTGGCCCGCAAACTCTACCGGTCTGAGAAACGACTAAATTACCTTGAAATATTTACTGGTTTTGCCCAGGAAATTGCCGCCGCCCCATGTCAACTGCTGCTGATCTCGACAACGACACGGCCGGTAACGTTACCCTCAATGAAATCTTCAAAAGCACGGGGCAAATCATCAAAAGCAATCGTTCGACTCGCGATTGATGTGATATGGCGAGGCTTGAGATCAGTGGCAAGCCGCTTCCATGCCTGATCGCGCATGCTCAGTGGCATTTCCACTGAATTGATCCCAAGCAGTGACACCCCCCTCAGTATGAATGGCATCACAGTAGTCTCGAGCTTGACGCCACCGACAAGCCCAATCGACGCGATATTACCCATCGGCCGAATAACCCGAGTCAACCAGCCCAGCGTATCACCACCCACATTGTCCACTGCGCCACCGTATTGTGCACGCTCCATGGGTCGAGTACCCATCTCAATAACATGGCGATCAATAAAATCGCTTGCACCTAGATTACGAAGATAATCGTGTTGTTCTGGCTTACCTGTGAAAGCCATCACCTCAAAACCTTTAGCCGCCAACATATCAATGGCAAAGCTACCGACCCCGCCGGTGGCACCGGTCACAACAATTGGCCCCAACGCCGGATCCTGATGATTGTCCTCCATGCGCATCATCGCAAGCGCAGCGGTGAACCCGGCAGTGCCCAGCGCGCCCGCTTCCCACGCAGTCAGTCCGGATGGCAAAGGCACGACTGCATCGCCGCGTACACGGGCAAACTCCGAATACCCACCATCCAATGTTTCTGACAGCCCCGCTCCACAAACAAGCACCGCATCACCGTCATGAAACCGTTCGTCTGTGGAACTATCGACGACACCCACCAAATCAATGCCCCCATTGACCGCAGGCACTCGCGTAATGCGACCCTTGCCCGTTGCAGCCAAAGCATCCTTGTAATTGATCCCGGAATACTGAACCCGCACAACAACTTCACCTGCACTGAGGTCATTGATTTCCAACTGCTCAAAGCCAGATTGAATATCACCGTCAACCTGCCTGATACGAAACGCCTTGAACGCCATAGACCCGATCTCCTCATTGGACAATTGCATTGATACCCTAAGAGTTTACCGTCTGCCGCTAATAATGGAACGCGATACCGGTCAAATCCATACTGCTATGATCCAGCCTGCCAAAATTGACCGGCCATACTACTCAGAAGGAACACCCTTAATGATCGAAGAAACCCTTTTCAGTCGCATCGTCAATGGCGATATTCCTGCCGACATCGTCTACCAAGACGAGTTGGTTACCGCTTTTCGTGACATCAATCCGCGGACACCCACCCATATACTGTTGGTACCCAACAAGGTTATTCCAACGGTAAACGATGTCAGCGCTGACGATGAGTCCACGATGGGGCGACTCATCGTAGTGGCGCAGAAACTCGCCCAAGATGAAGGCATTGCTGACGATGGTTATCGTCTAATCATCAACTGCGGTGATCATGGCAACCAGGAGGTGTACCACCTTCATATGCACTTGATGGGCGGACGGCCCCTCGGCCCGATGCTGACACGGAAACAGACTGACTAGTCAGCGACACCTTTACCCATTCGCTCCGCATCGCGGAGCACTACACGCCGCACCTTGCCAGTTGTTGTCATAGGCAGTTCGTCTACAAATTCGATCTCGCGAGGGTATTCGTACGCTGCGAGGTTATCGCGTACCGTATTCTGTATGTCATCACGCAAGTCATCTGAAGGGCGGTGTCCACGGGCAAGCACAATAAACGCTTTGACAATTTCTCCCCGGAGTGCATCGGGGCTACCAATCGCTGCCACCTGTGCAACCGCCGGATGCTTAAGCAAACAGTCCTCGATCTCCCCGGGACCAATGCGGTAACCCGAGCTTGAAATCACATCGTCACCACGACCAACAAACCAGAGATACCCGTCGCTATCGCGATAGCCCATATCACCTGATCGCCACCAGCCACCAACAAATTGATCCTCAGTAGCTCCCTCGCGGTTCCAATAGCCAAGAAACATGACGGGATCATCACGCCATCCGCAAAGCTCTCCAATCTCTCCATCTGCCATCGGTTTGCCAGAATCATCCAAAGGCTCGACCTGATGGCCCGGATACGGTTTGCCCATCGCGCCAGGCACAACCGGCATCATGCCAGAAGAGTTACCAACCGCGTAGTTGAACTCGGTTTGTCCCCACATTTCATTAATCTGCACATGCAATTCTTCCTGCGCCCAGTGATATAACTGGCTTCCCACCGTTTCACCCGCCGACATAATGCTTCGCAACCGAAGATTAAATCGATCCAGTGAGCCCAGTTGGCGCAGCAGCTTCAGCGCAGTCGGAGGAATGAATGCATTACGCACTCGATATTTTTCTAACAACTGACACACGCGCTCGGGGTCAAATCGACCACCGTCATAACCAAGAACCGGGCAACCATAGAACCAGGTGGGGATCAATGCGTCCATCAACCCCCCGGCCCAGGCCCAATCTGCCGGTGTCCAGAAACAATCGCCCGACTGGGGAAACAATTCATGCGATAACTCAAAGCCCGTCAGGTTGCCGAGCAACCAGCGATGGGCATTGAGGGCCCCCTTTGGGGGTCCCGTGGTACCCGAGGTATAGATCAGAATGGCAGGATCATCGGCTCGAGTCCGCAAGCGCTGCGTCTGACTCGCGGCTTGATCCACCAGATCCCAGAATCCCCCCTTGCGCCGAGCACAATCCACTACCAGGTCCAATGCCGGAAGTTCCGGGCGCAATGCTTCCACTCGATCGAGTGTATGCCCTGTGGTTACGACTACCCGCGCACCGCTATCGATCAAACGATACTTCAATGCGTCAACACCGAAAAGAACAGATAACGGCAGAGAGATCGCGCCAATCTTCCATGCCGCTAGGTGACACACTGCCGCCTCCACGCGCTGTGGCAAAATGATGCCGACGCGATCACCTGCTTGAATGCCAAGACCCACTAGCGCGTTCGCCAATCGATTCGATAATTCGATCAAGTCACCGAAAGTGTATTCAGCTGCCTGGCCTGCAGCATCTTCCCAGTAAAGTGCAATCCGATCACGATGCGCCTGATGACGGTCACAAACCGCTTCGGCGATATTGAAATACTCTGGTATTTGCCAACGAAAGGTTTCTTGCAAAACGCCGAAGTTATCACTGCCGTGCGGGATCAGCGGCGTTGGATAAGTCATACTCATCGTATGATTAGAATTGGCCAATCAGAGTTAACCCATTGCGCGTCTCACCAGCGCGTATCGCATTCCACAGTTGGTCGTCAATCGTGAGATTTTGCCAAAGCCTGATCGATATCCCACAGGATATCGTCAAGTGTTTCCAGCCCCACTGAGATGCGAACCATGTCTGGTGTCACCCCGGCACTCAACTGCTCTTCTTCGGACATCTGACGATGCGTCGTTGACGCTGGATGAATGACCAGGGACTTGGCATCACCAACATTAGCAAGATGACTAAGAAACTGTGCGCCCTCAATAAAACGAACACCCGCCGACTGCCCACCCCGAATACCGAACGCGATAACGCTGCTGGCGCCGCGAGGCAGGTATTTGCAGGCCAATTCGTAGTGCGGACTATCTGGCAGTCCAGCGTACCTAACCCAAGAGACATCCGGGTGCTCAGACAGAAACTCCGCAACAGCCAGCGCGTTGCTGCAATGCCGTTCCATCCGTAGCGGTAAAGTTTCGAGCCCCTGTAGAAACAGAAATGCGTTGAATGGACTAAGCGTTGGACCCATTGTTCTCAGGGTTTCCATTCGAGCTTTCATGGTGAAGCCAAAATCGCCAAAAGTCTCGTAAAAACGAACCCCATGGTAGCCTTTGGAAGGTTCCGTCATCGCGGGAAAGTTACCGTTGTCCCAAGGGAACTTGCCGGATTCGATAAGCCCACCGCCGATGGATGTACCGTGCCCACCAATCCACTTAGTCAGTGAATGAACAACAATGTCGGCACCGTGTTCAATGGGCCGACACAAGTAGGGAGTCGCAAACGTGCTGTCGATGACCAACGGAATCCCCGCATTGTGGGCAATATCAGCAACAGCGGTTATGTCGAGTACATTGTTCAACGGATTCCCAATGGTCTCGGCATAAAGCGCTTTCGTTTTTGGGGTGATCGCGCGTGCGAAATTCTGCGGGTCTTCAGAATCAACGAAATGGGTAGCAATACCAAAGCGGCGAAACCCGTAATCAAATTGGGAGTAAGTACCACCATACAGCGTGCTCGATGACACCAACTCATCGCCTGCCTCAAGCAAGGTCAGTAATGCCGTCATCTGCGCTGCCATGCCGGAGCCGACAACTACGCCGGCCCGTCCACCCTCAAGCGTAGCCAGCCTTTCTTCAACCATCGCATTGGTTGGATTGGTCATGCGTGAATAAACGTTACCAAAAGTCTGCAAATTAAACAGACTCGCCGCATGATCACTGTCATCAAATACGTAGGATGTCGTCTGATAAATTGGCGCAGCCCGCGCACCAGTCGTAGTGTCTGGCATCTGCCCTGAATGCAGGCACTGTGTCTCGAATCCAAATTTCCTGTCAGCCAAACAATTTTCTCCCTAAAATAAAGTACACGCGATGTGTCTGCGTTCTACTCCCCGATCAATAGATCAGCCAACGGGGTCGCCGGCTCGAAATAACACCGGTATTGACTCCGATCAAATTGAGACCACCTAAAAGACGTGCGTGCTCGATCTTGACACACCGATTCATTACTACTTCGAGACCCCCTGATTCGGCAATGCGTGCTGACTCATCGTTCACCACACCGATTTGCATCCAAAACACTCCCGCACCAATCGCCACCGCGCTCTGTGCCAACGCGGGAGTCACCTCGGGTCTCTGAAATATATCGACTATATCAATCGGGTCAGGAATATCCTCTATCCGGTCGTAGCATTTCTCGCCCAGAATCTCGTCGTAATTTGGATTGACCGGGATAATCCGATAACCGTGATCCTGCATGTACTTGGCAGCAAAGAAACTGGGTCGCCACCAGTTGGCCGACAAACCAACCACAGCAATGGTCTTATTCTCCGTCAGGATTCGACGTAAACCATCGATATCTGTCATAGGTTTCTCAATCAGCAAGCCACAGAAGGTCTGTATTTAGACAATGATAACTATCTTACCAGCCCTGCTCCGTGACGCGAGGCCATTTCGATCACCCAGTACACTCCAGCGGGAAAAAGGCACCGCCGCTGAATACGCCGAGAAACTCTTGGCCATCGATTCGATGTTGGCAAGCAAAGTCAGCCAATGCATAAAAAACGGGGCGAGTAATGCGTGCGTTCAACCCGGCTCGAACATGTAGATAGGGCAGCGGCCCGGTGGCTTGGCTTCCTCTTGCCACCCACAATTCATGTTCAGAATCTGCCGCCACAATGTCATCCACATTGGTCCGAAATATCAGAGATTGGTGAGAATCAGTACGAGTCTGTTCAACCTCAACTGCAAGAAACGGCACATCGTCAACAGTAATTCTTAGTTTTTCTGTTGGCGTCACCAGGTAATACTCAGCATCGCTATCCAGCCGTAACACCGATGCCAGTAATCGCACCAGGGCCGGGCGCTGAATGGGTGAATCCTGGTACATCCATTCACCGTCCCTGGTAATTCGCAGCGCCATCTCACCCTTAATCGGCGGTTTCCATGCCTGCACGGGTGGATAGTTGGCTGTACCAAGGCGAGCCGCCAACGATTCCGGATCAATAGAAGTTGACATAAAAAATTAGCGCCTAAGACTCGCCAACTGGCAGCGGCCGCGGCTGACCCTGTGCATCAATCGCCACATAGGTAAAGAGGCCTTCCGTTACTTTCTCTTCGCGACCATCTGCGCGACGCTTAACCCATGTTTCCACCTTAACTGCAATCGAGGTAGTACCCGTTCTCTGGGTAACACAGTGACAACTGATGAGGTCACCAATCTGAACGGGAAGGTGAAACGACATTCCATCAACGGCAACCGTCGCAATGCGGCCCCCTGACAATGCGTAAGCATGAATCCCACCGGCAACATCCATCTGTGACATTAACCAACCACCAAAAATATCACCATTGGGGTTTGCATCTGCAGGCATTGCCAACGTACGCAATGCAGGCACCGACTGCGGAGGCATCGCGGGCACCGTATCCTTGATCTCTTGTTCAGACAATGTATCGACCTCAGCACTCTAACCGCATCAACCCACACCCAGCATTTCTTTTGCCTCATCCACCGTGGCCACCTCGCGACCCAACGTCTCGGCCTGTTCGCGCACTTTGCGCACCAGATCAGCATTGCTGGGTTGGCCCAATTCGGTATACGGGTAATCACCCAAACCAATCGCAATATGCCCGCCTTCACGAATGACTTTCTCAGTTAACTGGAAAAGATTCCCGTTAAAATTGGAGACGATCCATTCGAGTTGTCGGTCAGGCGGAATAAAAGCGAGGTGCGCATCGAGTCCCGCCTCTGTCCCTGGGTGACCCGCAAGCATCGTGCCATCGGTCAGCACGATAAGAAATGGTAGCGGCCCGGTCAGCAATCCCATGTCCATGAAGGCCAGAGTCTGTCGAATGAAACTGACATTCCAGCACACCAGATAATGCTTCATCTGATGAGCGGCGATATTTTGCGCAAAATACTCCAGCGTGTCGGTTCCGTTCTTATAAATTAACCCCTTGGTTCGATAACCTGGCTCCTCAGGGTTATACCAGTCAACATTCACACTACCCATATCCATCGGGGCAAATTCGGGTCGAGTTTCGGGGTCTTTAGACAAAGCCACTACATTAGACAACCTCTCCTCCGCGTCGGCATCGAGCGTAACGTAACCTAAAGTCGGGTTAATCATGGTGTTGCTCTGTGAACGTATTGCCCGTATGGTTTTCTCATAGGTCAAGAAATCGTGATCAGGGGATCCATCTGCATGACGGCCATGAAAATGAATAATGCTCGCCCCTTCTGCCTGACAAGCCTCCGCATCCCGGGCGATTTCGTCGGGCAACCATGGCACATGTGGATTCGCTTCCCGCGACTGGTACTCGTTGATTCTCGCTTCGATAATCAGCTTCTTCATCCCAACGATGCCCCTCGTACTAAATGGATCTGACCGGTCAGCAAAGTCTAGGTGATTAGAACAAAGGACGCACATTCGACGTTTGACCCCGAGGCCTGCCACTGACCGTAAGATCCGAAACACTGGCCTGAGCCCATGATGGGTTTCAACAAAGGATTTGTGGCAAGACAATGCAGCAATCAAATGGCAAGTACAAAATCTTGAAATCGGTGATTTGCAGCCAGAATCAAGCGAGATGGTTGATCACTGCAATGATGAATCAGCGCCAGCTCGGCGTGACAAAACCCGGTGGCATAAACTCGCACAAAAACATCACCGCTTTGAAGATCTGAAAGTCGCGCATCTTCCATGACCCGCTGGCTATTGGTTTGGTCAGCACCGCAGCTGTGCATTTAACTATCAATTTCTCACTTCGACAAAAAAACCCGGCAAGCCGGGACCGATCCATCACTCACATAATGCAACAGCCAGTCTATCCCAGCCAGCGTTTCCGTCGGCGGTAATGCTTGGTGGCGCGAAAGTTAGCCTTCTGGTCACCCTGCGCAATACCGAGGTAGAATTCTTTGATATCGTCGTTACCAGCAAGTGACGCCGCATCGCCTTCCATCACGATACGACCATTTTCAAGGATGTAACCGTAATGGCTATAGCGCAGTGCCATATTCGTGTTCTGTTCAGCTAACAGAAACGTGACCTGTTCGGCCTCGTTGAGTTTCTTGACGATCTCAAAGATCTCCTCCACGAGTTGCGGCGCTAACCCCATCGACGGCTCATCCAGAAGAATCATCTTGGGCCGCGCCATCAATGCTCGACCGAGAGCCGTCATCTGTTGTTCACCGCCAGATGTATAACCCGCCGTACTGGTCCGGCGGACCTTTAGACGCGGGAAATAAGTGTAGACCAGTTCCAGATCCTGTCGGATCGAGGCCGCCCCATCACGACGAGTGAAAGCACCCGTCATCAAATTTTCCTCAACTGTTAGGTGTTCGAAGCACCGACGGCCTTCCATCACCTGCACAATACCGCGTTTGACCAGTTGGTTCGCAGACAGTCCTTGAATCCTCTGTCCCTGGTAATCAATGGTGCCCTTGGTGATGTCACCGCGCTCCGCCACCAGCAGGTTGGAGATGGATTTGAGAGTGGTGGTCTTGCCAGCCCCGTTGGCCCCGAGGAGGGCAACAATGCCCCCCTCGGGAACCTCTAGGGATACACCCTTAAGAACCAGAATGACATGGTCATAGACGACCTCGATATTGTTGACAATCAGCAGCGGGGCTGCGCTGTCAGTTAAGGCCGCTTCCACCATTCAGGTCCTGTTTAACCGCAATCCGATCCCATCGAGTCGCCGGAACGAGGCGTGATGCCTTTTTCCTTGGCATACTTGGCAGCCGAATCCAGAATCATTTTGCGGGTCAGCTCGTGGTAGGGCGCAATCCAGTCTGAGATCATGCTCCACTTCGTGCCGTCCCATTGCTGGAAACGGACTTGGCCACTACCCTCGTGATCGTCACACTTCATAGAGAAGGGCGGCAAAATGCCGGTGGCACCGAGCTCCTCGATCCTTTCGGCTGTCAGATTGAAGTTCTCCATGCCCCAGCGGTACTGCTCTCCACTGAGCGCTACGTTACCGAACTTGGCTTGCGCGTTGCGTAGGGCCTCCATTGTCACAATTGCACCTGCCACACCACGGTTGTAGTACACACTGCCCACACGGGCCGCAGAAAGGTTACCCTTCATGTTGCCGTAGACGTGTTCGAAAATCTCCTGAATAACCGGGAAATCAGGGCCCGTCGCATGGAAGGTCGCCGTAATGTAGCCCTTGGCTGACTTACCTGCGGGAATGACATCTTCCTCTGAGCCGCACCACCAGACACCGATGATGTGATCCCGTGGGAAACCGATGCGGGCGGCCTCACGCAGAGGCACCGTGCAGGACACGCCCCAGTTTCGATTGATCACGTAGTCGGGCTTGATCTTGCGGATCTGCAGCCACAATGACTTCTGGTCAATGCCAGGCCATGGCACCGGCAGGTGCGTTACCTCGAAACCAAATCTTGCTGCCAGCTTGTCCCACACTGGAATCGTCTCGATACCATAGGGGTGCTTCAGATGAAGGTTGACGATTTTCTTACCCTTCAGATTGCCTTCACCACCCTCGAGCTGAGCGATATAACGGAGCTTCGCTGAGCTCTGGTTCCAGTAGTTGGTCATCGCCGGGAATGCATAGGGGAAAACGCGCCCATCTGTGGCGTCAGTACGCCCGTAACCCATGTGCAAGAGCACTTTTTTGTCCTTGTGCGCTCGTTCCATCAGCGCATAGGTCGTACCTGTTGACATCGGCCAGAAAACGGCGGCGCCGTGCTTACCTTTATTCTTGAGACGCTCGTAGCATTCCACCGCACGTTCAGTAACATAACCAAAATCACATTTTTCCCACGTCAGTTTGACACCGTTGACCCCACCGTCTCGAATATTCAACAGGGCCATATAGTCCATCCAACCACCGGCAATACCGCTACCACCGGGTGCAAACGGACCAGACCAGTACGACAGCACCGGGAAAAACTGTTCCTTATTTGGATCTGACTTCTCCTCTGCGGCCATCACCGACATACCCGCCGTAGCGGTCAGCATGAGGCCGGAGACGAGAGAAACGAGTAGTTTCCTAATCATGGTTTTCCTCCAATTTTCAGTTACACCGCTCTACGAAAGTATTATTCGCCGAACGATCATTGCACAATACCGCTTCAACTCAACCATCTTGCTACAAAATACAGCCGCTGGCTAGTGCGGGAACGGCCACAGCCGCAGCTTCTCCTTTGCTGTCGTCCACATTCGGGCGAGTCCATGGGGCTCGACAATCAGAAAATAGACAATGAGCCCACCGAAGGTCATATGCTCGATATTGGTGATTAGTTCAGGAGAGACATTGCCCCCAGTGAGGTGGTGTGCCGCCACGTTGAGGAGAATAGGCAGAATCACAATAAAGGCCGCCCCGAGGAAACAGCCCAGGATACTACCCATACCACCGATGATAATCATGAAAAGAACCTTCAGCGACACGAACAAATCGAATGCCGTGAAATCGACCGATTTGACGTAGCAAAAGGCGTACAGCGCGCCGGCAATTCCCGCGAAGAATGAACTGACCGCAAATGCGGAGAGCTTGGTATATAGGGGTCGAATGCCGATGACTTCAGCAGCCACATCCATGTCCCGCACCGCCATCCACGCGCGGCCGATCTCACTGCGTACCAGATTCTTGGCGAGCAAAGTGGTTACGATGACGAAACCCAGAACCAGGAAGTAATTGTCAAGGTTAGACTCGATCGGGTAGCCGAACAGGCTCATTTTTGGTGTATCGATGACCATGCTTGCTGCACCGCCGACAAACCAAGGAAAGGTGGCAAACACCCACTCGGAGAAAAACTGGGCGGCAAGGGTGGCCACCGCCAGGTAAAAGCCCTTAATACGCAGGCTGGGGCTACCAACCACCACACCACAAGCGGCAGCAATCAGGCCTGCCCCAATGAACACCGCCAGCAGCGGCAGGTCAGGGATGCGCACGGCTAGGTTGTAGGCAGAATAAGCCCCGACAGCCATGAAGGCACCATGGCCCAGTGACAACTGGCCCGCATAGCCTGTCAGAATGTTGAGGCCGATGGCAGCGATTGACCAGATCATAAACGGTAGCAGGTAACCAACGATCATATGTTCACTGGCAAACAGCGGCACGATGACCACCGCCACAATCAGCGTCGTAATCAGACCCCAGAGATCCTGGCGGATCGGAAAGATCGCCATGTCCGCCTTGTAGGAGGTCTTAAACTGGCCGGATTCTCGGTAAAGCATGTTTTTATACCCGCTCGATAATCTTTTCGCCGAATAACCCTTGTGGCCTGACCATCAGAAACAGCATGGCAATCAAATAGGCAAACCAGGCCTCAATGCCACCACCGATGATCGGTCCGAGATAGACCTCCGCCAGTTTCTCTGCAGCGCCAATAATCAAACCACCGATAATTGCGCCGGCTATTGAGTTAAACCCGCCGAGGATTAAGACCGGCAATGCCTTCAGTGCTACCAAGGAAATACTGAACTGGACACCTAGACGCTGGCCCCACAGCGCGCCGGCCACCAATGCAACAAGACCGGCCGCCGCCCAGACTATGGCCCAGATCAGCTGCAGGGGAATGCCAACCGACATCGCCGCCTGGTTGTCGTCCGCCACTGCTCTCAACGCACGGCCGATACGCCCCTTCTGGAAAAAATAGGCAAGCATCACCACCAAGGCACCACAGATCACCGCCGCCCAGACATCGAACAGGCTGATCAGTATGTTGGTCGCATCCATCACCGATTGCCACGGCACGTCCTCAATACCCAAATCCAGCGCGTGAACCTGGGTATCCCACACCCCTTGCGCCAGGCCCTCGAGAAAATAGTTAAGGCCGATCGTTGCCATGAATAAAATGATCACGGGCTGCGCTACCAGCGGACGCAACATGACCCGTTCAATGATGACCGCCAACACTACCATGATGAACAATGTGATGGCCGCATGTCAGCGCAGCAAACAGCACCATCGCGCCCTGGGCGAAATTAAAGACCCCGGAGGCCTTAAAAATCAGCACGAAACCCAAGGCAACAAGTGAATACATCACGCCGGACAACAGTCCAGCAATGAGAACTTCTAGAAACCACGCCAGTTCTTCCGGCACGCTAACGACTCCTAATTAGAAACCAGCACTGAGCACCGCCACATCATCAAGTTTTTCATTCCCGATGGATCCTCTCGCTGTTTGACAATTAACTTAATTGTACGCATCAATGCGCCACACCCAAATAAGCGTCAATTACCCGTTGGTCGCCGCGAACCTCGTCCGGCGTACCCTCGGAGATCTTGCGCCCATAATCAAGGACAACGACTCGGTCAGAGATGTCCATCACCACACTCATATCGTGTTCTATGAGCACAATCGTGGTGCCGAACTCCTCGTTCACGTCGAGTACGAAACGACACATGTCCTCCTTTTCTTCCAGATTCATCCCGGCCATCGGCTCATCCAGCAGAAGAATCTCTGGCTCGGCTGCCAGCGCACGGCCGAGCTCAACGCGCTTTTGAAGGCCAAACGGCAATCGCCCGACCACGGTCTTGCGAACCGCTTCGATTTCCAGAAAGTCGATGACCTTCTCAACGGCTTCGCGGTGCACCGCTTCCTCTCTTTGCGCAGGTCCCCAGTACAACGCCTGCAACAAGATGTTGGTATTCATTTTCAGATTACGTCCAGTCATGATGTTATCGACCGTGTTCATTCCTTTGAACAGCGCGACATTCTGAAATGTTCGGGCGATCCCTTGTACAGCTGTCTGGTGAGGTCGCATTCGGGCTCGGGCCTGGCCTTTGTAGTTAATCTTGCCTTCGCTGGGGTGGTAAACCCCATTGATCACATTGAGCATGGTCGTCTTTCCAGCGCCGTTCGGACCAATAATCGCCAGAACCTCGCCCGGGTAGATACTGAAACTAACGTCGGCGAGCGCATGGACCGCACCAAACGAGAGCGAGATATTCTCTAACTCAAGGATAGGATCGCTAACGTTCATTCTGGATTCAGTCTCCATGTTACGTGGTCTTTTCCCTAGCGTCGTTGCGAATGTGCTCAGCGCTACGATTCACCGACAGCCACGGTAGCCACATTCTGAATTCTCAGATTGGCATTAATAGTGTTGCGACGCCCATCTTCCAACGTAACGCTCGCCTCTACTGCAATGTCCTGCTTGTCCGAGTAGAGCGCCTCGATCAGCTCACCGTAGCGATCAGCAATGGTGGAACGCCGAATCTTGCGAGTGCGTGTGAGTTCTCCATCGTCGGCATCGAGTTCCTTATGTAGGATCAAAAAACGTTGAATCTGGGAGGAGGACAAACTGCTGTCACGCGACAGATCCTGGTTGACCTCCTCAATGTTTTGGCGAATCAGGTCGTAAACCTCCTCACGTTGGGATAGATCGGTATAGCCGGAATAACCCAAACCAATTCGCTCGGCAAAGTTACCTACCGCTTCGAGATCGATGTTGATGAACACTGTCACGTGGTCACGTTCGTTGCCGTGAGCGACGGCCTCGCGAATGTTGGGGAAAAATTTGAGCTTGTTTTCGATGTACTGGGGCGCAAACAGCGTACCGTCGTTAAGCGCACCGACATCTTTCACGCGATCAACTACCTTCAGGTGACCATCATCAGTCATGATCCCGGCGTCACCCGTCCGTAGCCAACCATCGTCGGTCATGGCTTCACGCGTAGCTTCAGGATTCTTGAAATAACCCGCAAAATTACCCGGACTTTTCACCAAAATTTCACCGCCCTCAGCAATCTTAATTTCACAGTTTGCACATGGCGGCCCAACGGTGTCCTGACGCGCATCACCGTTACGATGCAAAGTGGCATAGGCTGAACACTCGGTCTGCGCGTAGAGTTGTTTTAGGTTGATGCCGATACTGCGGTAAAAAGTGAACGTGTCCTCACCCAGCGGGGCACCACCGGTCACAGCCAGCCGAGTATGGGTCAAGCCTAGGTTGTTCTTAAGCGGGCCGTAGATAACGAGTTCTCCCAGCCAGTAGCGCAGTTGATTGGCCAGGCCAACCGAACGCCGGTCAAGTAAATCAACGCCGACCCGGCGAGCGACTGCCAGGAAATACTGGAACAGCCAGCGTTTAAGCCGGCTAGCATCTTCCATGCGAATGGTGATGGTTGTCAGTAATCCTTCCCAAATCGCCGGTGCGGCAAAAAACATAGTGGGGCCAATTTCCTTCACATCTACCAATAACGTTTCTGGGCTTTCCGGACAATTGGTACATGACCCGGCACTCAGGGACGAACACATAAACAGGTGGTCACCAATCCACGCCATCGGCGCGTAATTAACCTGGCGGTCCCGCCCATTTAAACCCTCCTGACCGTTGAAATCCCTAGCTGAACTAAGCAAATTTTTCGAGGTTAGCTGTACACCTTTCGGAGTACCCGTAGTGCCTGAAGTATAAAAAATACCCACCACATCATCGGCTTTACCAACGGCAAGTTCGTGCTCAAAATAATCCGGGTGTTGTACATCGTATTCGCGGCCTTTTGCCTGTATATCGGTGTAGCTATGCACGAAGGACTGCTCATAACTGCGCATACCCCGGGGATTGTGATAGATGATTCGTTCAAGTGAGGGGCACTGGTCCTTGATCTCAAGTAACTTATCCGTCTGCTCCTGATCCTCGACCACAGCAAACCGCACAGCGGCGTGGTTCAAGACATACTCGAATTCTGCGGCAACCCCGTTCTGGTACATGGGAACGGGCACGGCGCCAAGGCTCTGACTTGCAAAAAAGACCCAGTAGAGATGGGGCCGGTTGTCACCGATGATGGCAACCGTGTCACCACGCTCAAGCCCCAGCGCGGCGAGACCGCACGCCAATGCACGCACTTCTGCCGCAGTATCGTGCCACGAATAAGTCTGCCAGATACCGAGGTACTTCTCGCCAAATGCAGGCGCGCCACCGATCTTTTCGGCGTTATCAAACAAGCATCGCGGAACCGTATCCGCCTGGTTATTCGACACACAATCCCCCTTCTAACAAGATCACCGCTCCTCCAAAAACAACCACCACCACAGTCCGGTGCAGTACTAGAACCGAAAAACCTCAAAGTTTCAAGTCAAATCTAGTCGTTTGAGTCGTGCGTCACTGTTCTGGAGACCCAGTTCAGTTCAGTTGACTTGAACGACAAACTCGGTGAATGCGCGAGACCAAGCCCCAACCAGCTTAATCGTAAGTCCTCTGGTCGTCTATCACTTTGCCATCGTTCGGCAATGCACCCTCAGGCAGCCATTCGATCTCGCCGCGCAGTTTGCAAATTTCCCGAATAGTGCGGGACAACGTATCAGCAAAACCCTCCCCGACTGCACCCACCTCACAACGCAGCACCATGGTGTCAGCATTGTTCTGGTTATCAATCACGAGACGCGCTCGCAGTATCTCAGAATGACGGGCAATCATTTCAGCGACTTGGGATGGATGAACAAACATGCCGCGTACTTTAGCAGTCTGGTCTGCTCGACCCATCCAACCGAGAACTCGGCGGTTCGTGCGTCCACAAGGACTCTGGCCTGTCATGAAAGTCGATAGGTCACCGGTTGCAAAACGAATCAAGGGGTAATGCGGATCGAATGTGGTGACGAGCACTTCGCCCACTTCTCCCTCGGCCACCAAATCACCCGTACCAGGACGCACGATCTCAACGATGATCGACTCTTCGATGATCATGCCCTCTTGCGCGGAGGATTCATAAGCAATCAACCCAACGTCGGCCGTGGCATAAACTTGAAGCACGCTAACACCCCGGTCTGCCAATTCACCGCGCAAACTGCCTGACAGCGCTTCGCCACCGACTGTCCCCAGTTCAAGACTCGACACATCGGCCTCCATCTCTTGCGCCTTGTCGAGAATAATCTTTAGAAATGAGGGCGTACCGCAGTACACCCGGGGTCTCAGGTGCGCCATTGCCAGCACCTGCAACTCGGTCTGGCCAACACCTGCGGGAAAAACAGCACAACCGAACGCACGTGCGGCCCGGTCCAGCATCAAACCCGCCGGAGTAAAGTGGTAAGAAAACGTGTTGTGGACCAAATCACCGGGCCGAACACCAACGGCGTGTAGTGCGCGCGCCATGTTCCAATCGTCTGCCCCCCCTGCATCCGGCTCAAAAATACCCCCGGGAGAAGCAAACACATGTTGCAAATCACCCTCGTTAAGCGTCGCGAATCCGCCAAACGGTGGCGTTTTGGCCTGACGGAGCGCCATGTCCGACTTGCGCGTCACCGGCAGGCGCGCCAACGCGGCGCGATCGGTCACCGCAGCTGGCTCCACCTCACTGAGCAGGGCGCTATACGCCACCGAGTGCTCTTTAGCATGTTGCAGTTGTACAACCAGCAACTCGAACTGCTCTATTTCTCGCTGCTCCGGCGAGCGCGTTTCCAGCGCATCAAAATAATGGGCCATCACGCTCAAAAGGGAATATCGTCATCCAGATCCAGGTCACCGCCACTACCGGGGTTACCGGCGGGGCTCGGTGACCGACTGGCAGAGGCCTTGGAGCCAAAGTCACCCGTGTCCGCGCTCGGCATCTCGCCACTGCCACCGCGCGATCCCAACATCTGCATGTCATTGGCAACAATCTCGGTGGTATAGCGCTCCTGGCCGGTCTTCTGGTCCTCCCACTTTCGAGTCTGCAAACGGCCCTCGATATAGACCTGTGAACCTTTACGCAGATACTCACCGGCAATCTCGGCCAACCGACCGAAAAAAACCACGCGGTGCCATTCCGTTTTCTCCTGACGCTCACCAGACTGCTTGTCGCGCCAACTGTCGGTCGTCGCAACAGCAACATTGGCTATCGGATTACCATTTGCAGCATAGCGAACTTCTGGATCCCGACCCAGATTGCCTACAATAATCGCTTTGTTTACGCCTCGTGCCATCTTTCTTCTCCTGCTAGAACCGGTGGGAGGTCTCTCAAATGTTCCATTTCGTTAACTGTCTGACTCAATGCACCGACACACCGGCGACATCATCCAGACTCGCATTATGAAAACCCGATGGACTGACTTTCAAGTAGACCATATTTTGCCCCGCTAATACTGTGACATCGTACACACCCGGCAACTGTCTCAGCGCCGCAATACGCTTCTCAAATTGCGCCGCTGGCATGTCCTCCAGATAGACCGTAACACTGTTCATCAATTCAGGGACATCCCCCAACAAAACAACGATCCACCATAGCGCCAACAACGTCCCCATGAGAAGAAAAACCCCAGCAGGACCAAAGTGGCCGAAAATAACCCCACCAACAGCCCCGCCAACAAAAACGCCAGCGAATTGACAGGTGTTGTAGACACCGAGTGCGGTGCCTTTTAATTGTGATGGCGCCACCCTTGAGACCAGCGATGGCAGCAAGGCCTCGAGCAAATTGAAGCCGGTAAAGAAAATGACCAGGCCCCCAACCAACCCCCACCCCTGTCCCGCCGCCCACGCGAGGAATGCCGCGGAGATCAGCATTAAAGAAAGCGCCACACGAAATGCTGTATACGATTTCCCGCTACGCATGCTCAACAGCAGTAACGGCAGCATGGCCACTACTGAAGCCACCAACACGGGAACGTAGACACGCCAATGATCGGGCGAACCCAGTCCCAGTACATCCACGAGGGCGGGAGGCACTGCAACAAACAATGCCATTAACGAAAGGTGCTGAACGAACACACCGAAGTCCAACCGCAGCAGATGACGGTTAGAAAAGACGCTACTCCAATCGCCGTGACGCCTTGAGTAAACCAAGCTCCCCGAATGTAATGGTGTCGGCACTCCCCACCACAGCACCGGCATAGCGACCAACGCTGCCAAGGCGGCCAGATAGAACAACCCAGGCACACCGATCCAACCCTCCAACACACTGCCCCCCATTAAGGCCGTCAGGAATGCCACACCGATCATGCCCCCAACCAACGCTGTCGCTTTGATACGCTGCTGTTCACGAGTCAGGTCAGCCAACAAGGCCAGCACCACGGCTGCAATAGCCCCAGCACCCTGCAACGCGCGCCCCACGATAATGCCTGGCACAGTCGCGGCTTCCGCCGACACCATACTGCCCAGTGCGAATAATAATAATCCAAAGGTGATTAATCTTTTACGGCCAAAACGATCGGATAACCGACCAAAGGGAATCTGGAAAATAGCTTGGGTTAATCCGTACACCCCTAGAGCCAATCCCACCATCAACGGTGTGGCACCGGGTAAACCATCGGCATAGAGCGCCAATACCGGTAAAACGAGGAACAAGCCAAACATACGCAACCCGAATATCAGGGCCAGCGCAGACACCGCGCGACGCTCAATATGATTTAGCGGTTCCATTCAATAGGGTATGAATCGCCAGGGGCTGAGTTCACTCAGTGCTCACAGCCAAACACGCATCAAACTCATTGGCGAGAAGCGTGGCCCAAACCACCAAAGGTGAATCCAGCACATTCGCTGTGTCCAACCGCTCAATGCCAAAACTTTGTGCCGGCCACACAACACGTTCTAATATTACCAGTTTTGCCGAGCCATTCCTGATGATGCGAGAGATAAAGATACGGGGCGCGCGGACGCATAATCTCAAGAATATCTCTCTTGATCTGCCGCGCGACCGCCTGATTGTGCTTACCGGCTTATCTGGATCGGGTAAGTCATCCCTCGCCTTTGACACAATTTACGCAGAAGGCCAGCGCCGTTACGTCGAATCCTTATCAACCTATGCTAGGCAGTTTCTTTCCTTAATGGAAAAACCCGAGGTCGACCTGATCGAAGGACTTTCCCCAGCCATCAGCATCGAACAGAAATCTTCCTCTCACAACCCTCGCTCGACTGTCGGCACCGTGACGGAGATTTACGACTACCTGCGACTGCTCTATGCGCGTGTCGGCGATCCCCGTTGTCCCGAACACGGTGTCTCGCTCACCGCCACCACGGTGAGCGAAATGGTTGATCGAGTGTTAGCGCTTCCCGAAAACACTCGACTCCTCCTCTTAGCCCCAGTCATTCGAGACCGCAAAGGCGAGTATCAGCAAATGCTCTCGGGCCTGCGTAGTCAAGGCTTTGTCCGTGTGCGGATCGACGGCACGGTTTATGAACTCGATGAGGCGCCCGCCCTGGACAAGAAGAAAAAGCATTCGATTGACGTCGTCATCGACCGCGTCGTGGTGCATTCAGACAGCGCCCAACGACTGGCCGAGTCGTTTGAGACGGCACTGGCCCTGGCAAACGATATAGCGGTCGTCCAATTGGTCGACCAACAAGGTGCGGGGGGGGAGGAACTGCTCTTTTCTGCGCGTTATGCTTGCCCACACTGCGGATACAGCCTCGACGAACTCGAGCCTCGAATGTTTTCGTTTAATAATCCGGCGGGTGCCTGTCCAACCTGCGACGGTCTTGGCGCAAGACAATTTTTCGACCCCGATCGAGTCGTCCATGACAGTTCGCTTAGCCTTGCGGCCGGGGCTATTGCCGGCTGGGACCGACGCAATGCGTTCTACTTTAATCTGCTCAATTGTTTAGCTGAGCATTACGATTTTGATGTCGAAAAGCCCTTTGATCAACTGCCTGAAAACGTGCGCAACACTATTCTTAACGGTAGCGGTAGTGAGCGCATCGAATTCAAGTACTTGCGATCACATGGTCGCCGCTCTCGTCGACGGACACATTCATTTGAAGGCGTACTACCCAATATGCAGCGCCGTTACCATGAATCAGAGTCGCCAACACTGCGCGAAGATCTCGGTCGCTACCTGACAAACCAAACCTGCGAATCCTGTTCAGGCAGTCGCCTCCGGGCGGAGGCTCGCCACGTGTTTGTGGCGGAGCGCCCGATAAACAGCATTACCACCCTTCCGGTCGAAGAGTCATTGTCTTTCTTCACGACCATCAGCTTATCGGGCCGCCATGCCGAAATTGCGGCACCCATCATTAAAGAGATCCGTGACCGCCTACGCTTTCTTTGCAACGTCGGTCTGGAATACCTCTCCCTGGATCGGGCGACAGAAAGCTTGTCTGGTGGAGAGGGACAACGTATTCGACTGGCTTCTCAGATCGGCTCGGGCCTTGTTGGAGTCATGTATATTCTGGATGAACCATCGATCGGACTTCACCAACGCGACAACGGTCGGCTGATGGAAACCTTATTCCATCTTCGGGACCTCGGTAACACAATCATCGTCGTTGAACACGATGAAGAAACCATACTGAATGCTGATCACGTGGTTGATCTTGGGCCTGGTGCCGGCGCCAATGGCGGTCAGGTCGTCGCACAAGGCCCACCCGATACGATTCGTAAGAATCCAGCATCACTAACGGGCCAATATTTAAGTGGCCGGCGTTCAATACAAGTACCTCTTGAACGGACCCCAGCGGACAAAAAGAAAGTGCTGTCTATCAAAGGGGCACGAGGAAATAATCTTGACTCTGTCGACGTTGATTTCCCTATCGGTCTCTTCATTTGTGTGACCGGAGTCTCGGGCTCAGGCAAATCAACGCTGGTCAACGGCACGCTGTACCCTGCGGCCGCGCACAAACTGAACAATAGCCGCCTGCGTCCGGCACCACACAAAAAGATAAAAGGGCTAGAGCACATCGACAAGGTGATCGAAATCGACCAGAAACCGATCGGCCGAACGCCTCGTTCCAACCCAGCCACCTATACCGGGCTATTTACTCCGATTCGGGAATTGTTTGCGGCAGTGCCCGAGTCTCGGGCCCGTGGCTATAAACCCGGTCGATTCTCATTCAATGTCCGTGGCGGACGCTGCGAAGCCTGTCAGGGCGATGGACTGATTAAGGTGGAAATGCATTTCCTTCCTGACATCTACGTCGGCTGCGACGTCTGTAGCAGCGCCCGGTACAACCGTGAAACGTTGGATATCCGTTATAGCGGGCGCAACATCAGCGAAGTGCTTTCGATGACAGTGTCAGAAGCGGTCGTCTTCTTTGAGGCGATCCCAGTCATTCGTCGAAAACTCGACACACTCATTGATGTGGGTCTTGGCTACGTCCAACTGGGACAAAGTGCCACTACGCTTTCAGGTGGCGAAGCACAACGCATTAAGTTGTCGCGGGAACTTT
>LWDU01038938.1_pt1 | contig 21999 bp, 17 predicted proteins | sample 727161 | NCBI WGS metagenome assembly LWDU01 (sample SAMN04566230, study PRJNA314399) | hydrothermal vent metagenome | isolation source: deep sea hydrothermal plume seawater | place: Mexico: Gulf of California, Guaymas Basin | collected 2004-07-11
CCCGGTCGAAGAAGCCATTGCGCTCTTCGGGCGCGATCACATCGTAAGGAGGAACAATGACCTTCGAGAGATCGACCCGGTCAACGTCGTAACGCAATGCTGAAAAAGGACGAATTGCCGTCATCCGCTCACATCCCCTCGTTCGGGCTCGTCAAGGCCGTCCATTCGCTTGAAATTTCCTTTCTCTAGAAAAGGCCGCAGGGCAGTCGCGCTTACGCCCCCCTCGCGCAGGATTCGAGGCGGTCGGACAGTCAGGTCCAGCACGGTTGTCGGCGCCTTTGCGCCGGCGTCTTCGTTTCCCGCCGCCAGAACATAAGGCCCGTCGGGGAGAGCCGAGCAGAGAACCCGGGCTTCGCTTTCGGTGCGCGCCGGGGGGGCGCCCGAGCGATTGCAACTCGTCGCCGTCAAGGGGCCGAGTCCCGAAGCCTCGGCGGCCTCCACGAGTTCGACGGCCACGGGGTGCGAACTGCAGCGCACGCCGACGCTCCCGTCGGCTCGGGCGATTCCCGGGGCCAACGCCGAGCGACAAGAAAGCACCAAGGTCAACGGGCCCGGCCAAAAACGCTCCATCAGCGACAGCGCCAGAGGATCGAGATCGAAGCCATACCCGCGAAGCGCGGACTCTCCCGAGACCAGCACCGAGATCGGCTGGCCATCGGCCCGCCCCTTCCACGCCCCCAGCGCCGCAACCGCTACCGGAGACCGTGCGGATGCGGCCAGTCCCCAAACGGTTTCGCTGGGAAAGGCCACGCACCCCTCGGCGGCCAAAACCTCGAGTGCTGCGCGCACGATTTCCCGGCGCGCCGCGGATCCGGCCCGAGGGTTCGTATTCGGGGAGGCGAAAGCAGGCGTCATGAGAAGTGGGGGCACCCTCGATCGCTCACGATCGGTCCAGGGCACGCGACGCGATATCCGAGCGGCAATGAGCGCCTTCGAATTGGATCTTCGCCGCCGCCGCATAGGCGCGATCTCGTGCGGCCCCGACGCTCTCGCCCCGCGCGGTCACACCCAGAACCCGCCCGCCGGCGGTTTCGAACCCGCCATTCGCGCATCGACGCGTGCCCGCGTGAAAAACGACGACGCCCTCATCGGCTTCCGCCGCCTCGAGTCCAGAAATCGGATGGCCCGTCGAGTAATTGCGCGGGTACCCGCCCGAAGCCAAAACGACGCAGACCGCCGCTTCCCCCCAGGCCACCGACGAATCGGGGTCCAGCCGACCCCGGGCCGCGGTTTCGAGCAGTCCGGCCAGGTCGCCTTTCATCCGCACCATCAAGGGCTGGGTTTCGGGATCCCCGAAACGAACGTTGAACTCGATAACCTGAGGATCGCCGGCAGAATCGACCATCAGGCCCACGAAGAGAACCCCCACATAGGGATGACCCTCCTCCGCCATGCCTCGAATGGTGGGCCTCACCACGCGCTCAAGAATTCGCTCTTCGACGACGCGGTCCACGACGCGCGCAGGCGAGTACGCCCCCATCCCTCCGGTATTTTCTCCGCGATCCCCGTCAAGCAAGCGTTTGTGGTCCTGGGCGGCGGCCAACGTGACGAAGCGCTCGCCGTCGCTGATCGCATAATACGAGACCTCTTCACCCTCGAGCCAATCCTCGATGACCACCCGGCTCCCCGCATCGCCAAAGCGGCGATCCTCCATGATCTCGCGCAACGCGCGCTCCGCATCCGCCGGCGATTCGCACATGGCAACGCCCTTGCCCGCCGCCAGGCCATCCGCCTTGACGACGCACCGCCCGTCGAGCCGACCCACATACTCGAGCGCCGCATGGAGATCCTCAAAGGCTCGGTGTTTCGCCGTGGGAATCCCGTGCCGCTCCATAAAATCTTTGGCAAAGGCTTTGCTGCCCTCAAGCCGAGCCGCCGCCGCCGAAGGGCCGAACGTCGCGATCCCCTCGTCCCTGAGCCGGTCGGCAAGGCCCGCTGCCAATGGATCCTCGGGACCGACAACCACCAGGCCCACGCCCTGCTCTCGAGCGAGTTTCGTCACCGCATCGAGATCGCCCGCGGAGACATCCGGGTGACACTCCGCCAACCCCTCCATCGCGGCGCTTCCCGGGGCGGCCAGAACCGCCTCCACTCGCGGGCTCTGGGCGAGTTTCCACGTCAGAGCGTGCTCACGACCTCCGCCGCCGACGACCAATACCTTCAAACTGCCATTTCCTTCATCGCGATTCACTCCTGCGCGGTTCGCATGGGAAGCCCTCTCCAAGGGGACTCCGCCGGCCCACTGGCCTCGTGCTCAATGTCTGAAATGCCGCACGCCCGTGAAGATCATCGGAACCCCCAAGCGGTCGGCGGCTTCCACCACCAACTCGTCACGATTGGAGCCACCGGGCTGGATAATCGCCTGGGCCCCCGCCTCGACGGCGGCCTCGAGACCATCGGGAAAGGGAAAGAACGCATCGCTCGCCAGGACGGATCCTTCGAGTGAGACCCCGACCCTGGCGGCTTTGGCCACTGCGTTGTGGACCGCGTCCACTCGAGAAGTCGCGCCACCGCCGACGCCCAGGGTGCGATCTGCGGCGGCAAACAGGATCGCATTGCTCTTGATATGTTTGACCACCCGCCAAGCGAAATCCAGCGCGACGCGCTGCTCGTCGCTGGGCTGAGCTTTGGTCACGACCTTCGCTCCATCGAGTTCCTGTACCGAAGAGTCGGGCTGCTGGAGCAGGACGCCGCCGTAGACCCGCCGCCACTCGTGTTCGACGCGGTTGATCCTTGCCGGGTCGAAGGCCAGCAGCCGGCGGTTCTTCTTTTTCCGGAGCAGGTCCAGAGCCTCAGCGTCAAAACTCGGGGCCACAAGCACTTCGGTAAAAATTTGATCCACCTCTTCTGCCAGCGCTCGATCAAAGGCGCGGTTGCTCACGATGACGCCGCCAAAGGGCGAATCTGGATCCGTCTGGAAGGCTCGTCGATAGGCTTCGAGGGGCGAGTCGCCAGCCCCTACCCCGCACGGGGTGTTGTGCTTCAAAATCCCCACCGTGGTGCGATCGGCGGGGTCGAAGTCGAGAATCATCCCCAGCGCGGCCTGCACGTCGATCAGATTGTTGTAGGAAAGCGCCTTCCCGTGCAGTTGTTCCACCGCGTCCAAAAAACCGCCATACAGCGCCGCTGCCTGATGGGGGTTTTCCCCGTATCGGAGATCCGCCGCCTTGGGGAGCCCGGCGATAAAAGTCGCCGGAAAAACCTGCTCCCGGTCCTCGGCCAGTTCTTCACCGAGCCACTGCTGAATCGCGGCGTCATAGCTCGCCGTGCTGCGAAATGCTTTGAGGGCGAGTCGGCGCCGGGTCGCGGCCGAGAGCCCGCCCTGCTCGCGCAACTCGGACAGCACGGTGGCGTAGTCGTCTGGGCTGGAGAGCACCCCCACGTATTCGTGGTTCTTGGCCGCCGAACGGACCATGGACGGCCCTCCGATGTCGATTTTCTCGATGGCATCGGCGTACGCGACTCCGGGTTGGGCAACCGTCTCTTCAAAGGGGTAGAGGTTCACCACCACCAGATCGATGGTGCCAATGCCGTTGGCTTCGAGATCGGCCCGATCCTCGGCTCGATCCCGCCGGGCCAGAATGCCGCCATGGACCATGGGGTGCAGTGTCTTGACCCGGCCCCCGAGCATTTCAGGGCTCTGGGTCAGATCGGCGACATCGACCACCTCGAGCCCCGCTTCCCGAAGGACCGTGGCGGTACCGCCAGAGGCGACGAGTTCGACATCGAGAGCGGCGAGTCCGCGTCCCAATTCGACTAATCCGGTTTTGTCAGAAACGGAGAGCAACGCGCGCGCCACCGGGCGCAGCGTTTCCGTGGGGGGCATTGAATTCTCCTGGGGAGTTTTCTGAGGGAGCAGGGACGGGGGTTCGCCCGTTGTGTAACTGCGCCTCCCCTTCAAGTCAATCGAGGAAACGGCAACCGTTGACTCCCCGGCTCATTCCCCGTGTCATTGCCCGTCTCATTCCCCGTCGACGTACACCCGGGACACGCGATCCCCCACCCCCACGAGCAATTCGTAGGCCAGGGTTCCGGCGGCCTCGGCCTGGGCCTCGACGCGAATCCCGGGGCCGCCTTCGGGGGCCAAACCGAAGAAAGTCGCGGGATCGCCCACCGCCACCGGGACCATCGGGTCGAGCACTGCCACCGTCACAGAATCCATCGAAACCCGGCCCACGATCGGGCGTCGCCCCCCGGCCAGCCAAACCTCTCCTCGATTGGAGAGCGAGCGCAATACGCCGTCCGCATAGCCGAGAGGGAGAGTCGCAATTCGGGCGGGGCCATCGGCCCGCCAGGTCGAGCCGTATCCCACGGCCTCCCCGGCGGTGATTTCGCGCACCGCGGCCACCCGAGCGCGGACGCTCATAGCGGGCCTGAGCCGCCGCTCCGGATCCTCGTGCGTCGCCGAGCAAGCGCCGTAGAGCATCAGCCCGGGACGCACCGCATCGGCCTCCGGCAAAGCCTCTTCGATCTCGGGACCGGCCAGCAGCGCCGAAGAGTTGGCGGCATGAACCGTGCCCGGAGTCAGGCCGCGGCCACGAAGGGCCCCAAGGAAGTCGCGAAAGAGTCGGATCTGTTCGAGACAGGCCTTCGGGTCGGGAGAGTCCGCCGAGGCGAAATGCGTGTACGTGCCATCCAATTCGAGTTTCGAATCCGCGCCAATGGCCTCCGCGAGCGCAAGAGCCTCTTCGGGTCCAGTTCCCATCCGCCGCATCCCGGTATCGACCTCGAGGTGCACAGCCAGGGTTCGACCGAATTTTTCGGCGGCTTCCCGAGCCAAGGCGAGCCCCTCCCGTTCGTGAACGACCGGGGCCAACGAATACTCGCCCGCCAGATGGGCCTCCCGCCCGTCTCCCAGGCCCCCCAGGATGAGGATTTGCCCGCGGATTCCAGCTTCGCGCAGAACACAGGCCTCGTCGGCGGTCATCACCGCCAGCCTCTCACAGCCTTCGCCCTCCAGGCAGCGCGCGACTTCCGGAGCGCCATGCCCATAGCCATCGGCCTTGACCACGGCAATCACTTCCCGGCCCCCGGCGAGTTCCCGGGCGAAGGCGAAGTTGGCGCGGAGCGCGGAGAGATCGACGGTTGCCTGACGTACCCTTTCCATGCTCGATTCCCCCTCCCCCGGGCGTCTGGGCTCCGGGGCCATCGTAACAGCGGCGCCTGCTCGACGCCTCCGGTACGCTTGGCGCTTCAAGGTCCGCACCCCACTTTCACTCCCCAGGTCCAAACCCCGACCCCCATGTCCGCCGACCAATCCCCCGTCCGCCAAACCGTCTTCGTCAATGGGGACAGCACCCTCGTTGTACGGGGCTGCACGGTAGACGGATTGCTGGAGACCCTGGGGTTGACGGGACGACGAGTGGCCGTGGCGGTGAATCGCCAGGTGGTGGCCCGTTCTCGCCGCGGGGCCATGGTGTTGGCCGCGGATGACCGTGTGGAAATTCTCGAAGCCGTTGGAGGAGGTTGATCGATGTCCGAGTCGGAAGTCCAGGAAAGCTGGAAAATTGGCGACTACACGTTTCACTCCCGCTTGATCATTGGAAGCGGAAAATATGAGTCGTTCGAACAGAATCTAGAATGTGCCGAGGCCTCAGGAGCCGAGATGGTCACGGTGGCCCTGCGCCGGGTCAACTTCGATGCTGCGAAGGGTCCGCGCTTGCTCGACGTGGTCTCACCCGATCGCTTCACGATCCTTCCGAACACCGCCGGTTGCTACTCCGCCGAAGACGCCATCACCACCGCCCGCATGGGACGAGAACTTCTCGAAACAGACCTCATCAAACTCGAGGTGATCGGCGACGAGCGAACCCTCTTCCCCGATGTTCCGGCCACACTGGAAGCGGCCCAGATCCTGATCGACGACGGCTTTACCGTGCTCCCTTATATCACCGATGATCCGGTCGCCTGCCAGCGGTTGGCCGCGATGGGGTGTCCCGCGGTGATGCCGCTGGCTGCACCCATCGGCTCGGGAATGGGCATTCGCAACCCTGCCAATCTGCGCATCATCTTGGAGACCGTCGAGGTCCCTGTGATTGTCGACGCAGGCGTCGGCACAGCCAGCGACGCCGCCTTCGCACTGGAACTCGGAGCCACGGCGCTACTGATGAATACCGCCATCGCTCACGCGAAGGAGCCGGTCAAGATGGCCCGGGCTATGCGATTCGCGGTGGATGCGGGCCGCCTCGCCTACGAATCCGGGCGCATGCCCCAGCGTCTCTACGCTTCGGCGTCGAGCCCTCTCGACGGAATCGCGAACTACTGACTCGGATTCGCTCGGGGAGAACGCGATTGGCCGAGGATTCCCCCGCGGCAACCCCATGGAACGCCCCGCGTCCGATCCTCTGCCTCGTCGTCGATCGGGCCGCCTCCCGGCGTCCCCTAGTCGAGACTGTGGCGGAAGCCTGTGCGGGGGGCGTCGATTGGCTGCAACTCCGAGACCGCGAACTCGAAGGGGCCGACTGGCTCCAATGGGGCGAAGAACTCGCCGCCGCAGCGCGTCGGAGCGCGCCGAAAATTCGCATCCTCGTCAATCGGCGCGTGGACGTGGCCCTCGCCATGGGGGCCGATGGAGTTCACCTGGGATTCGATGCCATGACGGTGGCAGACGCGCGGCCTCTCCTGGGTGAGGGTGCCCTCATAGGCGCCTCGACCCACGGCGTAGCCGAGGTCCGGGCGCTCTCGAACAGCCGAATCGACTACGTGCATCTGGCGCCGATCTATCCCCCCTATTCAAAGCCGGCCAGTCGTCCCCCGCTCGGCACCGAGGCCTTGGCCGAGGCCTGCCGTCAGGGAATTCCGGTGATCGCCCAAGGCGGCATCGATCCCCAGCGCTGCTCGGCGATTCTTCAAGCCGGAGCCGCGGGAGTCGCCATCACGGGAACCCTCCTCGGCGCGGAGAATCCCCAGAAAACCGCGGAGGCGCTTCGCGCTGCCCTCGACCAACCCCTCTGACGGTCCAACGGGAAGATCAGGCCTTGCGACCGTCAACCCTCAACCCACCTTCAACCTTCAACCCTCTACCTTCAGCCCTCGGCCCTCAACCCTCAACCCAGGCACCCCTCGACGGAAGGGCGGCCAGGCTTGCAGGCAAACGGCCAAAGCGCGCGCGAAAACCTTCGCCGAGATGTTCGCGCGCCGCTTCCATTTCGTCGGGATCGACCAAGTGGAGAGTGAATCCGCCCAGGCCGGCACCGGTCAGGCGCGAACCCACGACCCCCGGGCAGTCGGCGCCCAACTCACAGAGGAAATCGAGTTCCGGGGTCGACACCGCGTAATCGTCGCGCAGGCTGGCCTGGCCCAGAGCGAGCAAAGCGCCCAAGCGGGCGAGATCACCCTTAGCCAGCGCCTGGCAGAACGCATCGACGCGGTGGTTTTCTCCAATGACATGCCTCGCTCGCCGAAAGGCCACCGGCTCCAAGGCGCTTTCCAAATCCGGCAGATCAGCCAGCGTAAGATCGCGAAGCGCTCGAGCCGAGGGGGGCGCAATGCCCGCCCGCTGGGCGGCCTCCAGGGCCTGCCGGCACTCGGTCACGCGCTGCCCGTAGACCCCATCGGCCAGGCGTCGCTCCACCCCCGAATGCACGAGCAAAATTCCCAAGGCCTGCCCCCCGATCGCGATGGCCTCGACCTCTTCGCTTCGAAAGTCAATACGAAGGACATGCCCCTCTCGCCCCAAGGCGCTCGCCAGGGGGTCAAGGAGCCCGCAACGAACCCCTACGAATCCATTTTCGGCACGGTGAGCGATCCGCGCCCAGTCTTCGGGCGAGAGGCCGAGTCCGAGCCCCGCACCGACCCCCGCCGCGAGAGCAACGCCGAGGGCGGCCGAGCTGGAGAGACCCGAATCCAGGGGCACCGTACTCGCGATTCCCAAGTCGAAGCCGGGAGAGTCGACCCCCCGCTCGGCCAGAGCAGAGAAAGTCCCCTGCACGTAGTCGAGCCACGTCCCTCCGCGGTCGAGAGAATCACTCGAGAACTCTCCCGATTCGTCCAGATCCCAAGCCCGGACTCGCACCCTTCGATCCGTGCGGGGAGCGAGCAAGACGAGCGCCCGACGATCGATGGCACAGGGCACCGCCAAGCCCTCGTTGTAGTCGGTGTGCTCGCCGATCATATTGACTCGGCCCGGGGCCAGGGCAGCCCAGCGGGCGGGGCGACCAAAATCACGGGCAAAATCCACGTGGGCGCGTTCGACCCACACTTCTCTGGCTAGCATCGAAACCTCTCCTGGCCCGCACCATAGCGCCGGCCCCCTGCGCGAGTGAACCGCAGACCCGGAGGTGGGTCCCTATCGAGACCCGAGGGAACCGGGAAAGCCGAGCGAATTCGCCGCCCCGAGCACCCAAACAAAGGACGGCGCGCAAGCCGGGCCGGAGCGGTACCTTGCCTCCCCCCGTCACCGGAAGATCAGGATGAAGACCAGAAACAGACTCAAGCCCAGGCGCCGCCCCATTGCCGAACGAAGCTCGCGAGTGCTCCTCGGATTCCTCGCCAGAGGACTCTGCTTCGGACTCTGCTTCGGGCTCGCGACGGGGAACGCGCTGGCCAGCGATCCCTTTCTACGGAGAACCCCGACCGTCGAGGCGGTCAAAAAAGTCGGTCCCGCGGTTGTGAGTATCACGACGGAGCACCTCCAACAGGCACAGAACCCGTTTGCGCGCTCCTCGCCCCAACCCCGTTCCCAGCAATATTTCTCCGAGCTCTTCGACCAGAGAGCACCCCGCTCTTCCCATGACCTCGGATCCGGCGTGATCATCAGTCCCGAAGGGCACATCCTCACCAATGAGCACGTCATTCGTCGGGCTCACCGCATATCGATCACCCTCGCCGATGGACGCACCTTCTCGGCTCAGATCGTCGGGGCCGACCCCTCCAATGACATCGCGGTTCTCAAAGCGGAAACCGAGGAAGACTTGCCCTGGGTCGACCCGGGGACCTCATCGGACATCATGGTGGGCGAGCCCGTAATCGCGATCGGCAATCCCTTTGGCTTCTCGAACACAGTGACCACCGGCGTGATTTCTGCCGTCAACCGCTCGATTCGTACCGAGCAGCTGACCTTTCACGGGTTCCTGCAAACCGATGCCTCCATCAACCCCGGAAACTCGGGCGGGCCACTGGTCAATGCCGAGGGCTCACTGATCGGAATCAACACCGCGATCTACCAAGGCGCCGAAGGAATCGGCTTTGCGATTCCCATCGACGCCGCCCAGCGGGTCGTGGCCGAATTGATCGAACACGGCGAGGTTCATCCGGTGACGTTGGGAATCGAATTTCAGGATCTGGACCCGGCTCTACGGGAGGTCATGGATCTACCCAGTTCGATAACGGGTTCCCTCATCAACCGCGTACGACCGGGTGGACCCGCCGATATCGCTGGCATTCGCCGGGGCGATGTACTCACTCGCCTCGATGGACGGAGCATCCAGTCGGCTCGGCAACTCTTTGAAGTACTCGAAACGACGACCCCCGAGCAACGAATGACAGTGGGATACTGGCGAGACGAAAAACTTTCAACGGCCGAGGTCGTCGCGAAGGAAATTCCCGAAAACGTTGTTGCCGAACTTGCCAGCCGACGGATGGGACTCAGCCTCGAATCCGACGGGGAAATTGGTTTCAAGATCAGCAGTGTGCGGCAACAATCCCCAGCGAGCCTGACCGGGCTCCAACGCGGCGATCGGTTGCTTGCGGTCAACGGCGTCGTGCTCAATAGCGAAGACTCCCTGCGCCGAGCCATCCTTGGACTCCGTGGGCGCGAGCGGGCACTCATCGTGGTTCAGCGGGGGAGAGGTCGATATCATTTGATGATTCCCTTGCGCTGAAGAAATCACCGGTCAATGCCACTGGCCCGTCACCGGTGAACCGACTCGGCGGGGAACCGGCCGGCGACTCGAAGCGTCGAAGCCAAGTCCCGAGCGGCCAGCAGCCCGCTGACTGCAAACGCGCAATCGGGTGGCTCACCCGAACGATCGCAATACAACGGAAAACAGGAGAAGAACTTGCATCCCCTTGAAAGAAGCCAGCGCCCGGTATTCCTCGCCTTGACTCTGATCCTCCTCGCCGCTCCCCTGACGGCCGGCGCCGAAGAAGAAGAAGCCGGTTTTCTTGAGCGTCTCCTCGGGCGAAGTTCAAAAGCCGCCGGCGAGGCTCCCGAGTCTCCAGCCGAGACAAATCCTTTTTGGGAAACCCAAAGCCCAATCCCTGCCCTCGTGCCGTCCGGCGCACCCACCGGCTTCGCCGACTTGGCCGAGCGAGTCTCCCCCGCCGTTGTAAGCATTCGTACGTCCCAGACCGTCGGCGGAGGCGCACAGATTCCTCGGGAGTTCGAGGAATACTTCGGCTTTCCCTTTGGCGGAAGGGAACGGCGGCCCCACAAACGGGAGGGTGCCGGCAGCGGGTTCGTTATTTCTGCGGATGGTTACATCGTCACAAACAATCACGTCATCGAGAACTCCGACGAAATTTTCGTGGCCTTTACGGATGGGAGCGAATTGCCGGCCACTGTCACGGGCCGCGATCCCAAGACCGACATCGCGCTAATCAAGGTCGAAACCGATCAGGAACTCGTCGCCATTGCTCTCGGCGACAGCGATTCCGCCCGCCCCGGTGACTGGGTTGTCGCCATCGGAAATCCCTTCGGGCTTGAGCACACGGTCACCGCAGGAATCATTTCAGCAAAGCACCGCAGGGACGTCGTCGGAGGAAGCTACGATGATTTCATTCAGACCGATGCCGCAATCAACCCGGGGAACTCTGGAGGACCGCTCATCAACCTTGCGGGAGAAGTCATCGGCATCAACACAGCCATTAATCCGCGAGCCAATACCATTGGCTTCACCGTCCCCATAAACATGGCCAAACATGTCCTCCCTCAACTTCGAGCCCACGGCCATGTTACTCGCGGATGGCTCGGCGTTGTCATTCAGGGCTTGACTCCAGAACTCGCCGAATCGTTTGATCTCGAGAACCAAGACGGCGCGCTTGTGTCCAAGGTCCTCGCGGACAGCCCGGCCGAAGAAGCCGGGGTCGAGCACGGCGACGTAATCGTCGAATTCGACGGTACTCCCATCAAGGACTGGCGTGACCTGCCTCGAATCGTCGGCGAAACATCCGCCGAAGATGCTGTAGAAGTCGTGGTCGTTCGAAACGGAAACGAGAAAACGATTCGAATCAAAATCGGGACACTCGACGAACCCCGGCTCGGCGACGCCAGGCCAGAAAGTCCCGGCCCGGTCGCTTTCGGCCTGCGGGCCACCGATATCACGCCCGAAATTGCCGCTCAACTGGGCGTCGGGAGCGAGTCCGGAGTCGTGATTTCCGAGATTCTTCCCGGAAGTCCTGCTGAAGAAGCAGGATTGCAGCGGGGGGACGTGATCGTGGAAGTCGACCGTGAAACCATTTCCAATGTGCGCAAGTTGGATGAACTCCTGAAGAACAGCGACTCCACCGTGCTCGTTCTCGTTCGCCGCGGCGATTCCACCCTCTACGTTCCACTGAAGCGCGCCCAATAGCGTGAACGAATAGCGGGAAAGAAAGAAGGAAAGCAAGAAAGAAGCGCTCGCTATCGGCGGAGTCCGATGCCGGCTTCGGCTCCGCCGAATTTTCCCTCGGGAGGCTCCGCGGGGGTATAGGGACGCCCATCTGCGGGTCTCTTGCTCTTCCTTAATCGACGCAGGAGCGGAATTTCCGGCTTGCATTTTGGGAACTCGTGCCGAGGCTTGCCTCTCATGAGATACGAAAAACTCACTCTTAAAAGCCAAGAAGCCGTTCAGCGGGGCCTTGAAATTGCGTCTGAGCGGAGCCATAACCGGATGGAATCGGTCCACCTGCTCGGCGCGCTGCTCGAACAGGACGAGGGCAGCACAGCTCCGATCCTGGCCAAGTTGGGCGCACCGCTTGACCGAATTCGAAAGGCTGTTGAGGCTTCTCTCAGCACCCTTCCGCGAGTCAGCGGCAACTCACAGCCCCAGCTATCCCCCGGCGCTACAGCCATCCTTGATGATGCATGGACCCAAGCAGAGGCCCTCAAGGATGAATACATTTCCACAGAGCACATACTTTTAGCTCTGGCGGAGAAAACTCGGGACAAGGCCGGTGACCTGCTTCGAGCCGAAGGCGCCTCTCGAGAAAAAATTCTTGAAGCTCTGAAGGCCGTCCGAGGAAGCGCGCGAGTCACAGACCCCGACCCGGAATCGAAATATCAGGCGCTGTCAAAGTACGGAAGGGACCTCACCGAGGTCGCACGAACCGGAAAACTCGACCCTGTGGTCGGGCGCGACGAGGAAATTCGCCGCGTCGTCCAAGTGCTGTCTCGGCGAAGCAAGAATAACCCGGTCCTGATCGGTGAGCCCGGGGTCGGAAAGACCGCCATCGCCGAGGGCTTGGCTCAGCGCATCGTGGCGGGAGACGTCCCGGAAAGCCTCAAGGATCGATCCTTGATCGCCCTGGATATCGGCGCCCTGATCGCGGGCGCGAAGTATAGAGGCGAATTCGAGGACCGGCTCAAGGCCGTCCTGCGAGAAGTCTTGGATGCCGCTGGGAATGTCGTTCTCTTCATCGATGAGTTGCACACCATCGTGGGAGCCGGTGCGGCCGAAGGTGCGGCCGATGCCGCCAACATGCTGAAACCCGCTCTTGCCCGGGGCGAACTGCATTGCATTGGAGCCACCACCCTCGACGAGTACCGAAAGCACATCGAGAAAGATTCGGCGTTGGAACGTCGCTTTCAGCCGGTATTCGTCGGAGAGCCCAGCATCGAGGATACGATCTCGATCCTGCGGGGACTCAAAGAGCGTTATGAAGTCCACCATGGCGTACGCATCTCGGACAACGCCATTGTGTCCGCGGCCCGGCTCTCGAGCCGCTACATCACCGATCGTTTCCTACCGGACAAGGCCATCGACCTGGTCGATGAGGCCGCCAGTCGCGTGCGGGTACAGATCGACTCCATGCCCGAAGAACTCGACCAGGTCGAACGGAAACGTATGCAGCTCGAGATCGAGCGCGAAGCCTTGAAAAAGGAAGAAGACCCCGCCAGTGTGAGCCGAAGAGAATCCGTCGAGGCCGAGATCGCCGATCTTCGGGGTAGATCGGACACCATGCGTGCGCGTTGGGAGAATGAGAAGGCCGTCATTTCCGCCGTTCGCGACGCCAAAGAACGCAAAGAGCAACTGGAGTTGGAACTCGAGCGCGTGACCCGAAACGGAAATCTCGAGCGCGCGGCAGAAATTCGCTACGGCGATCTACTCGCTATGGAAAGCGAAATTCAGGAGAGGCAGGAGAAGCTGAATACCCTGCAATCTGAAGGTTCGCTCCTCAGCGAGGAAGTCACCAACGACGAAATCGCCGAAATCGTCTCGAAGTGGACCGGTATTCCCGTCACCAAAATGCTCGAAACCGAGCAGCGAAAGTTGGTCGAACTGGAGGATCACCTCCGTGCTCGGGTTGTGGGGCAGGATGAAGCTCTGGTCGCGATCTCAAACGCTGTCCGGCGAGCGCGAGCCGGCCTGCAAGACCCGGAGAGGCCGATCGGCTCGTTCATTTTCCTCGGCCCGACCGGGGTCGGCAAAACGGAAACGGCGCGCGCCCTTGCCGAGACCCTCTTCGACGACCAAAACTGCATGGTCCGTGTGGACATGAGTGAATACATGGAGCAACACTCGGTGTCTCGGCTGATTGGCGCGCCTCCGGGCTACGTGGGCTACGACGAGGGGGGCTACCTGACCGAAGCCGTTCGACGCCGCCCCTACAGCGTTGTGCTCTTTGATGAAATCGAAAAGGCGCATCCCGAGGTCTTCAACATATTTCTTCAAATCCTGGATGACGGACGATTGACCGATGGGCAGGGTCGAACCGTGGACTTTCGCAACACGGTACTCATCATGACCTCCAACGTAGGCAGCCAATTCCTCACCGAACTTTCCGAAGCCGATAACCGGGACGAAATCGAGACCCGAGTCATGGAGTCTCTCCGAACCCACTTTAAACCGGAATTCCTGAATCGAATCGACGATGTGATCCTCTACCACCAACTCGGGCGGTCGGAGATCGGAACCATTACTGAGATTCAGCTTCAGCGGGTGCAACAGCTTCTAGCCGACCGCCGGCTCACTCTTGAGGTTAGCCCCGAAGCGAAAGAGCTCCTGGCGGATCGCGGATACGACCCCCAGTACGGAGCGCGCCCCCTCAAGCGAGCGATTCAGCGCATGCTTCAAGACCCCCTCGCAATCGAACTCCTAGAGGGTCGATACCCGGAAGGCTCGAAAATTCGAGTGGACATCGACGCCGCAAACGAAAGTCTCACTTTCAGCCGGAGTTGAATCCACACCCACTTTGAGTTGCCGAAAAAACCCTGAATGCATCAAGCCAGGGAAAGATGTTGATAGAGAGCGCCGTCGCTAAAGCCCAAACGGCGGTACCAGATACGAGTGCCCACCGCTGAGATTACGGACAGGCTGCCATAGCCGGCTTCAAGAGCGCGCTGGGCCGCCGCATCGACCAACTTTTGGCCCAGGCCGCGATGCTGCGCGCGCTCGGACGACCGGACTCCCAACTCGGTTGCCGCCCCATAGACGTGCACTTCGCGGAGGAGCGCGCTGCCCTGGAGTTCCGCGAAATCGGCCGGCCCTCGAGGCAGGGAGAGGCGGGAAAATCCTGCTATGCGGTCTTCGGGGTTCACGAATTCAAAAAACCATTCGTGACCGATGCTCGTCTCGTAACCGGTCGCTCGCAGTTCGAACGATTCGGGGTCGAGGCGCTCGGAGCGTATCTCGCGGGCTCGAATATCCTGACAGCGCTCGCCCCTCCGGGCTAGTTCCTGCTCCGCGATCTGACGGAAATTGGTCAGCTTGTTCCCCTCGACGATGTCGTCGGAGGAAATATCCCGGATGACCCGCGTCACTCGACAATAGCGGGGGACCCGGGCGAGAGCGGTTGTCACCACTTCGAGGAGTTCGGAGTAGTCGTAGGGCTTCCACTCTCCCCGCCGATGGAATTCCATTAGCTCGGCGGATTCAATCAGACTGCAGGGATAGATTTTCAGTTCGTCCGGGCGGAAATCCGGATCTTCAAATAAGCGCGCAAAGTCTTCGATATCACCCTCGGGCGTCGCACCCAGCAAATTCGGCATCCAATGCGCATGGATCTTAAAACCCGCCGCACGAAGCAATCGCATCGCGACCCGAGTCGCCTCAACGTCATGGCCGCGCTTGTTGGCCGCCAGGATTTCGTCCGAAAGACTCTGAAAACCGATCTGCACCTTGGTGCAACCCAGCCTCCGAATACGCGAAACTTCCTCGACCGAAAGGTGGTCGGGACGCGTTTCCACCACCAACCCTACGCTTCGGCAACGGGCCGTTTCGTTCTCACGCTGAACGCGTTCCAAGGCGGACCACTCGGCTTGCTCGAAGGAATCGAGCAAGCCTCCGCTGAGCTGACCACGCAAGTACCCACCAACGATCTCGTTGTAGTTGCGGCCCGATTCGGGACGAAGCGCATGAAATTCGAGATTTCCTTGATCGGTTTCGCCGCAGTCCTCACGTCCCGCGCCGAAGTCGTTCAACGCATCGAAGCAGCGCTTCACGAACCAGATCTGGTAGGCCTCAGGATGCGAGGACCAAGTGCCTCCCAAAATGATCATTTCAACCTTGCCCACGGGGTGACCAATCGCCCGATAGGTGGCCAGGCGGTTCCAAGTCTGCAGGTAGGGATCAAAGTGATTGATCGCCGCGCGCTGGGCGCCGGGTTCATCGGCCAGATAGCTCTTGGGCATCCGAACATCGTTCGGGCAGAAAACACAACCTCCTGGACAGGGAAACGGTTTAGTGAGCACCGTCAAGGGCGTCACCCCGCTCTGAGTGCGCACCGGCCGCATTCGAATACGGCCGATCAAGCGTTCCTCGTCCAGTTCGATCGCACCCTGGGCTTTTAGATATCGAACACCAGCGATCAGGTCCGCCCGAGAATAAAATCCGCGCCCATCCTTCGGATGCCGCCTCAAGATGGCTTCGATATCTTCGGGAGCGATCACGCCGCCCCCATCGGGCACAGCTTCGATTTCCTGGAGGATGGCCAGCAAATTCGCAGCGTGCTGTTTGGGATCGAATTGCCCGTGCTCGGCAGGGTCACGCCGACCGGGGGCCGAAGCTCGTGAAGTCATCGCGGCTCACGGTACCATCCGAGTGCAGAGCTGGCTTCCGCCAGGCCCCAGAATGCGACATTACCTAGAAAAACAACGCCGATGAACCCCACCACACGCGAACGTCTCGAGGCAATCAATCGAAATTTTTATTCGGTTCGCGCTGATGCGTTCGACGCCTCCCGGGATCATCCCTGGCCCGGTTGGCAACGATCCGTGGGGGGAATTGCCTCGGGGGAGAGCAAAGCGGCGGTCAAAGTGCTCGACGCGGGCTGCGGGAACGGGCGCTTCGCACATTTTTTGCTTCGGCAATTCGCCCAGGGACCGGAGCGGCTCGAGTACACCGGCATCGACCAGAGCGCGCCCCTGCTCGCTGCGGCTCGCGCTCGCATCCCCCAGGACCACGGCACTCGACTGCGATGGGTCGAAGCCGACATTCTCAAGGAGAGAATCGACTCGGCCTTACCCTCGGGACCCTTCGACCTTGTGGTGGCTTTCGGACTCCTCCATCACGTTCCGGGGCTTGAGCGAAGGAAGGCCCTTCTCGCCGCACTCGCCCAGCGGACCCAGATTCGCGGATGCCTGATCTTTACGGCTTGGCGCTTCGCCAATGCAGAGCGTTTCGAGAGCCGCATCACGCCTTGGGAACTGCACAATGCTGACAACCCCGAGCCCATCGATCCTCAGCATCTCGAGCCTGGAGATTTCCTGCTCTCATTCGGGGCCGGACCCGGGCCGCCGCGCTATTGCCATCACTGCGACGATTCCGAGTTCGATGAACTGGTCTCGACCAGCGGTCTCGAACTCGTCGACGACTTCGAGGCTGACGGTCGCAGCGGCGACCTGAATCGGTACGCAGTCCTTCGGCGCAATCGTTGAGATCCCCTCGAGCATTGAGCCCCGGGCGCAAGGCACGTTCAATTTCGATCGCGTTCCCGGGGTACTGACCCTCTAGCCGTCGAAACCGCCAGCGCTGACCCTTCTCGTCCGACCCGGATCCCCTGGCCCGAGCAAGAGCGCCGACGAGCCGAAACGCCCGCCGCTACGAAATCGACTCGACTCGCTTAGACGCTTTGTCGCTTCGATTTTAGGGAGACTTGCGCGCGCTATTGCACAACGGCCAAAGGCGACTTTATGTTTTTTTTCGGGAATCACGAAACTTTTTGCACCCCTTCTGGTTGAGGGAAATGAACAAAGCTTTCGACGTCGCGCGAAGAAGTGCGAACGCTCAAAACCTCACCGCTGGAAGGAATTCATCATGCTCCCGAGACAAGTCGTTGCCCTCCTGCTCGTCAATTGCATCCTAGGGCACCCTGCCCTCTCTCAAATGGCAACCGCCCGGCCGACTGTACCCGGGCCGATCTGCGTGCAACCGGTACCCGACATCGACCCGCGGCGGTCGCTGTTCGTCACCGAGCTCGACGTCGTCCAGAACGCTTTTTCTCTCGAAGACGTACTTGGCCAACTGGCCCGCGAAAGTCGAATACCCGGGCTCCAGGCCATCGATCTCTGGGATCAGTGGTGGGACACCCAGAACACTTCGCCAGGACTTGGGCTCGGACCCAACTGCGACGATTGGGTCAACGGCCAGGGGAGCCCGGCGATCAACGGATTCCCCATTGAATGTCCGCGGAACGAGGGCATCGAAATCAACGCAAACCCCTTCGACCCGAATTCCTCGAGCTTCTACGAGCCGATTGCCCTGGTGAACCGAATGGACTTAATGCCGGTGGACGGTTCCAACTGCGGGGAATACCGCGTGATCTTTGCGCGGCGCTCGGGCGAGACGAATTCCCTGCAACGAAATCTCCTGATCTTCGAAGCCACGCTGCCCAACCCCCAACCCGGGTGCGAGGCCGAAGGCTGCCGTGCTGTCGCGGAGTTCTGGGCCAGACTGTCCAGAGTGAGTGATCCCCTCCAACGAGCCAGTCTTCTGCGTGAATTCTATCTCGACGGGCTTCCCAGCCAGGGCGTAGAACCCGTCATCCGCATCCGGAATTTTTCGCCCGGGGCGGGCCAGATTCGCACGAATCAATTTCTCAACACACCTTCTTCGCCAGTGGTATGGCAGCTTCGCGAGTTCAAGCTCGCCCGGTTCTGCACGTCGTCGGGCGCCCGATGCGGCCTGCAATTCGTGCCGGTCACGGTGAAGACCAATCCGTGGGGCGATCTGTTTGATGAATCTTCGACGGAGAGCCGAACTCGCCCCTTCATGCGGCATTTCATCGGCCAGGTCGAGAATCTTTCGGCCCCAGATCTGAACGGGTTCTTCGCTGGGATGCCCGACGAATTCAACGCGGGCCAAAGCAACTCACAGGGTCAGGAAAACAACTACGTTTCGCACTTTGACCCCAACGGGCGCTTTGCGCGGATGATTGACCGCCGCCTGTTTGGGTTGGGGAGCAATCTTACGCCGACCGAAATCGTCCGTCGCAGCCAGACCCAATCGTGTGCGGGCTGCCATCAACTGAGCAACCAGAGCCCAGCAAACCTTCTGGGCGATGGCCTGGTTTGGCCTGGATCCCTTGGCTTCGTGCACGTGAGCGAGCGCGATACGGACATCATCAACGCGGGACTGCATTTCAAGATTTCACCCGCCTTGGAAAATGTCTTCATCCCGCATCGCGAAGATGTGTTCGAGGACTACCTGGCCGGACTCCCGTGCCGGAGATGCATGAGCCTGCCCCTCACGGATTCGGATTCGAACGCCTTCATCCCCGCACGCACCACCGAAGCCGCACCTCAGCCACCGAGCCCAGACGAAATCATCGCCCTGGATCAGGACCGAAAGAGGCATCTGCCCAGCGAAACCCTTGGCGGACCGCGACCCGTCCACTAGGCGCTTTCACTAAGCGCCTTCACTAAGCGCTTTCACTCGGCGCTCTCACTCGGCCATTTCACCTGGCCATTGAGGGCATTGCCGAACAGCTAGGAGCCCAGGCCCGCGGCCAGCCGGCAGCCATCCAATACGGGTGCCGCCATGGCCCGGGCTTTCTCCGCTCCCTGGCAAAGAATCGCCTCCACTTCCTCCGGACGCGATTCGAAGTGCTCCCGCCGTTGACGCATTTCTGAGAAAAAATCGAGAACCCGCTCGAGAAGATCCTTTTTGACTTCTCCATACCCAAGGCCACCGGCCCGGGCACGCTCGGCCATCGCCCTTCGCTCTTCGGGCTCGGCGAAGAGATTCCAAAGTTGGAAGACGGTTGCATCGGGGTCCTTGGGCTCTTCCACCGGGTTGGAATCTGTCACGATTCCCATCACCGCTTTCTTGATCTGATTTTTCCCGGCGAACATGGGAATCGTGTTGCCATAGGATTTACTCATCTTCTGACCATCGGTTCCCAATACGGTTGCAGAATCCTTCATGATATAGGGCTCAGGAATCACCAAGGCTTCGCAGTCGTAGGCGTGATTGAAGCGTTGGGCCATGTCGCGTGTCATCTCGATGTGTTGTTTCTGGTCCTGGCCCACGGGCACGAGATCCGCGTGGTAGAGCAGAATATCCGCCGCCATCAGGACCGGGTAGGTAAAGAGTCCATGATCGACGTTCTCTCCCCGATCTGTAGCGGCCTTGTAGGCATGAGCGCGCTCCAACATGCCCATGGGCGTCACGCTGGTCAGCAACCAAGTCAGCTCGCAGACCTCGGGGATATCGCTTTGCCGAAAGAGAATCGCTTTCTCGGGATCCAAGCCCGCAGCCAGATAATCCAGCGCGACATTCAGGGTATAGCGGCGGCGCAGTTTCGGATCGCGCACCGTAGTCATGGAATGATAGTCGGCGATGAAATACAGAGCCTCTTCGTGCTCAGCCTGAAGCGCGACGAATTGACGCAAGGCACCAAAGTAGTTGCCCAAATGAAGCGAATCGCCCGTCGGTTTCGTACCGGAAAGAACACGCATCTTCAGCCTTCCGTCGCCACATAGGTGAGCCAGTGATCAAAGGCGGGATCCTTCCCCGACTCAGCCCGGGACAGACGCTCGCCGAGTTCGACCGAGATCGGACCCGGGCAAAGATCGCCGATAATCGTGCCATCCACCGACTCCACCGCCAGCACCCCGGCGGTCGTGCCCGTCAGAAAAATCTCGCGCGCCGCCATCAGCACATGCGGTTCGATTTGTTTTTCCTGCACTTCGATTCCCGAGCTTGCGGCCAGCTCGATGACGCTTTCGCGGGTCACTCCCCGGAGCACTCGCTTCTCGGGTGGAGTGAGGAGGAGCCCGTTGGGGTCCACCACGAAAACATTGGTCGTCGGCCCTTCGGCGAGGTGGTCGTCTTCGTCAACAAGCAAGATCTCATCGAACCCGAGCCGCTGGGCCCTGGCTTTGGCCGTCATGCTGGACGCGTAATTCGCGGAAACCTTGGCGTGGGGCGACACGATATCGTCGCGCCTCTGGTGAGCCTGTTTTTCGAGCCAGACCCGAAGCGCACGCCGAGGGGGCCGAGCCGGGGCATTGGGCAGCCGACCGATCAGATCTGTCGTCGGATCGTAAACCGCAATGGCCACCGAGACCCGAGAGTCGACAGGCACCACATCCACCTCGAGGGAGGCGAAGTAGGCGCTCGCCTTAATGGCGGTTCCTCCTGGATTCGCCTCGACGGCCGCAATGATGGCGGCGCAAAGAGCCTCCGCGTCGAGCCCTATGGGCAAACCCATCAACTCGCACGAGCGGAGCATGCGTTGAACATGGCGATCCAGTCGAAAAATAGCCGGACCCCGCGGGGTGTCATGAACCGCCATGTAGTCGAAGACCAGCGAACCCCGCTGAAGGCTGTGCGAGAGCACATGCACCGTGGCATCCCGCCACGGCACCATCTCGCCGTTGAGCCAGATCACACGATTGACAGGGGCGCTCTCCTCCACGGGCGGGACTGTATCACGAGTGCGACCGGGGAAAAGTGATGCGGCCGAGCAAAAAACCCTGCCACCTCAGAGCGAGCCGGGGGTACTTCAGAGTATCCGACCCTTTGTCCCGATTTTGCCTTGGAGCCCCAGCATGTCAAAGAACCTGAAGCACGTCTTTTTCGCACTCAACCTCAGTGCTCAGCTCTACCGAGACCTGGCCCTCTCCGCCCTCCGCCTGATCTCACACCGACCCGCGTAACCGAGATACCTCGACGCGAACCGGCCGAACCCGGCGATTCCCCCAGGCTAGTAGCGCGGGGAGGCGTCGGTTCCCACGCCCGGAGCGGCTTCGTGGCTCCACCGCCTCGACTCGGCGGGTGGCCGAACAGAGGAGTCCGAGGGGTCCATTCGGACATCGTCGGATTGGGCGCGAGCCGCCGACTGAACGGCCGAATAGGCTTGCAGGGTTCCGGCCGCACGATCCTTGGCCGTGGTGCCGGCGTATTCCTTGCCCTTGAGCCACGTTCTTGCCGTGAGCGTCAAGGCGAACAGAAGCAAGACCGCGCCGACAAGGGTCAGTTCGAGGGGTCCCATCCCGAAAAGGTCGGGGGTGTAGGTGGTGGTGACCCGTATGGCCTTGAGGACACATGCGCCAAGCAGAGAAGTCCACGCGGTCAAGATCATCAGGTCGACGATGGGAAGAATCGGCATCACTACCCCCACTCAAAATGGAACGGCACGCATCCAAGCTCGGCTCGAAGCCTAGAACGGGCCGCCCCTGCGGGTCAAGCGCCGAGTTCGGCGGTTCGGAAGGACCCAATCGGTGCACAGGCCCAACCCAGGGAAGCCCCATCTTGCCAGCCCGGGGAGGCGAGGGCTAAGCTGGCGCCGCCCAAAGGACTCATGGGGCCACCCATGGAACCCACCAGGCCGACGTAGCTCAGCTGGTAGAGCAGCTCACTCGTAATGAGCAGGTCAGCGGTTCGAGTCCGCTCGTCGGCTCCATTTTCCCTCTTGGAT
>LWDU01000199.1_pt1 | contig 21995 bp, 21 predicted proteins | sample 727161 | NCBI WGS metagenome assembly LWDU01 (sample SAMN04566230, study PRJNA314399) | hydrothermal vent metagenome | isolation source: deep sea hydrothermal plume seawater | place: Mexico: Gulf of California, Guaymas Basin | collected 2004-07-11
GGCCGAGTGGCCGAAGGCGCACGCCTGGAAAGTGTGTATACGGCAACGTATCGAGGGTTCGAATCCCTCTCTCTCCGCCACCACCCCCTTCCCATCCCGTCCTATAAAGTCCTACAGTCCTACTGTCCTAGTAAACACAGCTTTTACAGGCAAAAACTCATCCATAGCAATCTCTAATAATTCTTTGACATACCCCCACTAATAGGGGTACATGGACTGCATAAACTGGAGGTACCCCCACAATGCCGTTAACGGATGTAAAAGCAAGAAACCTGAAACCTAAAGACAAGGACTACAAAATCGCCGATGAAAAAGGCTTGTTCTTGTTGGTAAAAAAGAATGGAAGCAAATATTGGCGGCTTAAATACCGTATAAATGGTTCCGAGAAATTGCTGAAACAAGCCCCCCACAAATTTCCATCAAATCCACAACAAAAAGACCCGACAAATACACAGTAAAAAAACTCAACAATTATTATTGTCGACGGCTATTAACAATTTTCAAAAACACAAATCAACTAAAGACCAAACTAAACACCCAACCCCTAATCCTTATCAAAATCCCTAACAACCCTCAACAGCTGCCTACAAGTAATCTGCCCCACCAACTTCCCATTATCAACAACCGGCCTACGCCTATGCCCCTTCTTCAACATATCATCCGCCACATCCACCACATCCGCATGCAACTCACAGCAATCGACATTAGCCGTCATATAATCTTCAATGAAACCAATAGCCCCCTCATTATAAGTCGCATTCAAAATTGCCCTCAGACAATCCATCTCCGACAGAACACCAACCAAAGAACCCTCATCATTAACAACACAAATACCCGAAACTTTATTCTCAATAATAATATCGATAGCAACAAAAATATTATCGCTAATCGCAACCTTAAAAGGCTTATGCAGCATATAATCGCTTAAATCAACAGAACGTAACATACGTAGCTCCTTTACCAACCCCATACACTAAATCAAAAAACATCATTATTATCCAATTTTTCAAAACCCTCCTCAAGCCTAAACCACAGCCCCACCATAACGCATCTACAACCCCGCAATAAACGCCATAACCGGTTGCGGCCAACTACCAATATACAACACTAACGCCAACATAACCGCAGCGAGAAAATCATAGCTAAGATTTCTAGGTTTAGATGCAAGCTCATGCTTATCTTCCGGAATTTTACTCATCGCAAAAATAACTTTTAAATAGTAATAAATAGCAATCGCACTACCCACCACAAGCGCAGTCAATAATGCCCACTGTGCACCCTCGATACTCGCATTGATAATATAAAACTTACCAATAAACCCTGCCGTTAGAGGGATACCCGCAAGCGACAACATAGCAACAGTCAACGCAGCAGCCTGCACCGGACTACGCCAAAACAAACCCTCAAACGCCGAAATATGATTCGCAGTCTCATCCTCCCCCGCAATAGCCGTAAGCACCGTAAAAGCCGCTAAACTCGTCACAATATACGCAATGAGATAAAAACTTATCGCCTGATAAGCCATAATACCCAAAGCAGGCGCAGCGATTAAAACGATAAGTAAATAGCCAAAATGCGCAATAGAAGAATAAGACAACATACGCTTAACATCGTCCTGCCGCAAAGCCAATAAGTTACCGACTAACATCGACGCAATAGCAACCACAGTTAACGCCACCACCAAATTATCGTACTGGGCCAAATTACCACCGACAAATATTCGCGTAAAAGCGACAAACACCGCACCCTTAGACACCGTTGCCAAAAAACCAGTAACCGGAGTAGGAGCGCCCTGATAAACATCAGGCGTCCACATATGGAAGGGAACAACCGACAATTTAAAACAAACCCCAGAAATAACCAAAGCCGTGCCCGCCATAATCAAAGCTGGATTATCAGCGTAGGCAATTGCAGCCTTGCTAGCCATACCAACATAACTAAGATCTCCCGTTGCCGCGTAAAGCAAAGCAAACCCAAACAACAACATAGCTGAGGCGCAAGCGGACAAAACCAAATACTTAATAGCCGCCTCTAACGATAAATTGCCTTTTTCGGGAAAAGCGATCATCGCATAAAGGGCAATACCCATTAACTCCATTCCCAATAACAGCGTAGCCACATGAGACGAATGAATAAGCACCACCGCACCAAGTACCGCCAAAATAAGCAGTAAATAATACTCCTCTTTACTTTTTTGTTGCTTCGAAAAACCCTCTCTCGAAAGCAGCAGAGTCACCATACTAGCGATCAAAATAAGCGTAGTGAACATTAGCCCCCAGCGATCAATAATAATGAGAGGCGTAACTTGAGAAGTCAGGTCTAGCGAATAACCCGCCCCCCATATCGCAGCAATTAATCCGATAGCACTGATATTCCACGCCACTTTTGCATTGCGCCGCACCGATGCCTGTAACATCAATACCACCGCGCAAAGTGACAATACTATTATTGGCATCAACGCTAAAATTTGATCGCTATTCATTATTGTATCTCCAACTGAGAAATACCTTCCACCGACGCAGAATCCACCGCCGAAATAACAGCAATGCCTCCCGGAGAGTTACCGGTTAGATCAAGCAAACTTTGCAACACCGGCTGCGCGATATCCAATACTGGCTGAGGAAAAACACCCAAAACAATAAGAGCAACAATCATAACCGTCATCGTCGACATTTCTCGAAAACCATAGTCGCTAACAGTTCTACTAGGATCGGGTGTCCCCTGAAAGGACTTCTGCATTAATATCAGCGAATAAGCCGCACCGGTGATAAGACCGAGAGCCGCAATAACGGTTATCCACGGGTCAACTTGAAACAGGCCTAACAACACGAGAAATTCAGCAACAAAATTGCCTAGCCCTGGCAAACCGAGAGACGCGATAACAAAAAACATAGCCACCGCTCCCATGCGCGGCATGTTTTGCCACAAGCCGCCCATCTTACGCATATCGCGGGTATGAAGACGCTCTTGCAACGAACCTGCAATCATAAACAACGCCGCTGTGCTGAATCCGTGGGCCACCATTTGCATTACCGCACCTTGCAAGGCTAATTCATTCCACGCGTATACACCCAGCAATACAAAGCCCATATGACTGACACTGCTATAGGCAACTAAGCGTTTAAAATCTGTTTGTCCAAAGGCTAACACCGCGCCATAGACGACTCCTGATGCCCCTAACACAATTGCAATACCGGAAAAATCTGCGGAAGCCTCGGGAAACAGCGGAACAGCAAATCGTATCAAACCGTAGGCCCCGGTTTTTAAAAGTATTCCCGCTAGAATCACGCTGCCCGCAGTGGGGGCCTGAGTATGCGCATCGGGCAACCATGTATGAAAGGGAAAGGCAGGGAGCTTTACTACAAAGGCGATAAAAAATCCCAGCATCAACCACTTCGCAGTCTGTGCAGACATCTCTGTGTCCAACAGCTCAAAGTAGCTGAAACTCCACTGGCCACTATTGCTATGGTGCACAGCGGCGAGAGCAAGAATGGAGACCAGCATGAGCAAGCCGCTAGCTTGGGTAAATATAAAAAATTTCATCGAAGCGTAAGCGCGCTTCTCATGCCCCCAAATTGCAATCATAAAATACATGGGTATTAACATGACTTCCCAAAAAAGGAAGAACAAAAATAGATCCAGAGATAGGAAAACACCTAACACACCAGCCAACGTCCAAAGAATATTGGCTTCAAAAAATCCCGTTTTTGTTTTTACATCGGTCCAAGAAGCGCTTATCGCGACTGCACCCAATACGAGCGTGAGTAAGACCATTAACAGGCTAAGGCCATCCATCGCCAATTCTATGGCGATACCAAAAGCGGGAATCCAAGCAATGGAGATATGCATTAACCATCGTTCGGGGTCAGCAGGATCGGGTATTTGATAAAGTTGTGGCTTATCTAAGCCCAATATAAAATTAAGCATTAACAGAAGGGCAAAAAAGACAACCCCAAGTGCCACCCAGCGAGGCGCTTTATCACTGATTTTTTCCGATAGCACCGCCAGCACGCCACCGACGAGTAGAATTAATATCAGATTAATCATTAGCATTACAGCACCCCCAAAGACAGCGCCAGAACAAAAATTAACCCAAAGATCATACTGCCAACATAAGATCGCATGCGGCCTGTTTGTGTATCGCTCAAGTACTGATTGAGTTTTTGGCTAGCACTAACCACCAGCTCGTATAGGCGATCAAGAGGTTCGGAACTTAGTAAATTAGCAAGTCCGTAATAGGGCCTAACGAATACTCTATCGTAGAGCCAATCCATGCCCCAATGGCTAAACCAAAATTGCCTTAGCCCCGACGTTGCATTTTTTAAACCGTCTACTTTAAGTTGCCCACCTAAAAACACGGCATAGGCAATCGCAACACCCACTATCGGTACGGCTATTGAAACTGCCTCTACCCAAAATGCGGGATGATGATCGCCTAGCGGCGGAAAAACCTCTGCAACCGGAATAGTAAAATAGCCACCTACAACCGCCAATGCACACAATACCGTTAGTGGTATTGCCATACGCAGCCCCGGCGAATTATCTGGCTCAGTTTTTACCGACCCAAAAAACACCACGAAAACCAGCCTGAAACTATATATCGCCGTCAATAACGCCCCGACTAAGCCGCCGAACCAAAGCCATGGTCCCACTCCCGGCATTAAATAGGCACTCAGTAATATTTGATCCTTGCTGAAAAATCCAGAGCTTAGTGGCAAGGCTGCCAACGCAGCTGAACCAATGATAAAGCTCCAAAAAACCACCGGTAGTTTGGTACGCAAACCACCCATTTTAAAGATGTCGTGCTCATGGTGCAGGCAGTGAATAATTGCACCGGAGCCGAGAAACAGCAGTGCTTTAAAAAACGCGTGTGTCATAAGATGAAAAATTCCCGCGCCCCAAGCCCCAACACCCAACGCCAAAAACATATAGCCGATTTGGCTAATTGTTGAGTAGGCCAAAATGCGTTTGATGTCGAATTGCGTCAATGCCGTAAAGGCGGCCATTAGGGAAGTGGCTAGGCCCAATATTGCTACGGTCATCATCGCCGTGGGGGCGAGAAGAAAAAGATCGTGGGTGCGGGCGATGAGATACACACCGGCTGTCACCATCGTCGCTGCGTGAATAAGAGCACTAACGGGGGTCGGTCCTGCCATGGCATCTGGCAGCCACGTTTGTAGCGGTAATTGCGCCGATTTCCCCGCTGCGCCAGCTAACAATAGTAAGCAGGCGATAAGAGGCATTGTGTCTCCAACCTGCCATGTCGTGCTGGCCACCTCACCCATTGCTTGTATATTTAAAGTGCCCAGCTCACTGAACAGTAAAAATAATCCCAAGGCCATTGCCGTATCGCCAATTCTGGTGACGATAAATGCTTTGCGTGCGGCTTTGCCGTTGTCTGAGCTTTGGTACCAAAAACCCACGAGTAAATAACTACATACGCCAACGCCCTCCCAACCGAGATACAGCAATAGCAGATTATCGGCCATTACAAGTATCAACATCGCGGCTACAAACATATTTAAATAGGCGAAGTAACGTGCGTAGCTGTCGTCATCTTGCATGAATTCTGTGGAAAACAAATGAATCAAAAACCCTACGCCGGTAATGATGGACATCATCACCAAGGTAAGACCATCGAGATAAAAAGCCACACCCGGATTAAACGAACCCACTTCAATCCATGTCCAAAGCGTTAGCTGTACTGGCTCTGGATTATTGAGAAAATTAACGGCGAAAAGTAAGGTTAGCAAAGCCGACAGCGCTACCGAACCAGCGCCCATAAAAGCAACCAGGGTTTTGGGTAAGCGGCCAGAAAAAATCATTAGGCTGATAGAGCTCAGCATTGGCAACAATGGTATTAACCAAATCATATCGCGCATTGTCACCCCTTCATCCTATTGGCATTATCCATATCTAGCGACTTAAACCGCCGCTGCACTTGCAGCACTAATCCCAGACCAACGGCAACCTCTGCTGCTGCCACGCTAAGTATTAACATAAACATAATTTGCCCATCGGCCTGCCCCCAGTGCGCACCTGCGGCCACAAAAGCAAGAGCAGCGGCATTAAGCATGACCTCTAAAGACATAAGAATAAAAATGATATTGCGCCGAATCATCAAGCCCAGCATGCCGATTGCAAACAGCATACTCGCTACTAGTAAAATATGATTTAGAGGTACGTTTAATCCTTCCATGCTACCTCCGGTGCTGTTTTCTGATTCGACAAATTTTGCTCGTTAGTTTTGGCGGCTTCGTTACTATCATTACTTTCGTTAGTTTCTTTAATAACGGCGTTAGGCTGGTTAAAAAATTCATCCGAGCGCTCTAAGTAGCGCCGCCCTAAATGAAAAGAACCTACCAAGCCAGCTAACAACAGCATCGATGCTATTTCGACTGCTAGCACATAGGGGCCAAATAAGGTGAGGCCAACTTCTTTCACCGGTATTGCACCAACCGAAGCTGTGCCTTCTACAGCCGATAGCACGTATAATAATTCAACGAATAGAATCGACGCTAAAATTGCTGGCCCCAACCATATGGAGGGTTTCAACCACTGCTGTTCGCGCTGGCTCCCCGCTTCACCAAGGTTTAACATCATAATAACGAATACAAATAAAACCATTATGGCCCCAGCGTAAATAACTATTTCTAAGGCCGCCGCAAAAGCTGCGCCTATTAAATAGAATATAACGGCGACACCTAAAAGTGAGACAATCAAATAGATCAGTGCATGTATTGCATTGGTTCTGGTCATCGCCATAATTGTTGCGGCTAAGGCAACGGCGGATGCAATATAAAAAAGCACTATTTCCAACATAGAAAAACCTCTCGACATTTAGCTTTTAATTTTCAACTAAATAATTTTTGTTATATTTTATTTACTGTCAAATAATTATTTTACGGCAGTAAACTTTTTACATTTATAGGCTCGGCCTCCATATCACCTTCGCCCTTATCTTTAGTGGCGGTTTGCAAGCCCGAAACACGGTAAAAATTATAATCGGGATATTTACCCACGCCGTTAATCAATAAATGTTCTTTTTCATATACCATGCTCTGTCTGTCGTACTCACACATTTCGAAATCGGGTGTTAGTTGAATTGCATAGGTGGGGCAGGCTTCTTCGCACATGCCACACATTATGCAGCGAGAAAAATTGATACGGAAAAACTCTGGATACCATGTACCGTCTTCTCTGGTGTCTTTTTGCAAGGCGATACAATCTACAGGACAGGCCGCGGCACATAAATTACACGCTACGCAGCGTTCTTCGCCATCTGGGTCGCGGGTCAATACTATACGGCCTCGATAGCGAGGAGCTAAATAAGGCTTCTCTTCGGGGTACTGAACAGTTTCCGCCTTGGTGAAACTGTGTAGGAGAACTCTCCAAATTGTGCGCAGCTGGCTGATCATTGACTCAAGTTCTCCACAACAACACCGCTCCGGTGACAACGAGATTCACAAGGGTGATGGGCAACATAACTTTCCATCCAAGTGACATTAGTTGATCGTAGCGCGGCCGCGGTATCGCCGCGCGTAGCAAAATAAAAAAGTTAATCACCATGAAAACTTTAAGCCCAAACCAAACTATTGGCGGCAACCATTCGCCAATTAACACGGGGCCGTGCCAACCGCCAAAAAACAATGTCGTTATCATGCAAGAAATTAGCATTAAACCTAGGTATTCCCCCAGCATGAACATTGCAAATTTCATGCCTCCATACTCGGTATGAAATCCTGCGGTTAGCTCGTGCTCGGCTTCTGGCAAATCGAAAGGCAATCGGTGGCTCTCGGCAATTCCGGCTATTACAAATACCAGCAAACCTAAAAATTGTGAAAAGCAAAACCACACTTCGCTCTGCGCTTCGACAATGTCTACCAAACTGAAGCTTCCGGTCATCATAATAATGCCCATTAGCGACAAGCCCATAAACACTTCGTAGCTAACCATTTGCGCGGCAGAGCGCAAACCTCCCAGCAAAGCATATTTGTTATTGGATGCCAGACCGCCAAGCAACACGCTATAAACCGCCAAAGAAGTCATGCCAAGGAAAAACAATAAGCCTATGTTGACATCGATAATGACTACACCGGGAGCAAAGGGTACTACCGCAAAGCCGATCATCATTGCCATAACAATGGCGGTGGGTGCAAAAATAAATACTAGCTTGTCTGAAAATGGCGGCACCCAGTCATCTTTGAATAACAATTTAAGCATGTCGGCTAACACTTGTCCGATACCGAAAGGACCTAGACGATTTGGTCCATACCGATCTTGCCATATACCGAGTAGTCGGCGTTCCCACCAAGTAAGAATAGCGGCACCGGCGACACCGCCTAATAAAACTGTGAGAGCGAGAAACACTGGAAATAGCTCAGACATTTTGAGCGCTCCTGTCACTGGCGATAATTTGTACTGCTCGCAGCCAACTGTGGTCTTTTTTTAGCGTTACATGATCGCCTTGGCGCAAAGATAGTGCTTGCTTAAATCCGGCGCTAAAGCCAACACAATTGGCTGCCATTCTTGCGGCTATTTTTACCTCTAGCGATAGCTCACCTGCCGAATTCGCGATGATTAATCCATCGCCCGCTAGGACTTCTAACTGATCAGCTGTGGCTTTATCCAAGGCAATAAATGCATCACCGGACAGCTCTGCAACTTCTTCACTGAGGACCGACAGCTCTTCGCTTCCGTGGAGGCAATGTACTGCCACCAACTGCCAATTATTCGGCTCCAAAGTTTGTTCAGATTTTTGAGTTTCGGTTAGGGGAGCATCGCCGCCGGTATTATTTGCGGCGCGATCAAATAGCCTTACCCCTGAAGGCTCTCCGCGCAGTGGTCCATCTACTTCATGTTGAAATTTTTGCACGGACTGGTTGGAATTCCATCCGGGAGACCAAAAAAATGGTTTTAAGGAAGCGTCCTGATTAAAACTTGCTCCCTCCATGGTATAGCTTAGAGGCGATTGGGTATCGATAGGCTGTTGTGGCTCATGCACGGAAACATTTGCACGCATCGCGGTTCTACCACTATAGCGATGTGTTTGCCTTGGTATTTTTAATCCAGAAGCGCGATTACTCTCGGCAACATCGACAAGCCCTGCAAACAACTCAGAGCTATTTGCACATAACGCTACAACTTGGTCAAAATATTTGATCTCTTTTAAACCCGTTATTTCTAGAATTTGCGAAAGTGTTAACAACCACTGCCAACTGGGCAACCTCTCTCGTACCGGTTCAAACACGGGATAATAACGCTGCGCTCGGCCCTCACTACTAATCACTGTTCCCTGCGCTTCGGCATAGGAAACCGTCGGCAAGACTAGCTGAGCGTTATTAAGGGTTTCATTTTCGAGAAAATCCATTCCGATAACGTTAGAGGCTCCCTGCATTAACGCTTTAAAGTCTGCGGCGGGCATTCTACGACTAAGGTCGTTTTCCAAAATAATTAGGGTATCGATACTAGTCGCTGATTTTGCCAAACTATCTAGATCACCGACAGATTCTTGCGCCAATAAACTCGCCCCTAAACTATTCACTTCTGGCAGGCAGTAACTCAGCATGGTTTGGCTGTTATCAAGCGCATTTGCAACAGCGCTCGCGGCGCTGACAATGCCCGTATGTAACATACTACTACCGCTGATTATCAACGGGTTTTTTGCCGCCTTTAGCACCTCTGCGATAGTGTTAACACGATCATCGGCAACAGTCTGACCGCCTAATTCCAATGCTATGTCTTCAGAAAAACTTGCGATGTCATCGGGACCCAAAGTTAAAATATTACTAGCAACATCATCTAGACGACTCTCGCTAGCGGAGATTATCACCATCGACGAACGTTGATCTTGAGCGAGGTTTCTAACCGCCGCATCTTGCCAATGGAACAACCTCGCCTCATCGGCTAACTGTAAAGCTTTGTTGCGTACAGCTTGACGTAGACCTAGTGCTATTCGGGGGGCAGTTTGGGTAATATCTTCACCGAGAATTAATATTGCATCGGCGGCTTCCATTTGCTTGATCGAAGGATTGATACAAGAAGAGGTTTGCAAAATTTTACTTATCGCAGCTACAACGGGACGTTCTGCATCGGATAATCCGCTGTGAAAATTGTCTGCACCAACCATTTCGCGCAAGAGAAAGTTTGCTTCTAATGAAGCTCTCGGCGATCCTATTGCTACGACTTTTTTAGCTTCGCTAATCCACTGACTCGCTTTGTCGATGGCCTGAGTTTGGTGAATGGCGGTAAAGCTTGTTTCGCTAGCTTCATATCCTTCATTGCTTTCCATTTTTTTCGTGGCATCGTTTATACCCGCATCGCTCATACCCGCATAGTCTAATCGTTTTTCACTATTGACATAGCCACTGCCAAAGCGTCCTCTATCGCATAAAAAGTAAGAATTTACTTCGTTGTTATAGCGGTTATGGACTCTCTTAAGTGTGCCGTAGCGTTCTCCGGGTGAAATATTACAACCCACCGCACAGCCATTGCAGATAGAAGGTGCTGATTGTAAATCCCATTTTCGGCTGTAATGCTTTAATAAGGTTTTGTCGGTAAAAACACCTGTAGGGCAAACTTCGACTAAATTACCAGAGAATTCGCTCTCTAACACACCTTCGACATGGCGACCAAAATAAGTGTGATCGTGTGAGGCTTGGGCAGATAAATCGGTACCTCCGGCGTAATCGCGGTAGTAACGTACACAGCGGTAACAGGTAATACAGCGGTTCATTTCGTGGTGAATTAGCGGCCCCAAATATTGGTTACGATGGGTATTTTTGCGGCCTTTATAACGGCGGTCTCGATGCCCTACCATTACCGTCATATCTTGCAAATGACACTCGCCGCCCTCGGCGCACACGGGGCAATCATGGGGATGGTTGAGCATTAAGGATTCGACTATGGCACCGCGAAACTCACTAGCCTTGTCCGCAGAGAGAGAAAAGCGCGCACCGTCGGCAACGGGTGTCATACAACCCATAACGATTTTGCCGCGTTCGTCCTCTTCATTTTGATATTGAAGTACAGCGCACTGACGACATGAGCCGATAGAACCCATCGCTGGATGCCAACAAAAATAGGGTAAATCCAATCCTGCGCTGAGAAAAGCGGCGAGAACATTGTCGCCCTCTTTCACTTCTATGGGCTGATCATCGACGAATATTGTCGGCATATTTAAGCGCTCCCACTTTGGTGGTAAGGACAACAGCCGCCACTAATATGACGATCAAAGTCGTCGCGAAAATATTTTAATGCGCTCTGCAAAGGCTCCATAGCACCCGGTGCCAATGCGCAGTGGGTATTTCCCATCGCACCGATATAGCCAATTTGGTAGGCCAAGGTTTCTAGATCTTCTTTGACACCCTTACCCGATTCGATGTCTTCTAGCACTTGTCTAGTCCAAGGCAAGCCCTCGCGGCAAGGTGTGCAAAATCCGCATGATTCATGGGCAAAAAATTTGATGAGATTTAGTGTCATACCAACGGGGCAGGTTTGATCGTCGAGAATAATCATCGTACCGGTACCCATTCGACTGCCCGCTTTACCTATAACGTTATAGTCCATCGCTAAGTCGAGGTGTTCTGGCAATAAAAAATCTGTGGAACCACCACCGGGCAAAAAGCCTTTAAGTTCTAAGCCATCTTGCATTCCACCCGCATAATCTTCAAAAATTTCTCTTATCGGCGTACCCATGGGCAATTCCCAACAACCGGGATTTTTCACTTTACCACTGGCACCAAACATTTTTGTACCGGCGTCCTCACCGCGACCCAACGACATAAACCACTTTGCCCCTTTATCAATAATGTGGGGGATATTGCATAAGGTTTCGACATTGTTAACGATGGTTGGGCGGCCCCATAAGCCACTCACCTGTGGAAATGGCGGTTTAGCTCTAGGGATTGCACGCTTGCCTTCGAGGGCATTAATGAGCGCCGTTTCTTCGCCGCAAATATAACGACCTGCGCTTGGGTGTACATAAAGATCTAACTTATAGCCACTACCGAGAATATTATCTCCGAGATAGCCTTTTTCGTAACACTCTTTAATGGCGCTACGCAGTCGTTCAATTGCAACTATGTATTCACCGCGAATAAATACATAGGCGATATCTGCATCTATGGTAAAGGCCGATAAGATCATCCCATCAATTAATTGATGGGGATCGTATTCCATCAGCAAACGATCTTTAAAAGTACCCGGTTCCATTTCATCGGCATTGCAAATGAGGTATTTATGTCCGGGAGTACATTTCTCTCCCATTGGAACACAACTCCATTTCATGCCCGTGGGAAATCCGGCTCCGCCTCTGCCGCGTAAATTCGAATCGCTAATCACCTGTAGGCAATCGCTGTTAGACATCGAATCCATCGCTTTTTTTAGTCCCTGATAACCACCGTTAGCTTCGTAGGCAGCCATATTGGTAGGTACTGGGTTTTCTCCAATATTACGAGTGAGCACTTTTTCCATTTAGGACTGCCCCTCTTCAGAATTACTATTACTGTTTTTGACACTGCTATTTTTGACACCGCTATTCAGTCGACTTTCATTGCTATCATTATCTTCATTCAAATCACCAAATACACTGTCGATTATTTTGTCGTCAATATTCCTGTGTAAATCATCCCCCACCATCATAACCGGCGCTCGGTCACAAGCGCCTAAGCAGGGTACTGGGATAAGTGTGTAACGATTGTCGTGAGTGGTCTCTCCGTAGTCGATACCCAATTTTGCCAATATTTTTTCTTTGATTGTATCGGCTCCACAAATCCAGCAACTAACACTGTCGCAAAGTAATATCACCTTTTCGCCGACGGGCTGGCGATAGATAAGGTTATAAAAAGTCGCCACCCCTTCAAGATCTTCCGCAGACATCTCTAGATGATGCGCGATTGCTCGCAGGCTTTCGTCGGATATCCAACCGCGCTTAGATTGCACTATTTTTAATGCATCTATCGCCGCTCCCGACTTATAGGGTACATGGCTAAGTTCTGTGTCGATTTCCTGGATTTCTTCGGCGGTTAAATGCGAAGTAATATCCGATTGTATGATGTTTGCTCGAACCACATTTTTCTCTCTAAGCTCTGTCATCGGTCTACGTCCGCCATGACAAAATCGATACTGCCGATAATGGCAATTAAATCTGGAATTAATAAACCTTTGGTGATTAACGGTATTTGCTGTAAATGCGGGAAAGAAGGCGTGCGAATTCGCGTTCTATAGGATGTAGTCCCACCATCGCTAATTAGGTGATAACTATTTTGGCCTTTAGTCGCTTCGATCATCACCGAGGCTTCACCAGCTGGAATGACTGGCCCCCAACTAACATTTAAAAAATGGTGTATTAGCGTTTCTATATCTTGCATGGTCCGCTCTTTGGGCGGCGGCGTGGTCAAGCGATGATCGCTTTTGTACGGTCCTTCGGGCATATTGTCTATGCATTGACGTATGATTTTGAGGCTCTGACGCATTTCCTCAATGCGCACTACTGCGCGATCAAACGTGTCACCGTTGCTGGCTGTTGGCACTTCAAAATCGAATTGATCGTAGCCGCCGTAGGGGCGTTTTTTTCGTATATCCCAATCTAAGCCAGTAGCGCGCAAGCCGGGGCCGGTAACCCCCCAATCTAACGCTTCAGCTGTGGTGTAAACACCGATATCGATACAGCGTTTTTGCAATATTTTATTTTGCATGACCATTTTATCGTAGTGATCTAACCGGGCTGGCATGGAGTCGATAAAAGTACGCATCATCGTATCCCAGCCTATGGGAAGATCTTGTGCGACACCTCCTATCCGAAACCATGCAGGGTGCATGCGCGCGCCAGTAATCGCCTCGACAATGCCAAACAGACGTTCCCTATCTGCAAACATATAAAATACGGGCGACATCTGCCCTACATCTTGTGCAAATGTTCCATAAAAAACCAAATGACTGGAAATTCGAAAAAGCTCAGCCATCATAATGCGAATAACTTTTGCCCGATCTGGCACTTTTATTCCAGCTAGAGTTTCTACCGACTGTACATAGGCGAGGTTATTCATAACTCCACCTAAGTAGTCAATTCGATCTGTATAGGGAATATAAGTGTGCCAAGTCTGGCGCTCTCCCATTTTTTCGGCACCGCGGTGGTGATAGCCGATATCGGGTACGGAATCGACAATGACTTCACCATCTAACTGTAGCGCTATGCGAAACACGCCGTGTACGCTGGGGTGATTAGGCCCTAAATTGAGGAACATATATTCACTATCACCACTGGATTCTTTCATTCCCCATTGCTCCGGGCGAAAGCGCAGCGCTTCTTGTTCTTTCTCTTGTCGCTCTTCAGTCATTTGAAAGGGCGGCATTTCCGTAGCTCTCGCCGGATGGTCTTTACGAAGGGCGTGCCCCTCCCACGTAGGAGGCAGTAAAATGCGATACAAATTTGGGTGGCCAGAAAAGGTTACACCGAACATATCCCATACTTCGCGCTCGTACCAATTGGCGTTTGGCCAAACAGGTATAGCTGTGGGCAAATCCGCATCGGCTTCATTGAGCGCAACTTTCAAACGCAAATCTTCGTTACGGCTAAAGGATAATAGCTGATAGACAACGGTATAATCGGCGGCGGGCTGCCCTTCACGGTGTGTTCTACTGCGCTCATCGATAGCGAATAAATCGTAGAGCATTTGATAATTGGGTTTTAAAAAATGTAAAACTTCGATAAGACGATTGCGGGGTAACCACAGTGTGGTCATGTCATCGGCGGTTTTCTGAACAACAAAAAGCTCGCGACCGAACTGGCGATAGAGTTCGCCTTCGACCTGACTTACGTTAAAATTTTCAACCGCTTCCACAATGAATCCCTTTTTATTATTGCAGTACGACACCTATTTATTTTATCGCGACAACTTTCTTGTTAACTTAAATTTTTACTCAAATGTTTTTTCTACTATTTTCTCAAGATCAATTTCAAGATCAAACTTAACAACAGTCTCACAAACAATTACAAAAAATAATTTTCATGAAATCTTTACTAAACTTTATTCGGTTCTCGCAACGTCGTTGCTTTTATTCGCTCTGGCGTTAGCGCATCGCGTTGACTCGTTTTTTCTGGTTTTATTATACTCTGATCACCGACCGTCCAACTCAATGGTCTACGCTCCTTTCCTATGGACTCTTGCAACATTATCAACCCTTGCAATAGAGCCTCTGGCCTCGGAGGACAACCGGGCACATAAACATCGACGGGAATAAACTTATCGACTCCCTGCACCACCGAATAAATATCGTACATACCCCCTGAATTTGCACAGGAACCCATTGAAATAATCCACCTTGGCTCTAACAACTGTTCGTAAAGGCGCTGGATTACTGGAGCCATTTTTAAAAAACAAGTACCGGAAATGACCATTAAATCAGCTTGGCGCGGCGTAGCGCGAATTACCTCGGACCCAAAGCGGGCGAGATCATGTTTACTGGTAAAAGCCGTCGCCATTTCTACATAGCAACAAGACAGGCCAAAATTAAACGGCCATAGTGAATGCGCCCTACCCCAGGCGATCAAATCCTCTAGATTTGCCAGCATCATATTGCGCTTAATGTACTCTTCAACCTGATCGGAGTTTGTGGAGGCAATAAGATTATCTGACTCTTCGGGTGTTGTTAGACTCCACTTCATTGTAGCTCCCCACTGCCAGACGATGCCGGCGACAACTTTACTTGTTCATCTTGTTCAGCTTGGTCCATTTGCTGTGCTAATGGCGAATCTTGCATTTGTGCATTTCGCAATCCCGCTCTTGTTTTGACACCCCATTCCAATGCGCCGGAGCGCCACTCGTAAATCAATGCCACTCCTAAGATAAAAATAAACAACAAAATTGCGAAATAGCCCTCCCAACCTAGGTCAAAAAATGCCACTGCCCACGCAAAAATAAAAACGGTTTCTAAATCGAAAATAACAAAAAAGATGGCTATCAGATAAAATTCGACAGAAATTCGAATTTGAGAATTCCCCACATGGACAATTCCAGACTCGTAAGGATCGTTAGTCGCCGCCTCGCGCCTCCGCTGCCCTAATAACCAAGACAAGACCAGCATGGTTATTACCAAGGCTATAACCATGACTACATAAACAGCCAGAGGCCAAATTTCGTTGGAGTATTCGTTGCCCACTAGGCAGCGCACCTATAAAAGCGGGCACGAGTGTTAACGGCAACGCCTAAAAAGCGCTTAAATAATGGAGAAAAAGAGCGAGGCTTTGAAAAAACGTTGATGGCTAAGGCAATACAGTAGCCTGCCACAAACAAGAGATGGTGGAGAGTGTTATTGAGAGCTGATTTCCAAAACGACAATAGTGGCACAGTTACCCCTAACGCTTTCGGAACTCCTCACCTGCTTAAAACTTAACTGGCAAGAAACCCGTTTATTTTTATTCAGTACTGCTATTAAAAGTACAGGGTAAAGTCTATTTTGGCAAGAAATAGTTTTGGTTTTCTGCGGAATTTATCTTAAGGAAAGCCTTCAATAAAAAAGGGCCGCTGATCTCTCAACGCCCCTTTACAAAGATCTAACTTAGCTTAAATTAGAAGCCGTATTTGAATCCAACTTTAAACAATCTACCTAACGGATTGTGGGTATAGCCGTCATACATTAAATCACCGTAGGCTCTTGGTGGATCTTCATCAGTTACGTTGATAGCTGAAACCGTCAGCGACAAGTCATCGTCTAATAACAAAGTTGTGAAGTGCAAATCCATAGTGGTTTGACTGTCGATACCAACTCTCGGGTCTACATCTAGAAATAGAGGGTCTGGCTTTCTACGGTCATCGTAATCAGATATGTAATTAACATAGGCAAGCAAATTCATATTTGAACCAAAGGCCATATTAGCATGCGCCCTCATTTTAAGATCTTGGATTGGTCGAATTCCATTTCCAGCATTGTAGAAGCCAGCGGCTTCGAACGAATCGGCGATTTGCACACCACCAACTGAATACGCATCAACTTTGTACCCCAAGGTATAACTACCTTCAACACCAACGTTAACCTGCATACCACTTAACTCCATCGCGTAATCGACATAAAAATCGATGCCGTCAGTTTGCGTACGAGGACCATTAACTATGTTCGCCTGAATACGCTGCAAGCCTGAAGCGGTACATGAACCATCAGTAACTCCACCAGCACAAGTAACCTGACCTTGAACTGCTTCTTTTTGAGCTCGTCGCCACTCTTGCTTCTTTTGCCGCAAGTGCTACCAAAGTTTCTGGAGCCCCGAATGCATCAATAATTTGATTATAAGATTCGATAACAATAGGATTTTTGAAATCGAAAGACCAATAATCAATCGATGCCGTCATCGCATCACTTGACCACACCAAACCAAAGTTATAAGTAAATGCACTCTCCGGATCAACATCCGGACTACCAGTAGTATCGACAGCTTTAAAAGCAAGCGCCGGAAGAACGAAGGCGAGAGCCGTCGACGACCCTTCGTCTAAATCGTTGGGGGTTGGTGCGCGGAAAGTAGTCTGCACAGAAGCACGTAATGACAAATTTTCGTTCACGTGATATTGAATAGATAACTTGAGATCGAATGTATCTTTGCCATCGCCATAATCCTCATAGCGAGCACCTAACTGAATAACCAAATCTTCACTCAACTCAAGTACGGCTTCACCAAAAGCAGCATATACAGTCTGATCTAAATCATAAGCTGTCAAAAATAGGCATTTCAAGCCACAAAATCAAGGTATTATTAGATTTTCCACAACAATCAGTCTATCAACTGTATGCAAAAAACAAAGTAAGGTGAGATTAAATTCACCCATTCCAAACTGTTGACTAAAAAATAATGAATTACTCTGATTTTTTCACTTTATTAGGGTTTGAAGCACATAGAATTCTGTTGCATGCTCTGGAAGAACTTGCAGATTCAGCCTGTTTAGACGGCTACCAGCTTACCGTTTGATCAAACTCATATTCTATTATTGGGTTAACTGCGTTATCCCCCCATACTGAGTTTGATCTATTCCCGCACAGAATATCGGTGGATCACGGGCCGGAGAAATCGCCGGTGCATGCTCCAGCTCTCCGATATGCCGCAGTATTTGTTCGATCGCTTTCGTTTCGGTCACGAAAGCGATGATCTTCATTTCGCTGCCGCAGCTTGGGCAAAGTAACGGGTTGATTTCGAAAATTTTGGCAAGCAGCATGGCCCAGATTGATGAATAGAAGCTTCCTGATGCATGTTCTTCCCTGTCTACGGAATTTTTTTCATCTTCAACTACGGCCCTTTCTCCATTGACCGGCAAGTCCGCCCTTTCCGAAACCGCTTGACGCAGCGGAGCATTCGGCGCTAATACGCCATGATAGCGATGCCGATGACAACGCGGTGGCGGGATCAATAGCACCATTCGGTCAAGAAATTCCATCGGCGTAAGCCGCAATACCGTTTGTCCATCATGCTGCGGCTTTGGCAGGCGATAAATGAGCCGTTCATCGTTTTCCAGCCAACTCAACCGTTCTCCGGCATAAATTGGTCGGGCGCAATATCGAAATAATCGCTCTAGACCTTTCCTGTCATTTGCCCGGCTAGGCCATAATTTTTATCTGACATTGCTTGGTTGCATATTTCTATCATTGATTCAATCGGGTCAAATCCAAGCTGCTCCATTTGTTCTTGAACAGCTATAGTTTTCTTGTTTGGCGTTCCTCGTTTTCGTCCACCTGTTTTCATATAAGATTCTGCTATTTAGCATGATTTTAGTGCACCAGTACCAAACGGAGCAAAGTATGACAATCGTATCAGATTGATAATAAGTGAGTCCGCTTTTACCCCCCATAAAACCGTCTGAAAGAACCTCTTACGCGGCACAGATGAAGCGTAAAATGATTACCCTAGGCCTTGGGTCATAGGTGCTGCACAACGCCCGATATTGAGTGCTTGATTGGGGTTGTTGGATGGTACCAGCGGCGATTGATATGCGGTCACCAACAAAAACATCAAAGGTACTCCTGGGCGATTCGATGACAGGGGTGATACGCAGTTCGACCGTCAATTAGTGGTTGGGTTTTTCAATTTGAATAGGAGGCCGTTATGGCCATGAAAAACCTCTAAGGCACTGATAACCATGAGAAAGGAGTAACTTCAGTCACTCAGCATCAACCAAGAAAGATATAATAACTGTACACTTTCTGGTCGAAATGGTGAATCAATGCGAGCACAACCTCCGGTAGGGCATCAAGCCAACCTTTTTGGCACTGACTTATTGTTACAACTGAATGTACAGGATCCTTTATTAAAATTATTGCCACTCATTCCATGGTCTGATTTTAATCAGACCTTTGCAAAGTATTACACGCAAGACCTCGGCGCTCCCTACAAGCCCATCCGTCTAATGGTTGGGCTACTGATTCTTAACCAACTTGAAAAAACTCCATAAGAAAATATTCTAGATTTAGAGTGGTTACCACAGGAATAACGTTATACGGGAGTGTTAGTTTGAAAGTTGACGGCTGAATATGAGTTGAGCAAAATATCTGTCAATCAGTTGCTGAACTGAGGTAATTGAGACCGAGGGGGCGTACTCAAAATGGAGCAGTGAACAAACATCTCAAATACGTCTCCTCGAGTACATATCTATCAAAAAGATTCTCACTTCTACACCATGAAAGAAAATAAATGGTTATGAGATATTCTCACGCACACTAATTCAGACCTCTGTTCACTTGCATACATTCTGCCTGTCCGACAGTTCCTTGTTCGTCCGAGCAAGTTCATCACGCAGTACTTCCAACTCGTTTTGGTCCGCTTCAGACTGTGTGTGCATTTCCTTGTGGTGTTGATCAGTATCCCCTACATAGCTATTGTGCTTCAATTCTAATTTGGCAAACTCTTCTTTGAGCATTCTGTACTCACTTTCTTCTACCTCAACCAGTGTGTGTATTTTTTTCAGTTCAGTGTTTGCCTGTTTTAAATCCTTCTTGAGTTGCTCGAGTTCTTGTAGGTTTGGCTTAACGCTCTCCATTTTTTCTTGTAGGTTATTTAATATCAAGCATATCTCACTGCATAGCTGTTCTGAACGATAACTTTCATCATATGGTGCACGTTGCCCATGACTCGGCACTGACATAACTATTAACAACCCAAAGACAACCCCAACAACTGTATTTATTCTCATAGCCGTTCTCCGTTTATTGACAATAACCTCTATTCACCGTCTGACCGTGTTTTCATCAATTCGTTGGATTTCCTGCAATAATATTGCGCGACCCTGTTATTAATAACGATATCTGGACTCACAATATGGTCTTTCCCTCAGGAACTACGGTGATAAATTGACAATGTAATTAACCAGTAATATGCTCAAAATGCATACTGCCCTATCATCCCTTTTGTTTTGGGGTGGCATTACAGTAGCCTATAACAATTGGAAGGATGACCCTGAAGCTACAAAAGACGCATCGATTGCTCTACTTGCTGGAATGGCTTAGTGTGTAGTGGTCAAGATGTGGTGTATGGCACACTCAAACGGAAGCCTGTTTTTGATCGGCTAATGGACACGGGGGTGCCCGAGTGGGTGCCGGTTACAAAACACAAATCGTTACCGATACAACCGCTGATTACTTTGTCGAGTATTCTGCAGCGAGAGCCAAAGAAAAGAAGATGCTGATTTTGTCGGTAGACTGACCCGATATTCATTCATGGCATTACTGGAACGAATCGCCTCGTTATTGATGAGCAGAACGAAGCGTGAAATCATGGAGGGATTGAGACATGAAATCCGCGAGACATTGCAGGCTATTTCGGACGGGTTGAATAATTCGTAATAAGCGACGATGTGTAATCCATGCTAACCGAACCCGCTGTTTTCAACCTTGATGGACGCTTCATGGCGCGTTGGAGTGCAGGCGATAAATGCGTTTTATCACAAGCTAAAGAAACCCTGTCGGGTGAACTCAAGGGAAAACTCAGTGCGTACTGTACTCATATTAAACATCACGGTGGTGTGAAGAAATCGTTACGCTTACTGACTCGGGTTATCCCCGGGTTTCGCTATGCGGCTCGTTTTGATGTCGCTCGTTACTATGAGTCAATTGTTTCACTTATTATGATTTCCTAAAAAGGTTCTTTAAAGGGTCTTAGGTCAAATTCATGCGTCCAGGCACTAGGGTGCTGACAATGAATTGACCAATAAGTCTCAGCAATAGCTTCCAGTTTTAATAATCCTTCTTCCCCTTTGCTGTTGTAGAACTCTGAAAATTGCTGCTCTGCACGATCACCATTGATGACGCCATCAATTATAGAATGCACCACATGAATACCTTCTGGGGAAAACTCCCTTGCCAATCCTTGAGCCAGTGCTCTTAATGCCGCTTTGGCAGAAGCAAAGGCGGTAAATGGGGGTTTGGCACGTAAAGAAGCCGTTGCTCCGGTAAAAAACAGAGTCCCTTGCTGATTAGGTTTCATGCTTGCAATAGCTTCTTTAGCGAATATAAAAGCGCCTAAACAATTTTGCTGCCATAATTGAGTGAATATTTCAGTCTCGGTATCCAGAAGAGGGGCTGGAATATTGCTGTCAACATTATAGACAGCAATATGCAAAGGTAAGCATTGCAATTGAATAATTTCAAATAAATGGCTGACATCATATTCTTTAGTGGCATCTGCAACCACTACAGTCGCAGCTCCACCGCTTGTAATGATGCTACGAGCTACTCTATTTAGTTTTTCTTCACTACGCCCAGCAATAAAAACATGCTGGCCTTTGTTAGCAAAGTATTTAGCAAGCGTGGCACCCAAGCCACGCTCTGGCCCAACACCCAAAACAACGGCAGCATATTGTTCACTCATTACAATGCACTTCCTGCTTCTGTTGCAGAAGGCACTTCAATTAAGCTACCTGTTTTAACATCATAAATATAGCCATAAACTGGAATATCTGAAGGTACCATAGAACTGGCTTTAATACGGGTAACATCTTCTAAAACACTTTCACTTTGCT